>Ga0181346_1001614_pt1 | contig 9974 bp, 20 predicted proteins | sample Su13VDMM15DN_FD_130100 | JGI IMG/M metagenome (GOLD analysis project Ga0181346, IMG submission 130100) | Freshwater viral communities from Lake Michigan, USA - Su13.VD.MM15.D.N | ecosystem: Environmental > Aquatic > Freshwater > Lake | place: USA: Michigan | collected 2013-07-15 | reverse complement strand
GAGGAATGAATGGAAGAAGATAATGATGAGGTGCATACATTATCTCCACCATTATAATACAAAGAAGAATAGGTGCATTGAATTAATAATAATATTAATACAATTACACCAAATTATATTGGTTACTATGTTTATTTTATTTATATTTGCAATACTAATAACGGACAATATAATATATAAAAAAAAATGTATAGGAAAAAAATCAAAAAGACATTAAGCATAGAGATGCAGAGATACTTCCATAGCAGACTATCACTAACTGAATTTATTCATTGTCTATTCGTTATTAGTAAATCCTATATACATAGTAAGTAAGTTAGGATAGTTGCTTATGGTAAATAAAAAAAACTCCAAAATCAAAGGTGTTCGGTACATTGCCGAAAAACTTAACAAGTATTTTGTCAAGAAGTATCCTTCAAAAAAAAGTGCTTCGGAGAAAGCAAAAGAGATTTTATTAACCTTAAATTCAAATGGCGAAAAAGTTACGATTAAAAATATATCGAAACTTATTCGCACACCAAGAGGTAGTAGTCCAAAAAAAGGGGAAGCACCAAAAATATATCGTGAGTTAGCAATACCATCAGAATATTATCAGTTGGCTAATTATCCAAATTGGATTCAATTAACCACAAATGAAGTTTGGTTTGATTCAAAAATATCTCCCGATGAATTACCGATGATTCAAGGTGGTGCATCTATTGAGTATAGTGATTATTTTAAATCATTTGTAGATTATGCAAATGAAATGGTAGCATTGTCGGAAGGCGATATAGATTCTTTGAATATGGAATATTTAGTAGTTTGTACAAAGCCTAATCAAAAAAACGCAAGAAAGCGATGGGAAAGTCAAATTATATGTATTGGAACTGATGGTATGCCATATAATTTTGGATATGACCCACAAAACCCCGACAAAGTACCCACAAAGGTTGAAACTACCCCCGATGGTAGGAGTGGTAGCAAATGGGATGAAGAAAGCAAGGAAATGCCACCAAAAACACCCAAAGAGCCAAAAGACAGTAAGCCATCTAAACCAAAAAAAGAACCTAAAGGCAAAACACCTAAAAAACAAACCCCTAAAACACCAAAAGAAAAAAGTAAACCTAAACCCGATTCTGATGTTAAAGGTAAAGTAGAATTAAAAAGACTATCAATTATTGAAAAGATTATGGATATGTTTCTGCAAGGAAAGATAACCAAAGAAGAAATGCAAACAATGATAGCAAAGTATGAATAAGTATAAAAAAAATAATGTTAAATTGGAAGAGTATAATGAATTGTTGCAGATTCAAATAAAAAATAACGCAGTAATCCGTGAGCAATCTATTGGTAGCCGTAAGATTTTATATAGCCAAAATAAAATGCTTATATCTACAATTAAAACAAGTAATTTACCATTGGGAGAATTGCCCGAAAAAATGTTTTATTCTTTTCTTGGAGGTTTTTCAAAACATTTATATAAACAATTTTTAAAAAATGATGCCTTGTTTGATTTAGATGTAGAATTTAAAGGAATATCAAAATCAAAAAATTACGAATTTTGGGATACATTAGAAGATGGAAAGTTATTTTACAATATTGACTTATCAAGTGCATATTGGCAGATGGCTAATAAACTTGGTTACATATCAGATAAATACTTTGAAGATTATTTAGATTCAGACACATATAAACAAGCAAAAAGATATTGTATTTCATTTTTAGGTAGAAAGAATTATATGACTTATAAAAGTAACGGGTTAGAGTATAAAATACAATGTGACACAAATGTGCTAAAAAAAGTTTACGAAAATATAAGAAATTGTTTATATTTGTGTATTGAAAAAAGTATGGATGGAATAAGTAATTATATAGAATATAATATAGATGGAGTTAGTGTTTTAGCTAAAGATGTAGATATTGTAACAGTAAATATGTTATCTATGGGATTAAAATTCAAATTAACCCAATGCAGAAAAGTATCATCAAAAGAATATATCTATAACTTTAAACAAAGAAAATTCTAATGGACACAAAAATATTAGAGGAGTTTATCGAGGAATTAAAAAGGATTGAACCCGAAAATAAAGCAAGTTTTAATCCTAATTTAATGCAAAGCCAAATTTTTGTTATAAATGAAATTATAAAAATGGCAGAACAAAAAGTTTTGATAGCCAAAAACAAAGTATGTAATTATAAATAAATAAATATATGTCAAACAAAAATTCTAAAATAGTAAATAGCAATTTTACAAGCGAATGGAAAGCACCGAATGGAGCAGTATTATATTACCACGAATTAACAATGGAGAATGGAGATAAGGGTACTTGTGGTATAAAAGAAAAATCCCCACCAAAAATATGGAGCGGGGCAAATGTTACTTATAGTATTGATGATAAAAATAAAATTAAGATTATAGTATCCGATATGGACAACCAACCTCAACAAAGCCAACCATCAAAATCATACGGGAAACAAAATACCTCAAAACAAGATACGTTTATTGGTTACGCTTGGAGTTACGCAAAAGACTTAATAATAGCGGGAAAAACAATGGAAGATGTTGAAGAGTTAAATAAAGTGGCTCGATTTATCTATGATGAAATTGGAAAAATGCTTCATAACGAACAACAATAACCTTTATTTGCACAAATGTGCAAAAATTAATGTCTTTGAAATTCAGCAAGTTACAAGTATTTTAAAAATATTTCTTGCTTTATGTATATATTATATTGTATGTTTGTGCAAGATAAAAAAATAAGTATATGAAAAAAGGAATCAAAATTAATTCAGAATTACAGACTTTAGAGTATTTATTATTGAGGAATGACTACAAGGAAATTTACCCTATTATTGGAGAAAAGTGTTCAATGTTCGCTTGTCCAATAACTTTTGACAACGAAGACACAATGTATGTCGATGACGAAGGAATGTTTCAAGGCTACACAAAAGGATTTATGATGGATAATTGGCAATATCCTATATTTGGAAACGCATTAATCTTGGGAGCAGATGAAGAAGGCGATTCAATTGATGCAAAATCTTCAATCGAAGACTTTAAAGGCGAATTAATATTTGTAGAGTTTAAAAACAATACATACGAGTTATTAAAATCATTTAATTAAATAAAAAAAAATAAGTATGCAACAAGAAAAAACAACACAAGAAAATGAAACTACATTAGTACAAGGATTAAAGGTACTTGAAGTTTTAGAAGCTACCAATTTGAATTGGTCAGTACGCAAAGAAGATTTAATTTCAGTTTCGGGATTAGAAACACCGAATAGTGGAATTTATCGCAATGACACAAATGAATGGTTAGGTACTACATCAAAAAAGTACACACCATATCAGAATGCAGAATTAGTTACTACAATTGTAGAAGCCTCCGAACACATTGGATTAGAAATTAAAAAAGGTGGAATACTTTCAAAAGGTAAATTAGTTTATGTTCAAATGGAATTAAAAGAAGAGTATATTGGCAATTCAGCTATCAAAAGATACATTACGGCTTTAAATAGCCACAATGGTTCATCTTCAATTGGATTTGGTTCAAGTAATGAAGTAGTTGTATGCCAAAATTCTTTTTTTAAGATTTATAAGGAATTACAAAAGTTTCGCCACACGCAAACTGCAAGTGAAAAAATAAAGTTAGCAGTAATGGAATTAAAGAATACCATTATGGAAGATATTAACCTTATGAATACTTTTAAATTAATGGATTCGATTAGTGTAACCGATAAAGCAGTTCACGATTTAATTCAGTCTTGTTTTGGAATTAATATTGACAATAAAGAAGACCACAAAAAAAGAACATCTAATAAACTTGATTTGATTAACGAAGCAATTAATATAGAATTAGACTTGGAAGGTAAAACAATGTGGGGTTTGTTTAATGGGGTAACAAGATACACAAATCACTACGCAAGTAAAAATGCTCCTACCAAAACAAAAGAAGACTACATTATGAATGGAGTTGGATATAATATTAATATAAATGCTTATGATACTATTTTAGGATGGATTGAAGAGAATACCAAAGAATCTATACCAACAATCTAAAATGCCCCGAAAAACCGACTTACTTGCTTTAAATGACCCGTTCTTTAAAAGAAGTGTAAAGTTATTACCTTGCCAAAAGCAAATGGTTAAGCATTGGTACAATAAAGAAAAAAGCATAACACAAATTGCTAAAGACTTTAAAGTAAGTAAGCGGTTAATTCAATTTATCTTGTTTCCCGAAAGACACGAAAAGAATTTACAAGACCGAAAAGAAAGGGGCGGTACAATGATTTATTATGTAAAAGAGAAACACACAAAAGCAATTAGAGAACATAGGGATTATAAAAAACAAGTATTAAGATGATAACAATAGAAACGCAAACCGAAGAATCTATAATCAAAAGATTAAAATTAAAACAAGAAGATGTTTTACATATTGTATTGGAATGGTATTTATACCAATGTGTAGAAATCTTTCAAGACAAAAATGGATTTGATTTAGAAGAACATTTAGAAATAGAAATTTATAACCAATGACATTACAAGAAATAATAACTGAAATACAAAAACAATTAACCGATTTAAAATACAATGAGGGAGAATATTGTTTAATTGTTTACAAAACAATAACTTTTAAAAACGAAGAGAAAAAAGAAGTTTACAGAGTTTACAATTCATTTTCTACTTTTGAGCAAAATATGGGCAAGTGCCTTGACGAAATTGAAGAAGATTTTGGAATTGATGTAGATATTTGGCAATTTGATTAATATGGCAAATAAACATTTAGAAAACGGGGTAATAAAATCCAAACCAAAATCTTGGAGCAAAACCGAAGTAGAGGCTTTATTAGAACAAAAGAAAAATGGATTATCGTTTTTTGAAATAAGTAAATTGCTTATCAGAACCGAAGAATCTTGTAAAAGAAAGTTTTATAAAAACCAAAAAAAAGTAGACAAGTACAATAATTCACATAGAGAATTAAAATACAATCACAATAAACACTTTATTCAGCAAATTGATGCAAAAACAATTTTAGATGCGTATAGCGGAGGTGTTTCTTGGTATAAAATTAATACTAATTTAGAAGTTGTAGATAATGATATTAAAATTGATGGAGCAGATTACAAATTATCCGCAGAAGATTTTTTATATAAGTTTAAGGATAAAAAAATAGACATTGTTGATTTAGACCCATTTGGGAGTGCGTTTGAGTGTTTTGATTTAGCATTGCAAATTGCTCAAAAAGGTTTGATAATTACTTTTGGGGAAATAGTAAGTAGAAGATTCAATAGGATGGATTTTGTTGAATATAGATATGGAATTAAAACAATTGAAGATTTTACAACAAAAAAATTATCAGCATATATTGAGAGTAGAGGATTAATATTTAGAAAAAAAATGATACCAATTATAAAAGCAGAAATGACAAATATATCAAGGATTTATTATAAAATAGACCATTTTGATTATGGGAATAGCGGTTGTAAATATTTCCCAAAAATAGAAAAACCAAATTTATTTAATCAAGGAATTTAAAAAATGAGAATAAAAAAGAAAACACTAACCAATAAAAACAAATAATATGATAGATTGGACAAAAATTAAAACGAAACCTTCGCCAATAAACACAATGACCGATGATGAATTAAATGAGCATTTTGATAACCACCAAGAACAACTTGCTAATTGGTTAGAGGTTATTGAATATCTTGAAAAAGCACAATATACAAAAGTATGGCACGAACAAATTGGCGAGTTAATGAAAAAATATAAAATAACCAATAAAAACAAATAAGTATGAGATTAAGAATAATGCAAGTAATTTTATTTTTACCTTGTTGCTTACTTGATGGTTTGTCTTTATTTATTATTCTTATACCTATGTGGATAGTTTGTGGAATTAAAGCAACAAGCAGAGAAACATTATTAGAATGGTTGTTTGAAAAAACCAACAAATAAATATGCTAAAGATAATCAACCTTTTTATTATTGATAAGATATTCAATCAAGTTGCAAATTGTAAATTATCGCCAAAAGCACAAATGTTTTACATTAATTGTTTGACACACCATTTTAAACATTTAGAAGCAAAACAATATAATTGCAATGCCTTTGATTTTATGGTCTATGAGTTTCCAAATTATGATAAGTATGTCACTTTATTAAAAGAGTTAGATAATGCAAGTTTAATTGAGTTGTCCAATGGCAGAATATTATTTTACAATGTTTGGAGTTCTTTTATTAATAAATCTTTGTTAGATAATCCTACGCAAGAGATAGTTCAAAAATCAGTTGTAGAGTTTAAAGAAGAGTTATTATTGTCAGAACAATTAATAGAATTGTCAGCAATGAAATACAAGTTAAGCAAAGGACAAGTAGCAAAATTAATTGAATTTTTTGTTAAGGAGCAAGAAGCATTCAAAAAACATTATTTAACATACACGGACTGCATAAAGCATCTTACTTATTGGATGGGAACAAACCATCATAAAATACCAAAAGAAATCGTAAAATCAAACAATAAAATGTTAGGAAAAGAATAATGAAAGAAAATAAAATAAAAATAAAATTTAGCAAGGATGGTTCAGAAGTATGCACACAAATTATTTTTGAAAAAAACTTTAGAAAAGTCAAAAGACAATTAGAGCAGTTGGACTATGTAGTAGTAATAGTTAATCAATGAGCATACAATATAAAATAATTTTTTTACACTTTAAAAAGTATTGTACCTTTAAAGATATTAGCGAAATTTTAAATGTCGATATTCGATTTGTTGCAGAAACAATAGCGGTTGAACTATCCGAAACAAAAAAACAATCATTAAATATGATATATTACACACCAAGAGAATATTCGGGCAAGGTAAAATTAAATCAAACAAAGAAAGATGAATTATAAAAAACCAAGAGCAAAACAGAAATTACCCGTAGAATATGCTGATTCATTACCCCCTCAAAATTTAGAAATGGAAATTGCGGTATTAGGTGCTATTTTATCACAAGGAAAGTATATGGACAAAATTATGGGAGAATTTAATCCAAATTTATTTTTTAATCTAAACAATAGAGAAATATGTATTGCAATTATTGAGTTATACACATCTAATTTACCTATTGATTTGATGACTTTAATTAATCAATTAACAATTAGAGGTTCTTTAACAAGAATTGGTGGCTATCTATATTTAATGGAAATTACATCCAAAGTATGTTCTACGGCTAATATCGAATATTATATAAAAATACTACAACAAGAAGCATTAAAAAGAAAAGTTATTGAATTGTGTTCATTGTCAGTTTCAATTGCATTTGATGTTAAGGAAGATGTTTTTGATTTGTTTCAAAACTTGCAAAAAGATTTGGACAATGCCTTAAAAGATATTGTTAAATTAGAAGTATCCAAAATTGGTGGCATTCACGAAAAAATAATTAAAGAATCACTTGAAATTGTAGAAAGTGGTAAGAAAAGTGGAATTACAAGTGGATTAAGGATGTTAGATAATGTTACAAATGGGTGGCAGAAATCAGACTTAATTATTCTTGCGGGTAGACCAAGTATGGGTAAAAGTGCAAGTGCAATATCTTTAATTATGAAACCATCTTTGGTAGATAAAAAAGGAGTTGCAATTTTTTCACTTGAAATGAGCAAAGAGCAATTAGTGGCAAGAATGCAATCGGATTTGTCAGAGATAAATGTTTCACGAATTGTTAAAAAGCAATTAACCCTTTATGAAATCAATCAGATTGCAATCAGTTGTGTGCCATTAGAATCGGCAGATATTTATATTGATGACACACCAAGCATAAGTTTGCTTGAATTAAAATCTAAAGCAAGAAAATTAGTCAAAGAAAACAATGTCGAAATAATTGTTATAGATTATCTGCAATTAATGAAATCGGGATTAGATATTCAGAATAGAGAGCAAGAAATTGCGGAAATTAGCAGAGGTTTGAAAGGATTAGCAAAAGAGTTGGATATACCAATTATTGCATTGAGTCAGTTGAGTAGGGGAGTAGAGAGTAGAAGCGATAAGAAACCGATGTTAAGCGATTTGAGAGAGAGCGGACAAATTGAGCAAGATGCCGATATGGTTATTTTTTGTTACCGCCCCGAATACTATGGAATAGATAATTATGAACTTGATGGTAATGTATTTGAATCAAACGGATTGTTTTTATTTTTAATAGCTAAACACAGAAACGGAGAGTTAGGAGAAATACCTTTAAAATTCATACACGCTCAAACCAAAATAACAAATCACGATTTTGATAAAGAAAGAGAGCGAAACAAACCATTTGAAGCAATAGAAAGATTAGAGCCAAAAACGGATAAACCTTCTGCACCAACAATGTATGATATAGGATTAAAGCAATTAGAAGAAGACCCATTTTAAATTATGCAATCGCCAATACAAAAATTACTATTAGTCCTTGAACAAGGAGAACGGATGAATCACAATAACGGAGATGTTAATAGTGTATTCACAACATTTATCAAACTTATAAACGATTTAAAATTACCACAACAAGAAATTAATGCCTTAAATAAAGCATTTGGTGTGGGCAGATTTTACAAACCACATTTACATAAACAAATCAATGATTATTTCAATTACGAATACGATGGAAAAAAAGATTAAACCAAAAAAAGAAAAAGAAAAAATTCATTCAAATAGAATTAGAATTATATTAGAAGAGCAAGGTATGACACAACAAGAGTTAGCCGATATAACTTTGAGTGGAAACACGGGATTTTTGTCAAGAATAATTAATGGCAGAAGAAGATGTATTTCATTACCAATAGCATTCAAAATTGCACAAGGCTTAAATAAGCCAATAGAAGAAGTATTCATATACAAGCCAACAAATGAGAAAGAGAATTAAGAAAAAATCAAAAATAGTAAAAGCAGAATTAATTGGTAAAACAATTCAAAATGGCGATAAATATATTAAGATTGCGACTTTTGACAAGTCACAAAAACTTGAAAAATTGTGACAAATAAACTTGTTACTTTAAAACTTAAAGCGTAAATTTGCAACATAGAATAAATAAATATGAACAATCAAACAATAGACTACCAAAAAGATACATTTGAAGAGTACCTTTCAAAAAAAGATTATGTATCCGCATCAGACCTAAAGAACTTTTTACATAGTCCAAAATACTATTATTACGAAAAGTTTGAACGAAAAGAAAAAGAATCCAAAGACCATTTTAAAATAGGTAGTGCATTGCACGAACTAATTTTAGAACCCGAATTATTGCAAAGTAATTATGCAGTTTCTCCAAAATTTGATAGGAGAACCAAAGATGGCAAAGCGGGTTATGACCTTTTTGAATTAGAAAATGAGGGTAAAACAATTATTAACGCAGACGATATGGAAATGATTAGATGTATGACCGAATCAGCAATGAACAACCCAACATTCCTTGAACTAATGAAAGATTCACATAGAGAAGTTTCTTGTTATACAACGGATGAAAAAACGGGTTTAAAAATTAGATTGCGACCCGATGCAATGGCACAAAATAAATCAACAATTACAGATATAAAATCGTGTTTAGATTCAAGTTTAAAAAAATTCAAAAGTGATGTATATTCTTATGCTTATAGTTTATCGGCTTCTTACTATTGCGATTTTCTTAATAGAGAAAATTATGTATTCGGGGCAATAGAAAAAACACCACCCTATCAAGTTTCTTTGTATGTTTTAAGTGATGAAATGATGCAATATGGCAGAGAGCAATATCGTATGGCTTTAGACTTGCTTAAATGGAGTATAGATAACGATTTTTGGTGTGATTATAACGAATTTGAAATACTTAAAGAGTGTTATCAATTAGGTAATTTAGAAAGTTTTTCAGATACCCTTGCGAAGTCAGAAATGATAACAATAATTCAATAAGATTATGGCAGTATTTAATCAGATGAAAAACATTAAAGAAAAAGTAGCCTATTTGCTTGAGGCTAAAGAATCTTTAAGGGATGATGT
>Ga0181346_1001613_pt1 | contig 9977 bp, 8 predicted proteins | sample Su13VDMM15DN_FD_130100 | JGI IMG/M metagenome (GOLD analysis project Ga0181346, IMG submission 130100) | Freshwater viral communities from Lake Michigan, USA - Su13.VD.MM15.D.N | ecosystem: Environmental > Aquatic > Freshwater > Lake | place: USA: Michigan | collected 2013-07-15 | reverse complement strand
TTGAGTCCAGGAATCGCATAAATGACAATTCCCAACCAGATCTATAACGAGGCTCGCCGTTGCCCACATACTTGGCACGGTTGATCACAGTGTATGTGCCTTGTGCCCAGTGTGCCATTATTGTATGACGTTTCTGGCCGCGTAGAAGTTGGGTGCTACAGGTATGCCCACACCCAACAAGGTAGCACGGCTTCTGATGCTGTTGAGATAGTAGGCCATGTTGATGTTGAGGTCCAATTGCTCACCGCTGGCCTGGAATGTTTGCAACAGAGTCAATGGAGGAATATTGGTGTCTTGGGCCACTCTGAACAGGCTGGCTGTGAAGTTGTTTGCCGCTTGCCGTGTGGTCATCACACTCTTGAAGTAACTGTTGACTATGTCATAGTCACCCACAGGAATGTTCACGTCATAGTCATAGAATGCATCAAACACTCGTACGGTTTGATCAATATTGTAATTGGTATAGTTAATGCTGTCCATAATCAGTAGTTACCTAAAAATTTACTTTGGAGTAGGATAATACATACCACTTGTGCGACCGGGAATCTGGCGCATGGCAGCAGGTACAGCACCTTTGACCACACTGGTGCCCAGAGCCACTGCTTCATTTACAGCAATGCTCTTGAGATTTTTGTTTTTAAACGTGTTGTAGGTTGTACCGGCTTTTTGCACAGCACCAATGATGCCTAATGGTCCACCACTTTGCAAATCTTCTATTATACCTCCAGCGGCATCCAACAAACCACCTTGTCCCATGAAGTTGGCACGGCTACCTGGTCGACTGATTGGGCTAAGTGTTTGGTCGTAATGGCTAGGATCAGCAAAACCTCTGATGTTCTGATCTGGTCTGCCCCGACCCACTGCACCTGCATAGTATTTCACAGTTTCATAGGCAATGGTCATGGTGTTCTGCATGGTACCTGCACCTTCTGCATAGGAATACTGATCATGTGCGTAATTGGTGATTAGTGGATTGACCAACACATACGTTGCTGTTTTGTGTTGGTCCATGCCAGTGATTTGAATATCTTTGAAAAATGCCTGTTTACCATTTGAATTACTAGTTCCGTCAGAGTACGCTTCGCCAATATATCCCCAATCGTTAACATTGCCCACACGCTTATTGGAATAGATATCACGATCGCTGTATCCAAATCCTGTAACTTTATTGGCGCTTTCGCCCAGACTACCATTGGTAGGACTGGATGCTAGGTATTGTTGGTCAGCGTCTTTGTAATAATAATTATAGTAAGCATACCACATCTTGCGCACATTGTCACCGGCATCATCGTGAAATACCACCGTGACAGGATCATAATTGATCTTGGTCTGTACCACACGTTTGCGATTATATTGATTGAGAGTTTCATTGGCAATTGTGAACTTGGGTAGGTCCACAGTCTTTACCACATAACTCAATTGTGATTGTTGGTTGACACCTAGATAATTGCTTAATCCCTTGATCTGATCATTGAGAGTGAAACTAACATGAAAAAGGAACTTGTACCGAGGTTTAAGTTCAAATGAATTGGGAGTAAAGACTTTGCTTGCGTGAGTGTAATCACGCAAGGCGTTGACGTTTGTGAACCCTTGGTAGAATTGTTGACCAAATGTTGGCATTGCCCTGCCCTTAGGCGCCTAGGCCAACACCTGTTACTGAACCACCAATGGTACGTCCAAGTCCTGACGCAATAGCACCAACACCGCCGTCGTTGACCGATGTGGCTGTTTGTGCGGCATTGTCGTAGGCAATAGTTAGAGCAATTGTGACGCCTTCGTTGGTGCCATAGTTGAGTTCGCCATAGTCAGCGCCCTTCAAATAGCAACCATACAATTCCCATTGTTCAAGCACAGTGGGTGTGGATGCACCGTTACCACCGTCGAGAATTTGAATTGTGGTCATGAACTTGTAGTCAATACCAGCCGCAGCTGATGCTTGTTCCAAGAAGTCCAGTTGTTTCTGCATTTGCTCGCCAACCAAGGTCATGACACTGCCTGATGCATCATCACGTACTGAACATGCAATATCGGCCCAGGTATGACGTCCGGCCAACTTCAGGGTTGAGTTGTAAATTGGTAATGCGATTTCTTCAAATGTTAGATTAGGTCTAGCCACGCTGACAACTTGTTTAGTCATTTCTGTGGTTTCGTTAGTTACCCCAAAATTTTGAAACAATACTCTAAATCTGTATTTGAGTTTGGGCATCAACAGGCCCTGTGCGCTGGCGGATTGATCGCTTGCTAGTGGTACTGTCATTCTGTTTAGTGATGCGCTTGCCATTTGTTATCTCCTATATGTTTATTTACCTGAAACGAGGCCTGAAAAATCAGGCCCCTATTTCAATTAACCGCCGGCAGCAATTGCACCAGTGTTCTTGATACGCAACGGAATGTAGATGAATTCCACTGCTTTCACTGGCTCAATCGCTATGTCAACATAAAGTTCATTGCGATCAATACGTGCAGGAGTGTTGTTGCTCAAGTCACAAACAACCAGGTAATCATACAAGGCACGCTTGGCAACCAAGTCAATCATCAGGCTGTTTACACTGTTGGTGATTTGGTTGCGTGTGATTGTGTCATTGGGTTCGAACAAGTACAGTTTACCAATTTCTTCCAGGCGTCCACGCAAGAAAGCAACCAGTCGTGCAACGTTGATACGATCCAGTGCTGTGGTGGTAATAGTTGAGGTCTTGTTACCAAAGTTGGTGATACCAATTCCAGGAATGAACGTGATCGGGTTGATATTGCGCTCATACAAGATGTCACGTACTGATTGACTCACGCCAATTTGTGTAAACTCGCCTGTGGTGGCTTCAATATAACCAATTGCCAAGGCATTGTCCACAACACCACGACGTGTGCCTGCTGGTGCCAACCATGGGTAACTTGCGGCATCACTGCGCAAGATTGTGCGTACCATCATGTGACTTGGTGGTTGAACAACTGAGTTTCCGCCAAGGTCTGTGGTCTGGCAACTGGGGTAGAACACACCGCAATAGTTGCTGGTCAATATGTTGCCGTCACCATTGGGTTGTCCCAGACCATTGTTGTTGGTGGCAAATGCCACTAGGCTAGTGCCATCTGGGCCCAGGCGCATGGGTGTGTCTCCAACCACAAACAGGGTGTTGTTGCGCTCGTTACTGAGGGCAATCATGTTTGGTGTCAACTCTGGATAAGCAGGTGTGGCAATGATATTGTATTGGTTCTGTTCTTCACGTGCTGCCACGCTGGTATCAATACCTGACTTGAGTGCCTCCACAATAATTTGACGCTGTGCCAAGCGACCTGCCCACATGGCGCCATTGTCTCTGTTGCCACTTGCTGTGAGCCATGTGCTGAGATCTATCAGATCCCAAAATGCAGTATTGCTTGGTGCTGTGCCAGCTGAGGTAGCCACGGCACAAACATAGATGCCATTGCTGAAACTCACAAAGTCATTCACAGCATAGGCTGTGCTATTTGAATAAGCATCAATTGCATAGTCAGTGGCTGTGGTTGTATAGTAGTCTTGTTGCCACGTCTTGACATTGTAGCCAGAACGGCGTGTGTTGAACAACAAGGTACCTTGTGGAAACAGTGCAGGATTAGGAGCGTCTGGATCAAGATAATCGCTGGTCAACAAACTCACAATACTTGGCAATGCATCTGCTGAAGGGTCTGTTGTGCCATTTGTGCTCCAACGTGCATCAGCAAACAGGATACCGTTTTGTGTGGTTTGATCTGTGGTGTCAATTTCTACCCACTGTTCAACACCGCTGACTGCTTGCCAACGATACAGGCTGGGATAGTTTTCCAAGTCTGATGTGTCAATCCACAAGTCACCGTATACCAACGGACTCAATGCTGTGTCAGTTTGTGTGGTAGGTGCTGTGGCACTGATGATGGGTCCGGTAGCATTACAATCAGTTAGATCGTAACCACGAACATCATTGGTAACATTTTGGTAACCTTGCCATGACCCATCATCTTGAATCATGATATCAGCCGCATCAACTGCACTGTAATACCACAAACGACCGTCTGCTGGATATGAGTCTGGAGCAGTGGGACTGGCTGTGTAAGTGAACAATGGTGTTGAAACAAAGTTACTGAGTTTTAATACGTTGGCAGCCCCGCCTGAATGTTGTACTTGATCAGGAGCGCCTAATACAAAACCAGCGGTGGTCATTGGAGTTCCCGTTAAATTCACTGAAAATATTGTGCCGCCAGCACTGTGAGTAAACACAATGTTGCCTGCTGAATTAACACTGGCTGAGACGTAAGGATTGTTTGCTGCCGATACGGCTGCAATAAAATCACTCACAGTGCCAGTACCACCAATGGTGGCAGTGGCCGATAGCGTTGTGAGACTTCCTGGTTGTGTGGAATTCACACTAAAACTATTACCAACAACAAATGCTGTTCCTGTAGGTGTGGTTGTCCCAGTAATTATTGTGGCGCCTGCCGCATAACGTTCCTGAATGGTAAATGCCGCGGTTGCAATAGTGGTATCCCACTCAAACGAAGTATATTCTACGTAAGTTGTGCCTGCTGAAATATTCTTTCCACCGCCTGTGGGATCAAGTCCATACAGAGCGGCAGTGTCACTTGCATATGCCGGGCAAGATTGTGTAACAAAAGCCCCAAGTGCGGCACTGTATTGTTTAAATATCAAATTCAATCCGTTGTTGGCTGAACTCATGTTTTCCCAGATAGAACCTGTGGGTCTTGAATTCAGTGGATCAATCGTAGCACCTCTAATCCATTTTGGCTGTTCATAACTGTAACCAGGGAAGTATTGCGGCGCTGGATACTGGCTTGCAGTGATACCCAACTGGGTCAACAACGCAGTTCCCAAGTTAGGACCAGCAACAACTTCAATAAAGCCACCACTGTCCAATGTAGAACCGTCTGTGCCTGCGGTGCTGGCGGCATACAAATACAATTGACTACTCTCTGCACGAGCAGTAACACCTGTTATAGCGGCAGCATTAATAACCGCAACAAAACCTGCCACAGTATTGGTTGCACCAACTGTGACAGTGGTACCGTTGATGATCATGTTGGCGCCCACTGTCAGGGTAGTAGTAACTGCATTGGTTCCTGCCACTGTGGGCCATGAAGTTTTCCAACCGTCGCTACCAACTAGATTCCAGGTGTTGTCGTACTTTTTGTAATAAACAAAAGCATTTGCATCTACGGCCGACACAGCATAGTCACCAATACTACCAATGGTTTCCAATGGTGTAGCGTCAGCAATGGGGTCAGACCCGTCGCCACCCTCTGTGTCTGTTGTTTCTGTGATTATGGTAGGAGTTTGTAGGTCAAATGTTTCTGTGGTGGCATTCCATTCAAACAGGCCCCAGCTAGAAAGACCTGTGTCTAACCAGTATGTGCCATTATCTGGTGTGCCCAATGGACGAGTCAAACTGGCTGTGAGTGCTGTCAAATCAACATCAGCACGTTGTATATAAGCACGGTTCGTAACACCCAAGGCAGAGTAAGCGGCAAGTAAGCCGTATTCGTTGAGTTCGTATCCGTTGATAGGAGTGCCAGTTGTGGTGTTGTAGAAGAACGGCACACCAAAGGTGGCTGCCAAATCGCGTTGGCTGGTAATCAAATATGTTTTGTTTGCATTAGCGGCAAGAGTACCGGCTGCTATAGTGATGCCGTCACTGGATACTTTGTTTTGCGCTGTGGCAACCACAAAGTAAGGTACTGTGTTAACGGCTGAGGGTACGTATTGACTCTCGTCAATTACTGTTACTTCTACGCCTGGTGATGTTAAAGCCATAATGGTTTCCTTTTCAAGTTCTAATATTTATTGACAAGTGTCAAAAACACCCAGTTTGACCAACCTACATGTAGGTTCGTGTGCTAAATACCCAATGAGACCGTTTTGCAAAGTATGTGGGGTGTTACCACGTGCGGTGGCCTACCACAAATATGACCGTGTGTACTACAGATCAATGTGTACTGCTTGCCAACGTCGAGGACGCAAACAAAAGGCGCCTGTGCCACAGTGGCAGTTGGATGGCTACAAGAAAAAACCCGCATGTGACAAATGCGGGTTCAAAGCACGATATCCCAGTCAATTATTTGTTTTTCATATTGATGGTAATTTAACCAACAGCGGGCAACGCAATTTACGAACTGTGTGTTTGAATTGTAGTGTGGAAATAAAACGCAGTGACGTTACATGGCGTCGGGGCGATCTTGAGCCGGACTTGTAACCAGTGATTTGACCTGCTGATACAAGTCATCTAGGGTGCAGTTGTTGTCCAATACCGCATCAAAATCTGTGCCGACCCAGGCAGTTTCGCTGGCATGAATACCTAGTTTTTCCAGTTTGCGATGACTGATTGACCAAGTTGAGTTGCCGTTGGCCCCACGGTTTACACTTAACGCGGCATTGTACCATGCAGGTTCTGCACCACGAGCAACTCTGATTACTCGCCCTCCGGCGTTTTTAATAGCCCGTATTTCGTTGGGAAAGCGGCAGTCTGAGATAACCACATCATCCTGGCTGTGGCGAAGTTTGTTTTCTAGACTGGCAATCCAGATGTCATCGTGGAATCCGGCTCTGCACACTTCTGTGCCCCAGTATTGTAGGATCCACCGTGGCGTTAGTGTGGGCATGTGCAGGCGTTCTGCCCACCATGGATCTACTTGTTCACGCCATTCACGGGCCTGTTTTGTGCGGCCTTCCAGCATGGTTCTATCCCAACCAAACACCTGTGCCACTGCGTCTTTCAACGTGCTTGCAAAACTCTCTCTACGAAAATGATGTAAATTAACAAGGTAGTCAGCAATGGTATCTTTGCCCGAACCAATAAATCCGCAAATGCCAATGATCATATCAATCCTTTTTAAAAATGTCTAAGTTGGTTTTATCTGTACGCAGTCCCATGATATTGACACTGTATCTAGGATAGTGGCTTGCGTTTGCTGTTGAATGTGGAGTGTTTGCCCAGTCAAACCAATGCACATCTCCGGCCCGCCAGTGTGTATATGTGTAAGTTCCATAAATGTAAAACTGTCCAGGGCGCCAATCTTCCAGCATCACAACCAACTTGATAATATCAGCAGGATCACTATCGGGATATACCATGTCCAACTTGTCAATGTGTTCATTAAACACCTGCCCGGTACGCTGTACATGTACTCGCGTTTTTTCTTGATCTAGTGCCAACTGTTTAGACAAACTTTTGATGTTGGGCACACTATCCAAATCATCAAATACATCTGTCAATTCCATTTCTGGGTTGCCGCCGCCTTGCACAATATCATATTCTTCTTGTTCTATGTTGAGGCTTAGGCTTGTGGGTCTTGGTGTTGCCACAGTACTTTTTCTATTGCGCCAGGTCATGGGTCGAGTATGCAACTTGATATATTCAAGTTCTTGCATCCAAGTATTTTCGTAACGTCCTAACACTCGAAACCATTCACCTGGTTCGTCAATTTTTGTATCATCAAAATGATATTTACTTCGATTTTTTGTATATTCCCAATTGCTTTTCATTTGAGTGCTGTGACGTTAAGGTGTCGAAGTGTGGTTTGTAGCATACCAATTTGTCTGCGGCAGTCTTCCAGCGCATGGTGGCTGGTAGGAGGGATAGTTTGATCTGACCATAGACTGAATACTGTTCTTGAATCTCGCACCTGGTAATATTTCCAGGGTAGAGGCTTGTTATAACTTTTGTAGGCATGCTCAAGAATGTTCATGTCGTATGTGGGACCTTGAGCCCAGATTAGTTTGGCGTGCCAAATCAACCGGCCCAACTCATCTAATGCTTGATCTAACGGGATACGATCTTGTTCCCCAAATGCTTCTTCTCTGGCATGTTCTGGTTGAGTTGCCCACCAGGCTATTGTACCATCATCAATTGCACGATTTTCCTGACTCTCCAGTGTGACTCTAGCATAGTAATGTCGGTCGTAACAGCCCAACCCAAACGGATCAAATGCCTGGGCGGCTATGGTAAGGATAGTAGTGTCGGGGCCTGTTGCTAGTCCCTCAAGATCAATCATCAGTTGCATTCAATGATTGTAACACAACTGCAACGGTTTGTCTAGCGTGTGTTAACCAATTACCCAAGTAAGTGGTTGACTTGCATCTACATACATTTTGAGGTCTTCAATTTTGGCATCCATGATAGCTTGCCCTTCTGACTTCATTGCGGCACCGTTTAGTTGGCCTCCGCCCTGTGGACCGGCAATGGTTGAAAACTTCTCACGTGCTTCACCAATGATCATTTTACAAGCACCAACCATGTAGTCCCGAATCCACTGCTGGATTTGGTAGTCGCTCAGTAACTGTATTTCAGGTTTGGTTTGATACACCCAGAGCAGGACATTTTCGCCAGTGCCTTTTGGATCACGAATCAGTTGCAGTTTCTTTGTGACAGGATTCCAGGTGTAGTTCATGTATGCACCGAACATACGTCCAGCCAGTTCAACATATTGGCTGTAGAAATCATATGTGGCCAGGCCGCCTGCCACGTTGAAGTTCATAAGGTAAACGTTGATACTTGCCTGTGCAAACGGATCAAAGTTTGATGCAAACGGTCCTGTTGAGTCGCCAAATGTTCTGCGGAATATTTGTCGTACACTTTGTACTTCTTGTGGCAAAGTATAAATGTTGAGATCTCTAATCAACTCCATGAAGATGTAGGCTTCTTCATAGGCATTTTGAGCACGTTGTCGATAAACGCCAAGAGTACGCTGATATGCCGCTTCGTAGTGTGCAGGGTCTAATTCAAGATCAATAATTTGATCACCCATGGTCAATTTGCAATACTCAATAAGGTTTTGCTTTAACTCGGGTAAGGTATTTTGTTCAGCCATTGGGGAGACTCCGTTCCCCCTTATTTACCAGGCCTTTAGTACTAACAAGTTCTCAGTACCCCGAGCATTCCAAGACGTTTCTGTAGTGGTTAAATCCTTGTATATCTTACGTGCCGCTGGCTTGCCTGCGGCTTGTATGGCCCGGATGACATCTGCTGGCTTGCGCACAGTTTTTTGTAGCGTTTCTACGGTACTGTATCCAATTATGCTGTTGTTTTTTATGGTAAATGCCTGTGTATGGCTGTCTGCTACCACATGTACCAACTTGCGTTTCTTGGTGTCATACAACCATGCTTCAGCCTTGTCCACCAGGCTTGCGGCCGGCAAACCTTTGATTTTTAGTTCCGCAAACTCTGCTGTGTGTTTGAACTTTGCCGCACGTTTTTCTGGGGGTACTGCTTTGACCTTGCGTGGCTTGCGTTCCACTTTCTTGATCTGTACATAAGCACCACAGTCATTGATCACCGCTTCGCAAAACTTCACACAGTTACGCAATTGGATCTTGGTCAGGTAAGAGTATGCTTCCACCAACAACGCATCCTTGCCTTCTACCGCCTCTTCAAACTCTGCCAGATTGCGTTTCCAACGATTGGAAATCTCGCTGATCATTTGCGGCACCACATTCATTCCACGGATCACCATGATAGGCTTGTAGTCTGCTGACATTTTGGCGCCTGCCATCATAAACTCGTCAAACATACCGTCCAGTTCAGCCGCACACTCACCTACTTTCTCTCTCAAGCGATCTTGTATGTTGGGTCGAGCCGGACCTTCTGCGACTGGCTCAGTATCCGCCTCAACTGTTTGTTTACTGGACAAAATTTCTTTCAGCAAATTGTCCAGTTTGATCTGTTCAGTTTCGTTCAGTTCCAGGCCCACCATCTTCATGCGGCACAACCAGCCCGTGGTCAGTCGTATGGCCGAATCTGGAATGCTTTTTAGTACTCGCACATCTGCTTTGCGATCTTGTGACTCCAAATAGTTCACAATCATGTCACGGGCATCTTTTTTGCCGTAGAAGTAGTTGTACCAACTGAATGCCTTGCTCAGGGCACTGATGCGATTTTCTGTGGGTTGCGTTCGCCACGGAGGTTCCCCGCCCATGACATTGGTATCTGAACTACGGGGGTTTAGCAGTTTAATGGGTT
>Ga0181346_1001612_pt1 | contig 9977 bp, 9 predicted proteins | sample Su13VDMM15DN_FD_130100 | JGI IMG/M metagenome (GOLD analysis project Ga0181346, IMG submission 130100) | Freshwater viral communities from Lake Michigan, USA - Su13.VD.MM15.D.N | ecosystem: Environmental > Aquatic > Freshwater > Lake | place: USA: Michigan | collected 2013-07-15 | reverse complement strand
GGAGTTATAACACAAAAATGTAAAGTTAATGGTTTTTGTAAATAAAAATAAAATATAGATATAAATGTTAACAGTAACAATAAATACAATCACATCAGGAACGTCACCATTCGATATTTGGGTGTGTGACACTTGTTATGGTACTTGTCAATATATTGATACAATCACAACAACCCCATACAGTTTTATTTTACCTGCGGTTTATGAAACGTATCTAAGTTATGTTATTAAGATAATTGATGATAATGGTTGTGTTTACTGTGATACGGTATTATACTATAAACAATTCCAAAATTCAGATTTATTTGAATTTATGGACGGAACACCATATGAATTTCAATAAACTCATATATATTATAAAAAAGAAATGGCAAAATTAACAACAAGATCCTTAGCGAGTGGAGTTACCTTAGATGATTTAATTCACATCGTAATAACAGGTGATACATCACAGGATTCTGCGGGATCATCATATAAAGCATCAATACAACAAGTGTTTGATGCAATAACAGGTTATTGTATTAGTGACTTATATGTCTCTAACATACATTCGTGTTCACCTTTACGAATAAACCCTCTTGATGAAGGTAATGTTTATTTTGGATCCACAAGTGGAGTAACGATAGATATATCAAGTGGTGGTAACATTATGAATCTTGGAAGTGTTAATGTACAATCTGACAATTCAATTAATCCATATACCATAGTTGCCGGATATAACGCAATAAATAGAAAAGGGTTTATTATAAATTTTGATAATCCTGACACAAACATAATACAATCGGCAAATAATAATACAAGTGGTAATACAGTTATTATGGCTTCCGCAACGCTAGCATCTAACAAACATATAAAATTAGAATATGGTGGAGACAATTATGTTAGACCAAGCGGGGTATCTGTAACGGGAAGTAATTTTTATAAAAATAAAGGAATACTATCTCTTGGTAATAATAGTGACGGGATGGTAATAAACATCTCACAAACAGGAAATACTGGTAATTTATGGTTTGAACAAAATGGTAATTCAGTAATGTATCTTAAAGGTGGCCCACTACCATCTGATGGTAGTTTAGGTTTGATGTTAAATCCTGACGGAACAGAAATCCCAACAGCTAATTTACAAGTTGGTGGAACGGGAACTACAGGGACTTTTAAATATGTGGATGGAAACGAATTGAATGGGTGGGTTTTAACATCTGACAATGATGGAAACGCAACTTGGCAAGCGCCATCTGGCTCAGGCGGTTCTTTTACAGGTGGTTCAGGTAATTGTATTACTGATTTTTATGTTACAAATATACACGGATGCTCACCAATATCTATTTGGGATGAAACGCAAACTAATGGTTCTAACGCCTATGGAACATTATCATTTTCATTGGGTAATGGTAGTAAAACTTACGGGAACTACTCACATGCGAATGGTACTATGACTGAAACAGGATCAAATAACGGGTATTTATTAACAGGGTGTACTGCAGGGGTATGTACTTTAGACTCTTCATATAATGACGTTTCACTAAACTTTACAACAGGCACAACTTCATTTGTATTTTTTGATGATACTTCGTATTCTTCATTATATCCATCATCCGTATTTAGTGTTAGTGCGGTAACATTTGATGGTACAAATACTATAGTTTATTTATATGACACATCAGTTGATACTTCAGGTGATAATGCGATTATGTCGGACACACAACAACCACCGTCATGGGGAGGTGACCAAGTTTTTGGTGGACGTAATGCGAACGCAACAGGACAAAGAACACAGGCAATAGGTGACGGATCAACATCCAAAGGATCGGGGTCTTATAGTATTGGTATATATTCATCATCAGAAGGACAATCGTATACGTATGGTATCTATGGTCATGCTGAAGGGTTTTTAACAACCGCCTATGGTGATTATTCACATAGTGAGGGTTCAGGAAGTAACGCTATAGGTATTGGGGCACACGCTGAGGGTGGATCGACAACCGCTTCAGGTAATTTTTCACATGCGGAAGGTAGTGGTTCATTGGCATCAGGAATGTTCTCACATGCTGAAGGTTCTTCACAAGCAACAAGTGATTTTGCACATGCTGAAGGAGATTTTACAATAGCATCAGGGCAATATTCTCACGCACAAAATAAAGGAACATTAGCAAGTGGTGATAACTCACATGCTGGTGGTGTTGGTACTGTGGCTGACGGTGTCTCATCATTTGCACACGGAGATAATAATGAATCTAACGGACCTTTATCAGTATCATTAGGTGGAATGAATAATATTGTCACTAGTGGTGATACTGATGGAAGTGCGATTTTAGGTGGATACGAAAATGAAATTACTTTTTTATCACCGTCTGATAATGTTAAACAATCGGCAATAATTGGTGGTTCAGGAAACACTGTTAATTCATTTATGTCCGCAATTGTTGGAGGTGAAAATAACACAGTAAGTGGATCTAGAAGTGTTGTATTAGGAGGAACAGGTATTAATGCCATTAATTCGGATACAACTTACGTACCTAATTTTGTGATTAGTACCTCATACACACCAACAAGTAGTCTTGACACTACAGGTGAACCAGGTTCAATAACTTGGGATAATAATTACCTTTATTATAAGGATAACAGTGGTTGGAAACGATTAAGCGGTTCAACATTCTAATATGGGACAATTAAGTGGAAATAGTTGTAATATCATAACAATTTTACCTTTGGGTGTAAGTTGTGATAGTATTAATGCCTCAACGCCGGATGCAACTAACGGATTGATAGCGTTATTTGTAACAGGAGGTACCCCACCATATACAATAAATTGGGATAATGGTTTACAGGGTTCACCAATAACCAACCTTTTACCTGGTAATTACGTAGCAACGGTTAGTGATTATTATGGTGATTTTACGGCAACCACAACATGTAATGTTGGGTACGATAGTTTTTACATAGAAAAATTTGAAGATTGTAAAACCCCAGGAAATTTCATATATTATTTAGCAGATTTACCGTCCACATTTATAAGTGGTAAAATATACAATTTAACAACACAAAATGGGTGTTGGTTTAGTAGTGGAACAACACTATATACGGGAGAAACATACTATAATTATTTTGCAGAAACAAACTACCAACCGTATAACGATTGTGTAAGTTGTTTACCACCACCAATACCACCGGTAATATATCCAAACGAACTTTGTATGACTGTAAGTTCATATCTTGGAAATAGTACGTCTCAGATAAATTTTACCTCCGGAAACACAATAAACGGATATCCTTCTTGGACAAGTGTAACTCCATCATACGCAATTTATTATAATACAGGTATGACTCGATGGGAAGTACTTAGTTGGTCAGGTAGTGGAGTTCCGAGTTTTAATTTTCCATCGGCACCACCATTAGGTTCGTGGTCAGTAAATGGGGCACCACTTACAAATGTAAACGTGGTAACAGGAACATGTGTTTCTATCCCTATGACTATTGTTTGTAATAAAACAAATCCTACATGTGATGGGGTTAATAACGGAGTAATAAGTGTAATAACAACAGGTGGAATACCTACATACACATATTCAATTAATGGAATAACATACCAACCGTCATCAACATTTATTGGGTTGTCTGCCGGTATATATACAATATATGTTAAAGATTCTTTAAACAATATTGTAACACAAAGTGTAACTTTAGTACCTATGTCTTCCGTTGTGAATTACGTTTTAAATTTATCTTTAACACCATTGTCGGTACAAACAAATATTGGAACAACATCAACAAAAACTTGGTATTGGAGAATTGACGTAACACCAACTTTACCACCAACACAAACCATATCATTTAATATAAATTTTGCGGTTAATATGACAGGAAGTACGCTTGGTTTTATATCCACAACCACGGATAACGTTATAAATGGTACACCAATTAACACATCAACATTAGGGTTACCTGTTGTTGGTCCTGTTACATCGTCTTCTACTATATTAAATAAACCTTGTGAATCATACATTAAATCTGTAAGTGCTTATACAACGACTTATTCTGCATCAATAACAGGTAACGGGTACATTACTGGAACGACAGTACAAACTATTACAACACCAACATTACATGAAACTACATGTGCGTTAACAGGAACAATAACCGATACTATGACAATTAACATATTATCGTTATTACCTAATACATGTTCCACTTTAAGTAATGTTGTACCACCATTATATATGTCATTAACAAAAAATGGGTTAGTTGCGGTTGGTAGAGAACTGTGAATTAAAAAATAAATTATAAAAAAGAATATTTATAAAATATGTCATACATAATAAAAAACACATCAGCATTAATTAACACACTATTAACTGATGCGGCAAGAAAAAGAATTTCACAAGGTAAATTTGATATTGCTTATTTCCAAGTTGGGGATAGTGAAGTTTGTTATAACTGTTTAGATAATTTTAATCCTGTTGATTTTAACGTTTTGATGCCACAGTATAATGCTCAAAATACGGCACCAATACCTGAAAAAAATAGGATGCACGTTAAATACCCATTATTTTTGGATTCCACATCTGGAAGTACTTTTGGAGTTCCTTTTGATAATTCATATATAGATAATGTCTATAATTCTGCAGCACCAAGAGGGTTTTTTACAGGAGACACTATTAACGGATTTAGCGCGTTTACCTCATCAGCATATACAATAAATTCAAATTTTGTTGCTGATAACACAACCATCTCAGGTAATGTAATTACATTGTCTGCAACAACACTATACCCAACAGTTAGTGGTTCGGTAACACAAGGAATGTATATGGTTATGTTTGTTAATAATAGTTTAGAACCTATAACATCAAACTCACCAATGTTTATTTATAGTGTAGTGTCTGTTACAGGGGATAGCTCAACAGCAACAACTATAAACATAGAAGTTGATAGGACGTTACCAAATTACGCATTAATGGGATATAGTGGATATTCAAGTGTTATGTTTTTACCTGAAAAAATGATAGACTTATATGATACGTTTACACCACAACCATATTGGGCAACTGACGTTTTTAATTTTGAAACAAACTGTGACATATCACAAAGAAATGTTAATGTTTGGAATATGAATATTCCTTGGACAGAGTCACCTGCGGGTATTTTTGAATCTTCGTATCAAGACTACAATCATTATAAATCAACCGCATATACAAATACAAAAGAATATTTAGGGTATAACAATAAAAACGGACAAGAAGATACAAGTGAATCGTTTTATTATAACTCATTCTTTGAAAAAATAATAGTACCTAGCACCGATCAAAAGGCGATTGCTATAGTACATTACACTAACCAATCAATTGATAATTTTTATGGTGAAAAATTTGCATTTCAAGAATATAATCCGACAAACCCTGGTAACACAGGACAGGCTCGAAATTTTAAAATAAGTTTACCTTGGTTATTATGGCATAAAAACATAAGTGGAACTACAGGTGAGGATTTTTATGTTGATCCTCCAGGATTCTCAAATTTAGACTTATTTCAAGTTTACTACATTGAATCAAAAAGAGACATTTCGTTTAATAACCGAGGGTTGAGATATTACCATCTTTGGGATACACACGCAAATATTAATGGTATACCAAATAGAGTGGGTAAAGTTTTTCCGGATTTAAAAATGGTTGTTTTTGATGACGATGAGATAGTGGCATCATTAAATTATAAATCAAACAGAACTTGGACGTTACCGGCACCTAAATTAGGGTTAGTAACACCAAATACGTTTGGTGGTGTTTTAGGCGGCACAACGGGATTATTATCAGGTGATAGTGAAACGTTATTTTTAACATATAGATTTAATAGTAGTGCGTTTACCGATTCATTACATTGTAATTATTATAGTACGATTAGTGGTAATGACCAAACACTTTTACCGGGGGCTTCAGATATCATAATAAGATTTGGTAACGAATTCCCGTTTTTAAATAGTGATATACTTGCAACACCATCAGGATTTACTGCTGATAGTATAAAGATATTGGCACAAAAAGTTAGTAGTGGTACCACAAGACCTGACCCTACATTGTGGAAAGAGATTGATGTTACTAGTCAATTATCTGCAACAACAAATAATGGGTTTTTAACTTATACAGGATTGACAGGAACAACGATACAGTTAACAAAAAATATGTACGACACATCATCTTTATATAATCTAAGTAATTACATTAATATACCGACTTTAAATCAAAATGGTGTTACTTTAAATTTTGGGGGAGAGTATTTGTTTTTTGGTACTATAACAACAGATATTCAAGCAACTATCTATGTAATGAATTTCTTGGTTAATTTAGGACAAACACAATTTTTTGATTCATCAAACCCAACTTGGGATAAAACTAAGTCTATTTATGTTACTGAAGTTGCTCTTTACAACGCAGACAAAGAACTTATGGTTGTATCTAAGATACAGTCACCTGAAAAAAGACAAGGTATACAACAGTATCCTATTAAATTAGATTTTTAATTTTTATGAGTCAAAAAACAGATTTTAAGAACACACCAAAAGTTCTTGGGTTAGATATTTCAACAAAAACTATAGGTTGGAGTTTATTCGACATTCAAACACGAGAATTATTAGAATTAACACATTTCTCACCAGTAATAAAACCAAAACCTGAAGACAAAATAGAAGAACTATTACTTAAAGTTGTTGCGTTTGAAGAAAAATTAATTAATTATAAAGATTTAGGAGTCACTAAAGTTATAATTGAAGAACCATTATTAAATTCAAATAATGTTTGGACCGTTGGAGTACTATTAAGGTACAATTCAATGATTACTAAATCTATATATGATATTTTAGGTATCGTACCATCGTATATATCAACATACAATTCAAGAAAATTTGCTTGGCCAAATTTAGTACAACAAAACGATAAGGGTAAACATGTACTATTTGGTGGGTTACCAAAAGATATTGATAAGAAAGATATTATATGGAAAAAAGTGTCTGAAAAAGAACCACAAATTAAATGGTTATATACTAAAAACAACACACTTAAAAAAGAATGTTTTGATATGTCCGATTCTTACACTTGTGTACTTGGTTATATGAAACAAGAAAATATTTGGTAATTACAGATTTTTTCAATTTTTAATGTATTTATTAATAAATCAAAAAATATGAAAAACATCTTATCTGAAATTACGCAAGAAGAAAAAAATAGAATTCTTGAAATGCATAAAAAAACAACCAAAAGATTTTATTTGTCAGAAGACATAACACCTAACATTGACCCAAAAACCGCTGATGAGGCACAAAGAATTGGTGAATTTGTTAGAATTTTTAAAGGTAAACGAATTAATTTTTATTTACCTGAACAATTTGACCTTCCTTTATTTCAGTTAGAATGTAATAATATTATGTTTAGTGAAAGAGGTAATCATATATTTGTAACCGGTGTTGGTTATAAAACAATGTCCGATAACGATGCAAGAATAGGTGATGTGAAGTTAACATATATGTGTGACGGATCTAATAATTTTGCAATGGAAGTGACTAAAGAAGATGGGTCAATCTTACAACAACTAGGTAGATTTTTTGTTGATTTTGTAAAAAATAAATACAATGACAGTTGGAAAAGACTTATTAGTTACCATGCTAAAATTAAAAATAGAAACACCCAAAAAACCGACAAAGAATTGGTGACAATCATGTCGGTAGATACTGACATTTTATTAAACAAATTCCCGCAACCAAGAGTACAAGGTGGTACCGACGCTGACGGTAAAGACATGATATCTTATATACAAAATTATATGTGTAGTTACAATAAAGAAGGAAGGGCAGTACAAAAAGCTACATTTGCATCCACAAATAACAAAACCGACCAAAACGTAGCTTAAAAATAGTAACCCACCCCAAAAAGGTGGGTTTTTTATTATTTGACAAAACCACTCCATACACTTATCTTATACGTATGGATGATGAATCACTATTAGTAGATTTAATACTAACGATGTTTGGGGAACCAAAAAACGTAAACGAATATTCTGGACAAATTTCAGTTGATTGTCCCGTGTGCTCATACGACATTAAAGGGTTATCAAAAACTGACGGTAAAGGGAATCTTGAAATTAATTACCAAAATCACGTTTATAAGTGTTGGGCATGTGCAGAAACTCACGAAACCTATGGACACTTGGGTAAATTAATTGACAAGTACGGATCAAAAAAGGATAAGAAAACCTATAAACTAATTCGTCCCGATAAGTTTGAAAAGAAAGAAAAGATCTTTAAAGAATTAGAACTACCTAAAGAATATAAGAAGTTTGATGAAATACACCCACTACATATACCAAGAAAAGAGGCGTTTAATTACCTTAAAAAACGAGGAATAAACCAAGAAATTATAGATAAATACCAAATTGGGATTTGCATTGAGGGAGAATATGCCGGAAGAATAATCGTCCCATCATTTAATAAAAAGGGAGAATTGAATTTTTTTGTTTCAAGATCTTGGAACCCTAAATCAAGACTTAAATATAAAAACCCTGAAGCGGCAAAAGACTTTCTAATCTTTAATGAAAGTCTGATAGACTTTAAAAAAGACATTTATATTGTTGAGGGAGTTTTTGACTCATTTTTTTTAGAAAACTCAATTGCGTTACTTGGTAAGTACATCAATGACAATATGTGGGAAAAACTATATACCAAAGCAAAAAAAGACATCATTATCTGTTTAGATGGGGACGCTTATGATGATGCAAAAAAACTATACGATAAACTAAATGGTGGAGACCTCTATAATAGAGTAAAACTCGTCAAACTACCAAAAGATAAGGATGTTTGTGATTTAAGAGGAGATATTACCCCATATTATATACAAGAAAAAGAATGAATTTAAAACAAATAGCAAAAGAGATAAGAGATATCTTATCAGAAAGACAAAAAGAACTAGGTTTAACTTTTGAGGAAGAAAAACATAGGTATACAATGAAAGATGTTGATGGAGAAATTAAAGACAATTTCCCATCTGTATCAAAAGTAATGAAATTGTTCTATGATGAGTTTCCGACTGAAGAAGTTGCCAGAAAAGTAGCAAAAGGTGATCCTTATGTGATGCAAACCTTAATTGAAGAATGGGCTGAAGCGGGAACGATATCCACAAATATGGGTAGTAGAGTTCACTATGAATTAGAGATTGAAACCATAAAAAGACACGGTATACATAAAGAAGTTAGACAACCACTTTATGAGTGTGATATGGGAATGATTATGAAAGGTGATCGTATGATAAAGGCGGGGTATAAGTTTTTAAAACTAATGGAAGATAGAGGTGCGGTACTTTTAGATACGGAGATTGTTTTAGGACATCCCGAATTAGGGTACACGGGTCAACCTGATAAGGTTTGGATTATGTTTAATAAACAAAAGACAGGATTCGGTTTAGTGATTACCGATTGGAAAACTAATAAGAAAAAAAACATGGAAACCAACGAATATACAAAACCAATGAAAGAACCATTCAAATACCTTCCTAACAATGCTCTTGGACACTATAACACACAATTACCACTATATGGTAAACTCATAGTTAAAATGTTGGAGGGAACCAAATATGACAGCATTGGGTTTTATGGGTGTGTTATTGTTCACTTAACGGATGAACAAGATTTTACCGAATATAGGGTATCAAAAGAGGTTGTGATGTTAAAAAAAGTATCAAAAATATTAACAGGTAGTCCCGAAGATACGATAGTGCCGTTCCCAACATACATGTGTAATGAATGTGGTAATGTGAATAAAGATTTTAACCTTTTTGACAAATGATTGAAATCGGTAAAATGACAATATCTGAAGCGTATCCGCACCTTAGAAATGTAGCCTTGGTTTACGGATTAAATTTAAGTAGAGTTAGGGAATTTAGATTCGCTAGACTTATATTGGTAAACCTATATAATAGAGAATTAGTATGACACATAAAGAATTT
>Ga0181346_1001610_pt1 | contig 9979 bp, 11 predicted proteins | sample Su13VDMM15DN_FD_130100 | JGI IMG/M metagenome (GOLD analysis project Ga0181346, IMG submission 130100) | Freshwater viral communities from Lake Michigan, USA - Su13.VD.MM15.D.N | ecosystem: Environmental > Aquatic > Freshwater > Lake | place: USA: Michigan | collected 2013-07-15 | reverse complement strand
GTAGCATAAAACTACAATAATTGTAGAAGTATCGTAAATATATTTAAAGTGTTGTAGAATAGCAACATCATCAACCATCAACCCATAGGGAATGGAATGGAAAGCTCTACAGAAAACAAAGATTTAGGAATCGCCTCGAATAATCGTGGCGGTCAGCCAGGCAATCAGAATGGCAAGAAGGGTAAGCTGTTCTATAACCAGCTCAGAGTAGCCTTGGTTCAAGAGGATAGCCGTAAATTACGCACCATTGCACAAAAGCTAGTAGATGCTGCCGAGCAGGGTGAGCCTTGGGCGATTAAGGAAGTGATCGACAGGGTAGACGGCAAGGCCGTACAAGCTACAGAGATTAGCGGTGTAGATGGCGAGGCTATCGAGCTAAAGCAGATTGAGTTTATTATCAAGCGCCCAGAGTGATCGAAGCAGAAGAAAAGCTAAGTTTAGAGATACCAGAAAAGCTAGAGTGCTTGCTGGAGGACTACCGTTTCAAAGTCGTATACGGTGGGCGTGGCTCATCTAAGTCTTGGACAGTAGCTAGGGTATTGCTTGCAATAGGCCGCAGAAAGAAGATTAGGGTCTTATGCGCTCGTGAGTTCCAGAACTCCATTAGTGATTCGGTACACGCTCTGCTTGCAGATCAGATCAAGTCGCTAGGTTTAGAGGACTTCTACACAGTACAGAACACTACTATCTTTGGCAGGAATGGCACAGAGTTCCTGTTTGCAGGCTTAAAGCACAACATTACCAAGATCAAGTCGTTTGAGGGTGTAGACATCTGCTGGGTAGAAGAAGCACAGACTACCAGTAAGTCTAGCTGGGATACGCTAATTCCTACGATTCGTAAGGAAAACTCAGAGATATGGATTACCTTCAATCCTGAGCTAGATACAGACGAAACCTATAAACGGTTTGTAGTAATGCCGCCTAAGTCGGCAAAGGTAGTAAAAGTAAATTGGTCAGATAATCCTTGGTTTCCTAAAGTTCTTCAAGACGAAAAAGATGACTTGAAAGAACGGGATATGGACTCATATCTGAATGTATGGGAAGGCAATACAAGGCAAGTCCTAGATGGTGCTGTGTACGCTAACGAGCTACGCAAGGCGCAAGAAGAAGATCGGATCAGAGATATACAGGTAGATAAGTCTATCCCTGTATCTACATTCTGGGACTTGGGCTGGGCAGACAACACAAGCATTTGGTTCGTACAGACTGTGCCTGGCGGTGAGGTACGGGTTATTGACTTTTATCAAGACAATCAGAAAACCATAGATCATTATGTAAATGTCCTTCAAAACAAGGGATATACATATAGGGATCATTGGCTGCCGCATGACGCAGAACATAAGAATATGACTGGCCGCAGCACAAAAGAGATTATAGAAAACATGGGGCTACCGGTACGGATTACCCCTAAACTGTCTATCTCAGACGGCATAAACGCAGCTAGAATGTTGATGAATCGGTGTTACTTTGATACCAACCGATGCTCTGAGGGATTGCAGGCTTTACGGCACTACAGATACGCAGTAGACGCAGATACAAAGATGTTTAGTGACAAACCCTTACATGACCAACATTCTCACGCAGCAGACGCATGGAGATATGTTGCCGTAGGACTGGATGAGAAGCCCGATATGTGGGACAGGCCATTAAAGATTAACGCAAAGTGGATAGTTTAAATATGGATGACAACAAGCTAAAAGGTATTCTAGAGTCCGAGATTGATAACTCAATCGGATATGTAGATACCGAAACAACCGAAGCTCGTAGAAAGGCGCTGACCTACTACAATCGTGAGCCATACGGCAACGAGGTAGAAGGCCGTTCATCCATTGTTACTGGTGAAGTCGCTGAGGTAGTAGATGGTGCGTTGCCACAATTGTTGCGTATCTTTACAGCATCAGACGAGTTATGCCGCTTTGAGCCTAAAGGCCCAGGCGATGAGGAAGGCGCTAAACAAGCTACGGAATACTGCAATCTAGTCTTTTTCCAAGACAATGATGGCGTAATCCTAATGCACAACTGGTTTAAAGACGCTCTGTTGCAAAAGAACGGAATCGTCAAATACTGGTGGGAAGATAGCGAAGATCCTACAAAAGAAAAGTACAAAGACCTTTCAGCAGAAGAACTGCAATTGCTGTTTGCTGATGGCACGATGGAGCTGGTAAGCCAGGACATGAAAGAAGTATCGCCTGAGATTATTGATCCCATTAGCGGCATGATTATTCCAGCTACATTCTCTTACGATGTAGTAATAATGAAGAAGAAAGAGTCTGGCCGAGTCAAGATTGCCAATGTGCCGCCAGAGGAGTTCTTAATTTCTAAGCGTGATAAGACAATCAAGGATGCACGATTTGTAGCCCACCGTCTTAATATGACTCGCTCGGACTTAATTGCTGCTGGCTACTCTAAAGACATTGTAGATAACCTGCCTGCATACTCAGACTTGACTTACACTCCAGAGCGCATTGCTCGATTTGATCGTGGCGAGATGCCGGATGAAACGCAATCCTTAGACTTCTCGATGCAAGACATTGAAGTGTTTGAGTGCTACATCCGTACCGATTACGATGAGGATGGTATTGCAGAGTTGCGTAAGATTACCTACGCTGGCTCAGAGATCCTAGATAACGAGGAAGTAGACCATATTCCTTTTGCTAGTATTTGCCCAATTCCAATGCCCCATAAGTTCTTTGGGCAGAGCTTGGCAGACCGTAGCATGGACATTCAGTTAATTAAGTCTACGATTACCCGTCAGATTCTTGACAATATGTACCTGACCAATATGCCTCGTATGACGGCTATTGATGGTCAAGTAAACATGGATGACCTCTTAACCGTTGCTCCTAATGGAGTAGTTCGCATGAAGTCGCAGGGCGCAGTACAAGCATTGACCGTACCAGCTACCGCAGCACAGTCCTTCCCAATGCTAGAGTATTTAGACTCAGTAATGCAGAAGCGTTCGGGCGTGGCACAAGCTGGTCAAGTGTTAGACCCCAGCATTTTGCAGAACACAACGGCTACGGCTATTGCGGCAATGCAACAGTCTGGCGCAGGCCGTATAGAAATGATTGCTCGTATCTTTGCTGATACTGGTGTAAAGGACTTGTTTACAGGGATTTTCCACCTGCTTTGCAAGTACCAAGACAAAGAGCGTGTTATCCGTTTGCGTGGCAAGTACATCTCTATTGACCCTAGAGAGTGGTCTAACAACTACGACATGGAAGTTAATGTGGGCTTAGGTACTGGCAATAAAGATCAGCAGATGGCTATGGCAGCTATGGTATTGCAGAAGCAAGAGCAGATTTTACAGACTCAAGGATTCGCAAACCCATTGGTATCCGTTGCTCAGTATCGGGAAACATTAGGGCGCTTTATTGAGGCAGCAGGGTTTAACGACTCTACCGAGTTCTTTAAAGAGATTACCCCTGAGATGGATCAGATGTTGTCTAATCCTCCTCCACAGCAGCCACAGCAAGACCCAGCCACAATGGTTTATATGCAACAGGTTCAAGCGCAGATTGCAGGCGATCAAGCCAAGATCCAAGCCAAGATCGAAGCAGACCAAGTTAAGGCGCAGGCAGACATTCAATTGGCTAGAGAGAAGGCCATTGCTGAGATCCAGCTAGAGCGTGAGAAAGCTGCGGCACAGTTAGACTTACAAGCTGCAAAGTTTCAAGCAGAAACACAGTTAAAGACGGCTGAAATGGTAGCTAAGGGTATGCAATGAACAAGGCAGAAAGAGCCAACAACTATTTGATGGATGAGTTCTTTATGGAGCTGGTAAACGCTCAGAAGGACTTGTACAAGTCGTATATTTTTGGATCAGCAGAAGAAGATGTAGAAGGCAGAGAACGGGCCTTAGTAAAGCTGAGAGCAATCGAAGAATTTGAAGCGTCATTACAATCACTCGTGCAACAAAGCGAAATTGATAAGAGGCGTATACGGTTTTTTTAACTACCTAAAAGGTAAACAACATGAGCGACAACACCAACCCATCAGGGAGTGTAGATACATCTGTAAACGGTGCGGCTAACGCATTTATGTCTATTCTTGAGCCACGAAACGAGGAAGCGCAAGCTGACCCAGAAGTTCGTGCAAGCGATGATTCTGCTGAATATGCAGAGGAAGGCGAGTTCGAGCAATCGGATTTAAATGCGGAAGAAACTGAATACGAAGAAGAAGCAGTAGAGGAATCTCCCAAATACCGAGTGAAAGCTAACGGTGAAGAATTGGAGGTAAGCCTTGATGAGCTTCTGAACGGATACAGTAGGACTGCCGATTATCAGAAAAAGACTCAATCTTTAGCGGAACAGCGCAAGGCCGTAGAGGCAGAGCGCAGTAAGATTGAGGAAACAGCCAGAGTGCGAGATACCTATGCACAACGACTCCAAGTTATTGAGCAATTGCTACAACAGCAGTCGGGGACTGAGAACTTAGCGGAACTCAGGGAAAATGACCCAATTGCGTATGCACTTGCCATAGCAGATCGTAGTGAGAAGGAGAAGCAACTGAGCGCTATCCAAGCTGAACGCCAGCGAGTACAGCAAGAACAGGCACAACAACAGAGCCAAGTATTGCAATCGCATATTCAGCAAGAGCAACAGAAGCTAGTAGAGTTGATTCCTGAGTTTAAGGATGAAGCCAAAGCCGAAGTAATCCGTAGGGATATTCGGTCTTATGCCAAATCCATTGGATTCTCGGATCAAGAATTAAGCCAAGTTTACGATAGCCGAGCTGTGTCAGCGCTCTACAAGTCGATGATGTATGATAAGCTGGTGGCAGGAAAGCCAGGCGCACATAAGAAAGTGCAGTCAGCACCAAAGACATTGAAACCAGGAACATCTAACCCTAAGAGTTCCGAGCAAGAAGCAAAAAAGAAAGACTTTGAGCGCTTACGCCAATCCGGCAATAAGAAAGACGCTGCAAGGTTATTTGAACGATTTTTATAATTAAGGAATTAAATCATGGCTATTTATAATCGCTACGAGGCAGTAGGCGCTCGTGAAGATTTATCCGATGTTATCTATAACATCTCCCCAACCGACACCCCAATCATGTCATCTATTGGCAAGACCAAGGCTACTGGTGTTTACCATGAGTGGCAGACTGACAGCCTCGCAGCATCTACTACTGCTAACGCATTAGTAGAAGGTGCAGACGCTTCTGCTGCTGACCTTAGCCCAACAACCCGTATTGGTAACTACACACAAATCGTGGGTAAAACCATCCAGGTTTCGGGTACTTTGGAAGCTGTAGACAAGGCTGGCCGTAAGTCTGAGAAGGCTTATCAGTTGGCTAAGGCTTCTGCTGAAATCAAGCGTGATATTGAAACCATCATCACCGCTAACCAAGGTCAAGCAGTTGGTACAAGCAACTCAACAGCCCGTAAGATGGGTTCACTCCTGTCATACATTAAGACCAATACCAGCAAAAACGGCACATCCGTAACTGGCGTTGATCCTACGACTATTGGTGTTTCAACCCGTACTGACGGCTCGACCCGTACATTTACAGAAACCATCCTCAAGGATGTTATCTCTAAAGTGTTCGTTTCTGGCGGCACACCATCAGCTCTGTTTGTTAGCCCAGCTCTCAAGCAAGTTGTTTCCGGCTTTACTGGTTTGGCAGCACAGCGTTATCAAGTGCCTACAAGCGGTCAGGCAACCATCCTAGCTGGCGCTGACTTGTATCAGTCCGACTTTGGTGTATTGCAGATCGTTCCTAACCGTTTCATGCGTACCCGTGATGCTCTCGTTCTCGATCCTGAGTACGCAGCATTGGCTTACTTGCGCCCATTCCAAACGAATGAACTCGCAAAAGCTGGCGATAGCGACAAGACCCAAATCTTGGCCGAATTGACCCTGGAAGTTCGCAACGAAGCTGCACACGGTGGTGCATTTGACTTAACCGCCTAGTAGTAATGTAGAATAGGGGGTGGGGAAACTCGCCCCCTTTCTAGGAGATATAAATGTCTGATCTCGGCAAACGAGGCAATTTAGGTTGTGTTGATGGAATAATAAAGACGGCTCATGCTGATGGTGAGGGTGGCCTTATTATTCATTCAGAAACGGATATGACGGAATTTGTAGATCATACAAAGCGCCAATTCAATGAGCGTAGTGAAAAGACGGGATGGGGCGATCAGCCACTAGATCCTAGAAACAAGATAGCGGAACTGCCGCCATTGGTAATAGAAGATTTAAACAAGCTAGGCATTATGCGTGGCTATTATATTGCTGACCCTAAAGCGATGGCTAAATGGCTAAATAACCCTGATAACAGGGTATTTCGCACTCGGGGAGGCAATGTATGAGAGTTGCTATTTGTATCCCAGCAAGAGGGCAGATGGAGGTTACTACCGCATTTGACCTAACAATGATGGCAGCTTACATGGCTGGCAAAAAGAATATAGATTTAAATGTATATACCTCGCAAGGTACGCTGATATTTGACCAGCGCAATAGCTTGGTGCGTACAGCAGTACAGGAAAAGTGCGACTACATCCTGTTTATAGATGCAGATATGCGTTTTCCTAAGACCACTTTAGAGCGCCTTTTAGCACATAAAAAAGATATAATAGGCGTGAACGCAACGACCAGAATGATGCCTCCTAAGCCTACGGCTAGGAATATTCAGATCAACGAAGATGGCAGCGTAGACTGGTTAGAAGTGCTTTCCAATAAGGAAAAGGGAATAGGCAAGGTAGATGCTATTGGGTGCGGCGTGATGCTGATTAAGACTTCATGCCTCAAGAATATCCCACAGCCTTACTTCTACTTTGAGCAGTTATTGAAGGGCAAGCTGTTAGGCGAAGATATTTACTTTTGCATAAAAGCAAAAGATGCAGGAATAGACACATGGGTAGACCATGACTTATCTATGGAGATAGGCCATGTCGGTTCATACACCTATGGGTGGGATGACATTAAGGACTAATATATGGGCTACACAAACTACACGGATTTGCAAGCATCAGTCGCAGGCTATTTAGGCCGTAGCGACTTATCATCGCAGATTCCTGATTTTATTCGCTTTGCAGAGATTCGCCTGGCAAGAGAGTTGCGTACTCGGCTAATGCTAAAGTCGGCTACAGCGCCTATGGTTAGCGGAGATGCACGAGTGGCTCTGCCTACTGACTTTTTAGAGATTCGTGACCTGTTTACGCAGGGAAACCCTCGGATGCCAGTAACTTATCTGTCACCTAGCGCCTTTACAAGAGATGCTAGGGCAGATCAGTCTGGCTTACCTGTGTTTTATACCGTATTGGCAGCAGAGTTCCAGTTTGCCCCAGCGCCAGATGCAGCTTATACATTAGAGATTCTGTACTACGCACAACCAGCAGTATTGTCTAGCTCAAACCCTTCTAATGTGTTCCTTGCTAACTATCCTGATGCCCTACTTTATGGCGCATTGATAGAGGCAGAGCCTTACCTTATTAACGATGCTAGATCGCAAACATGGGCAACCCTGTGCGACAGAGCAGTTAAGAACATTTCCGATGCAGACCAAGGCGGCGAGTATTCGGGTATTCCCTTACAAATGAAACTTACCTCACGATAGGACTATCATGGCTGAAATTTCCAACTACCTTGAAAATGCGATTATTAACGCTACTTTAAGAAACACATCGTACACATCGCCTGCGGCAGTCTATATCAGCTTACATACTGCTGACCCTACCGATGCTGGATCAGGCACAGAAGTTAGCGGTGGCTCGTATATTCGCCAGTCGGCTACTTTTGGCGCACCTAGCAATGGTGTATCAACAACGACTGCTGATATTACTTTCCCACAAGCCACAGGCAACTGGGGAACGATTGGCTGGATCGGTATTTGGGATGCACAGACAACTGGCAACCTTTTGTACCATACCGCCTTGGATGCGTCTAAAGCAATTGATACAGGCGATATTTTTAAGATTGCATCAGGCAGCCTGACCGTCACTTTGGCGTAATGAGCAATGCCAGCCGATTATTGTGGCCCGTTCACAATAGATGATATTGATCTCTTTGGAACGCTGGAGCAGATAAATGTTAGCTTTGATGACCCAATTTGGAACTCAGCAGATACCTGTATCCGCTACGCTGATGGCGCTGTTGCTGGAACTGGCAATGTAAACGCAAACGCCTATGCAATAAGAAACGCAGTAGGCGCAGTAAACGGCACAGGCACAGTAGCAGCAGCAGGCATTAGGACTCGGACTAGCTCTGGGGCAATATCAGGGCAGGGATCTGTAAGCGCTAATGCTTATGCTATTCGCAATGCTAATGGCAGCATTACAGGCAGCGCAACAGTAGCGGCTAACGGAATACGAATTTTAGTAGGCTCAGGCTCTATATCAAGCTCAGGAACGGTTTTTGCAAGTGCGGTAAGGCAACGCCTTGGCGTAGGTCAAATAAACGGCACAGCAACGGTTACAGCCCTTGGTGGGGTTGAATATAGCGGTGTAGCAGAAGTAACTGGATCAGCAACCGTATCAGCAGTTTCACAGCGCATTAGGGTATTCTCTGGCGCAATAGACGGCTCTGCCCTAGTTGTGGCTCAAGCAGAACTAATTGCAAGTGCAAGTGCGTCTGTTGTTGGCACAGGGACAGTAAATGCTAGTGCTATTGCGGTTTATTCTGCAATTGGCTCTGTAAACGGTAACGCTACAGTAGTTTGCTTAGGTCGCATACTTGGCGATGAGTGGTCTGACGAAACGGCTGGTGCAGAGGATTGGACACCAGAAACACCATCTACAGATACATGGGTAGATGCTAGTGCCGAATCAACAAGCTGGGATAATGTACCTGCAAATAATCCAAACTGGACAGATAAATCTATTGGGAATCAGACATGGCAATAAGTAGAGTTACTTTCGGGGAATGGACTCCTGACCAGCCAGGCATTACGAATGGCCTGCAACGAGCAGACAATGTATTTGCTAAGGCTGTAGGCTATGGCGCTATTAACGCAGCAGAGGACTATTCTGCGGCTGCATCAGAAAACCTAAACAATGTCGTGGCTGCTAGAACTACTGCTACAGGCGTTACGGTAGTATTTGCTGGCGGTGCAACAAAGCTATTTAAGTTAGATACTAGCGATCTATCTTTGGATAATGTTTCTAAGGCATCTCGCACCATTACAACTGTAGCAAGAACAACTAATGTGGTAACAATTACTACATCTGCTGCTCATGGTTATTCCATAGGGGATAGCGTTACGGTAGCTGCTGTTACAAATACGGACATAAATGGTACATTTACTATAACGGGCGTACCAACAACCACTACATTTACCTACACAGATGCAGGCACAAACATTACAAGTGGCGCAGATACCGGCACAGTTACATTCCAATATGTAACCCCAGATAATCAACGCTGGCGTTTTACCCAATTTGGCAATGTGTTAGTTGCTGCAAATGGTGGCAATCGCTTGCAGGGCTACAATGTTAATAGCTCTACAAACTTTAGCGACTTAGCGGCAGATGCTCCACAATCCCGATATGTAACGGTAGTGCGTGATTTCGTGGTTTCGGGTTATGTAAACGATGCCACAATAAGACCAAATCGAGTGCAATGGTCTGCTTTGGGCGATGAGTCTAGTTGGACTAATTCTGCTACGACACAGGCTGATTTCCAAGATATTCCTGATGGTGGCGCAATAGTTGGCTTAACTGGCGGTGAGTTTGGCCTAGTCTTTATGGATCGCTCTATCCATCGTATGTCGTATGTTGGTAGCCCTTTAGTATTCCAGTTTGACAATATCAGCCGTAATCAAGGCTGTTATGAAGCTAATTCAATCATTCAGTATGGTGGCACATCGTTCTTCCTATCGGATAACGGATTTTATGCTTGTGACGGACAACAGATTATTCCTATTGGAAACGAGAAAGTAAATCGTTTCTTCTTTGATAATGTAGATGAGGGCTTATTGCCCTTAATGTCATCTGCCGTAGATCCAGCTAGAAAGCTAGTTATTTGGGCTTATGCCTCTT
>Ga0181346_1001605_pt1 | contig 9998 bp, 2 predicted proteins | sample Su13VDMM15DN_FD_130100 | JGI IMG/M metagenome (GOLD analysis project Ga0181346, IMG submission 130100) | Freshwater viral communities from Lake Michigan, USA - Su13.VD.MM15.D.N | ecosystem: Environmental > Aquatic > Freshwater > Lake | place: USA: Michigan | collected 2013-07-15 | reverse complement strand
TAATTATGAACTACCTGCACCTAAGGGGAGCAAATAAGGAATCTGTAAATTCAGTATATAAGAATATACTAAAAGAAAAATTTAAGGGAGCTATTTAGCTCCCTTTTTTATTAACTCTCTACCCCTTAACATCTGGTTGTAAACCTTATCTCCGTACTTGGCTCTAAATTCAGCATCGGTCAATTTTACTTGCTTTTGTTTCATATCTGGAAGTTCACCATACCATAGGTCATTTACAACACCCTTTCCTATCCCTTCCATAGCGTCATCTATAACCCTATCTTCCACACCAAAGAATGATGCAGCCTTCATATTATCCATTATAGATTTATACATTTCTTTTTGTGCTGAATTTGCTTGGTTATAGTTAGATTCTAACTCTTCAGCGGTCATCTTTCCATCCTCAAACTTATAGAATGCTGAGTTATACAATCTCTTAGCCTCTCTAATATCGTCCTTAGATTTATTCATCTTAAATCCTAGCTGTTGCCCTACATCTATAGTTATAACCTTATATCCAGTTAGCTGTCCAGCGAGCTCGTTACCTACGTTCTCTGCTTGAGCTATCTTTCTTGCAGATGTTAAACTTCCAGGTTCTAATACCTTATAAAATCTATTTGCTATTGCGTTGATCTTGTTTACATTAGTGTCTGCATCATTGTACAGCTTACCTCCGTATGAGTTCTCGTTATTATCAACATCTGTTATAGCCTCAAGGAGCATATCCTTCTTAACAAACGGTCCAAGTATCTCTGACATTCCATTTGTAAAAGACTCCACAGCACCATCTCCAGCCATAAATGAGTTGTAAGCCTTCTTAATACCACCGTGTGGATCTGACGCACCAAAGTCTACGTAGGAGAATTTACCGTTTCCGTATTCCACAAGTGCTAGGTCTGATTTCTTTGACCACTCTGGAACGAACTCTCTAACATTCTTGTTTAATTTATCTTCTTCATCATCGTCATCTCCTCCTCTAAGTACTGTCCCTATAGCTGTCATAAGTCCAAACTTAATAGATTGAGAGAACGCTATACCTGCCAGTCTCTTTGCCCCTATAGCCTTAACTCTCTTGTTTTTAGAACTAAGCTCATCAAATGCTAAAGCCACTGTGTTCCACGCTGTCCTGTAAGCCTCTGCCTGGAACGATATAAACGTACCAGTCACAGGAGCTATTTTTATAAGCTTAACTAAGCCAGGTATCCTAGCGTAGTTAGGTAGTACGTTCTTAGTATTCTCTGCAGCTATATCGCTTACCATAATCTTTTGATCGTCTGTTAACTGGTCAAAGGGTTTCTGGAATTCAGCGTTAGAGTATCTGTCCTTCTCGCTCTCGTATGACACAATCTTGTAGAAGTCATCCTCCAACTGATATGCCGTGTTTAACTTAGTTATAACCCATCTAGCCGCCTTCTTAGCTTTCTCTATAGGGTTCTTCTTCAACCTGTTCTCTATAGCTGTATCAAAGTCTGCGTCAGAGAACATAGACTTTATCTCTCCAAGCGCGGCACTCTGATCTATAATTCCAGCACGAATGTACTCGTCTAACTTATCTCTAAGCTGCTCATTACTTGAGTTCCTAAGTACATTGAATGCCTCACCATACTTCTTATAGTTGAAGTAACCGTTAGAAAGCATAAACCAGATGTTACCAGTAACGTTCTTAAAGTGAGTGGCTACAGACGCTATAGTCTTGTTCCACTTTACTACAGATAGCAGCTTCATATAATTTGTATACAAACTTACCACAGAAGATGCTACGTTTGGACCTACAAATCCCTCTATAAACTTCTCTGCACTTATACTAGTCTTGAATGCGTCTGCTATCTCTTTAGTCGTATAAAGACCATTAAGAGGGTTCATTGTCTCGCTACCCTCTCCAGCGATCTGAACATTAAATTCTGAAGGTTTGTTTAGGTCCCCCTCCTTGAAGAAGAATACTCCCATACCAGCATCTCTAGCAGACTGTAGGAACCTAGCGTTCTCTGCAAGAGTGGCAATCTTAATAACTGTCCTTGCGTAGTTCTGAGATGCGTCAGTGTACTCACCCATTAATTGTCTTATGGATAGTGGTATATCAAGACGCTCCTTCATAATAGATAAATCCTTAGATCCAGTTTTGCCAATTCCTAAGAATGTAGCCGCAGACTCCCCTCCTATAAGCTCGTCTATCTTGTCGTTTATAAATTTCTCTAATATTATGTCTGCATCCATACCAGTCTGTTTAGCCTTTAACTCAGCACTAGATCGGTACATATTTCTAAGGTCAACCCTAGCAGCCTCCTTCATCTCTTCTGTAACCTGCTTAGCCCAGTCCTTCTTGTCGAACACCTGGTAGGATCTGTTGATGTACTGACCTAAGTTTGCGGCTATGGTCTCTGCCTGGCTTACACTAACGGCACCTGTTCTAAGTAGCATCTGTGATAGGTTGTCTATGTGCATACGCATCTTTCCAGCCACGACCTTGAACTCATCTGGTAGAACAGCAGTCTGATCACCCCTTAGGTACTTATCGAACTCATCGTGCAACACATCTATGTCTCCCTTGTAATTCTTAATAAGTTTGTTGAAGTCATCAACAAGGTATGATGCCCTCTTAGCTTCTGCCTTTATGTTTGCCTCTATACCTTCTTTAAATTTAAATACAGACTTAGGCAAGAATGACTTAGCCGATAGAGCCCTTCTCTTTACCTGGTCTAAGAATGTAACGATCTTGTTTCTACCATCCTTAGTGAAAACGCTGTCTTCCTTTCTTAGTTTTTTAGCGGTAACCTCGTTATACCTAAGTATAGCATTTGTAGCTTGTGCCCTTGTGTACCCCTTACCAACTAGGTAGTCAGCTATCTCCTTGTCATTAAATCCTTTTCTTTTAGCTGTCTCAACGGCAGTATCTATAGGACTCTTCTGTTTTCTTCCAGACATCCTAGCTCCTGGCTCGTAAGCTAAAGCCTCAGCGTATGCGTCCTTCATCTCTTGAGATATGTCTGAGTTTTCGATCATATCTGTTATCTTGTCCTGAGACAACTTAGGGAAGTCCTCAGCTAGGCTATACAGACTGTCGTATCTATTCTTTGCATTCCTCTCTGCGTTTATCTTTTGGTACACATCCTTCAGCTTAGCCTCCTTAGACGTAGGTACTACAGGTTCAAACCCCTTTGTAGCGTTTGACTCGTAGTTCTCCTTGAACGGCTTGGATATTGTATTACCATCCATAACCTGTGTGTCCATAGGCTTAAGAGCCTTTGTTGACTGAGCCCTGCTCATATCGTTCCACTCTGCCACGGTCATATCGTACCCAGCCTTCTCAGCTAGCTTGGTTATGTACGCAAGCTGGTCGTTCGCTGTGAACGGTAGGTCTGGGTGCTTTCTCTTGAATATCTCCTTAGCCCTGTCGTAGAAGTTATCTGGATCTGTATTGAAGTCGTACACCCTGTCCATAGGTACCTTGATCATATACTTGTCCCCTGACACGTTTGACTCTTGGAACTCAGGCATGGTGTAGAACTGAGACATACCACCCACACGTCCCATAGCGGCTACCTCTGGCTTGGACGTTATAGCACCCTTGTTAGATCCGTATCTCTTAGGATCTATAGAGCTTATCCCTCTAGGTCCAAAGTGATAGAACACGAAGTTGCCATCACCATCCTCAGTCATATTGGCGTAGTTAGACGAGTTCTCTGGTGATATTTGTTTTCTGCCTTTAACATTAAATTCTGCTACTTTTGGAATTGCTCCTGCACTACTAGTTACATTTTTTTCATTAAACTTAATATCTTCTGATTTTATAGATACCTTTGTTTCATTAAGGTTATACTTAGTATAAGATTCAGTTACATCATATGATTTATAAAACTCAGTTGGTTGATATATACCATTTATTTTAGCTAATAATGTATATCCAAAAGATGGATGATGATCCTTAGCATCTGGTTTTGTTTCAACTATTTCAAAAGTATTAGGATCAAATTTTACTACACCCATAATTTCTCCACCAGTAACACCACTGTTTAAAGGATCCATTATCTTATTATAAAATGATTCTACATTACTAATTCCTATAGCCTCTTGAAATTTCTTATTTGATGCTATATTATTATTAAGTGCCTTTCTTAGATCTGGAGAAAGATTGTTTTTAATATCTAGTAGATCTACTATTTTTTTAGGATCTGATATAAAAGAACTAAAATCTTTTATTTTTTCACCGTATCTATCTGAAAATTTAGAAAATTCTTTTTGAACTGCTTTATTTCCTTTAATTGTTTTATTAAATGAATCTATTAACTCTTCATTTGTAAGTATTCCTTTATCTAAAACTAAATCTACAAGCTCTGCAAATGTGTGTTGTTGAAATTGCCAAGAATCTTTTTTTGAACCAGAGTGTGGTGCAAATAATTTAGCTCCTGATTTTTCAGCGTTTCTAATAAAAGTTTCTGCTTGAGCTTGAGTATTAAATGCAGCTAAATTAGACACGTCACCTATCTTTTTATTATTTAATTCCATCATATATGGAACATAATTTTTACCCCCAAAAAGATTTATATTATATCCATTACCTAAATTAGTTTCTCCAGCATTTGTATAATCATACATATTAGTGACAAACTTTTCTCCATTAAATTCTCTGATATCTACATCATCAACAAAATCTCTAATAAATTTTCTTGGATCGTCTTTTGCTTTAGGGGCCTTAATTCCTTTTTGCTGTCTCGATATATTAAATTCACCAACTACACCTCCAGAAGTTTCTGTAGCAAATATCTTAACATCTCCCTCAGTTATCTCCTGACCGTACGCAACCTTTGTAGCGATAGTGTTCATAAAGTCCACAACCTCCTGGTCAGTGAACTTCTTGATACCAACCATCTTAGCTATATTCTCAAGCCACTTCTGTATGATGTTCTTAGACACGTCTGGAAGAGTCTCGTACTCAGAGGCTAGGTACCCTAGTACTTCAGCAAGCTTCTCCTCGCTTTGCAATCCTTTGCTGTAACTCTCAGCGAATTTATTTATATCTTTTAACAGATTAGGGTTGTTCTTTATAGACTTAGCCAGAGCCTTAAACATTCTGTTTGTTAGGTCTGTAGCCTGCTTGTCTGAAGATATGTACTTAAGAATAACAGCGTGAAACACCTCGTGAGACACAGTGTTTTTTGTTGCGTTAGATCCGTTTATGTGTATCTTTTTTGTTGCAGGATCGTAGTAACCCCTTGAGTTATCTCCTACTACAGCTTGAAAAGATTCAGCCGTGGTGTGATACACAATATCAACATTAGGTAGGAACTTAGATATAGCCTTCTTGGCTCTAGCTATCTGCTCCTTAATGTTACTAGACGCTGGCGCTATAACCTCGTCAAGCGTTGTCTCTATCTCGCTAGGGGCTATCTCTTCCGTAGCAGTAACTTCAGTCTTAGGAGCTGCCTCTGTAGTGGTTTCAGTAGGCTGAACTCTTAAAGCCTCTTGATTATCATTTGAAACAAACTCTTTAGCTCCCTTTAATGTCTTTGATTTGAATAACTCTTTGCCTTCAACTTCTGTTTTAACAACCCAATTATTACCAACCTTTTCTATAGTATATCTGCTTATTCTATCTACGTATGAATTCTTAGTTATTTGTTCTAGATTTATTGTCTCAACAGGAGTCTCCACAACAGGAGCTGCCTCTGTAGTGGTTTCAGTAGGAGCTGCCTCCTCGGCTTTAACCTCGGTAGGTTTATTAGATTCTTGTAATTGAAAATCAGCTAAGGATTTAGCGACTGTAACCTTTACATAAGGTTTTCCGTTAATCTCTCCACTAGATGAGATTTTATCTTTAAACACTTCAGGAACTTGATCTTTGTTTTCATATTCAAAAGTAACAACATTTCCTTCTTTAACATCTTTTGATTGCTGTTCGATAGTAGGCTCTGTAAGCGGAGCGTTCACTATAACCTCCTCAGCTTTAGCTTCGGTAGGTTTCACACTCATCTCTTCAACAACTGGAGCTTTAGTCTCTGACTCTAATAACTGTATCGCCCTCTTGTTTATTTCAGCGTCATTTATAGTTATCGTTTTTGTGCCGTCTGGATTAAGCTCCTTCATAAGCTCTCTGGCAGCCTTATCCTTTAACCTTATTATTTCAGCAGATGGAAGTTCGGTAAGCTTATTATAATTTCCTTGAAGGGTGGTGTTTCTTTTTTCTTCTAATTTAGAATACTCATCCTTTAATTCATTTATAAATGTTTCTTTTTGCTCTTTAGAAAAGTTAGAGTCTTTTATTTCTTGAAGTTTAGCTTTTAATTCTGCTTGTTTTATATTAATATCTACTAAAAAATCAGTCTCTTGTGCACTAAAATCTTTACCTTTTTTTGCATTTTTAGATACAATATCAAATGACTGATTTGTTAGTTCATTCATTTTTTTATAAACAGTTACCTTTTCTTCTTGAGTTAAGTTAGGATTGTTTTTTATCTCATCACTTAATTTTTCTATTTGAGATAATATTTCTTTTGTTTTTTTAATGTCTTTATTATCAGAGTATAGCCTTGCATTTTGTGCAATTCCTCCCCACACTCCTCCAATCATAGTCATCCCACCACCCATTAATCCTCCAGCTACAAAGCTCTCGTAACGCCTTTCATTTGCCTGCTGTCCTGAAATCTCTTTCCCAGCAATATACCTGTCTGCAGCAATTTGAGCCTCAGCTGTTAAATACTCTGTCCCTCCTTCTAATCCAAAATTGTATCCGAATTGTTTTCCTAATCTAGAAACTTCCTGCATTGCGCCATCTTGAATTAGTTTTCTTGAAGGATTTGACGCTCTAGCTATAGATTTTTCAATGTTTTTAAGAACAGAAACGGTACCCAATCTTTCAAAAAGAGTCTCTGCCCCTCCGTATAGATATGCTGTTGCTAATTTTTGACCAAAGGTTGTTTTCTTGGCAAAAGGTTGGGTTTCCTCGATCTCCATTGTTCTGAATTGTTCCCCTCCAGTTCCTGCCCCAAGTAGCCCTACCCCTAACTCTGGAGCGATTGCCAATGTTGCATATACAGGTAGTTGCTCAGTACCTAATCCAGCCATAAATGATCCTACGTCACTGAAGTTACTTATGTCTTTTGCTTTGTACTTTATAAATTGCTCCCTGTCCTCTGATGCTTCGTCTATAACCTCGTTCGCCATTTTAATATTCTCTTCTCTGAAGCCATACACGTCAGTGTCTATTCCTGTCTTCTCGTCAAGATACTTAGCTGTTTCCTCCATTAATTTAACAGTTCCGCCAGCTATTCCTTTTGCGAAGTTTTTAATGTTTGAAAGATGCTTTTCGTAGTCGTTGTAGTTATACTTAAATACATCAAGCAATTCATCGCTTGACTTTACTTGTTCTAGTATTTTTGGAAACTTTTGATCTAAGTACTTAAGTCCTTCTAAGGACTCGTTAGCATTACCAAGAAGGTCGTTATATTTATCAATTTGCTCTTGAGTTATTTGCTCCCTAGGTATGTTTTTAAAAGTGTTGTAGTATGATTCAAACTCTTTTATTTGACCTTTATAAATATCAGCAGAAATAACAGCCTCCTTTAAGGAGCTATTCTTTTTTAAATTATCTAATTTTAATTCCTTCCAAATGCCTTGTCTGTCATAATCTTCAGGCAGGTTCGCGTCAATTCTTTTCTCTAGTTGATTTCTTTTGTCGTTGACTCTAAAGATGTCTTCTGCTTTTTTTTGAATATTATCGTTTGTTACAGGCAGCCCTTCTTTCTCTAACTCTCTTTTAGCTTGTTTTTTTTCTTCCTGCAGTGGTTTGTATTCATCAATAGTAAAGTAATCCTTAGTACCTCCTAAGGCTTCGTTTATAGACGATAAACCAGTTCCAGTGACGTTCAGTATTGATTTAGCAGCCTTGCCTAAATTATTTAAAAATCCAGATTGATTTTTCTCTTCTAAAAGTCTTTCCTCGGTTATATTTTCATCAACCTCGGACTTAGCTTTTTTAAATACTTGTACCGCATAACTTTCAGTAGGTTTCTGTGTCTTCTGTTGCTCACTAACTATAGCTCCAACTGGACCTTTACCTCCAAACGGATCAATACTTTGAAAAGGACCACCTAAACCACCCGAAACCTGAGTTCCCATTGGTGGCTCTGTATCCGATGAAGTACTTTGAGTGGTAGGTCTCGTAGGAGATACCGCAGCACCTTTTTGAGAAGTAGGTTCTGAAGACTCTTTTTTTTTTACAGGTATACCGAACTCATCAACAGCTTGTTTTTTAGTTGCAGTCTTTTTAATTGGAATTCCGAATTCATCAACTTCGTCCATATTATTGTATTTTAACTCCTTTTTGTTTTAATAATTTTTCGTATTCAGCTGCAGAATATCCAGCTGCTGATGCTTTTGCTGCTAAATCACTTCTCTTTATAACTGTTTTAGTTTGTGTTCCTCCACCTTGTCCACCACCTATCTTTTTTTCTCTTGAATATGCATTCTTAAGATATGCCTCAGCCTCTTCTAAGCTGCTGAAGTTTCTATTTTTTCTAGGATAAGGAACTTGTTGAATATAAATAGACATAGTATTATAGTTCTCTTTATCATTTAAATATCTTGTAATTTCGCTTATATTTTTCTTTCCCTCTCCAACCTTCACAGTACCTCCTCCAGTCTCATCTCCAGTAGTAACCTCGTCTGTCTCTGTTCCAGATATTTTTGTAACAGCCATCTTTAACTTACCGCCTTCATAAGCCACTGCGTCAATTCTATCTTCTATTCCTTTACCCTTAGGTATAATAACGCCATCTACACCTAATGAAACACCTCGTAAGTTAGTAGTTCCTTTATAATTTAATCTACTGATATCACTTACTGTAGGAGTATATTTTGGTGGCTTAGTTGTACCTCCTCTTCCTCCTCTATCAGTAGCAAATTCAGCTCTTGGAGTTTCTTCGTATTTAACCTGAGAAAGCAATTGCTTTTCAAATATTTTCTTAGCCTCTTCACGCATTGCTGGAGTGATGTCAGATATAATATTACCTCCCTCTACCTTACCAGCTACAACTCTATCAGTTGGACTAGATTGCTTGTAGTCTGTAAGATTAGGTTTCCAGTCGCTATAGTTTGTAAGTATGTCTCCAATTACATTATCATTAAACGCAATACTATTAAAAGCGTTATCTAAAAAATCAGCATAATTTTTATTGTCTTCTTGCTTTGGAGTTTCAAGTGTTCTTACTCCATTTTTCATAACTACAGTAATAAAAGGCTTCATTTTATCTGTAAAGCTAGCGGCCTTTTCAGTAAGATTAACCTTTAAATCTGTAAAGTTCTTTATGTTATTTAAAGTCTCAAACGGAAGAATACCAAACACACCATTTCTAGGCTGGTTTGTCTCTGGATCTATATCTACAGTGTATGTAAATCCGTCATTTTGATTTTGTATCAGCTTCTTATTTCTAAAGTTTTGAAACCCTCCGTACTGATCTTGAGCAGCGTTAGCCATATTTGTTGTTAATCCCTTAGCTCTTAATTCAGCCATAGCCTTGTAAGTAGGCTCCCAGTTCTTAACAAATGCATCCAAACCTGCTATACTTGCTGACGTGTTCTGCTTAAAAATTTTGTAATTAGATCTGCTATCTTTCCCTTCCTGAACTAACTTTAAACGATTAAACGCATTGAATTTAATATCTGCTGCGTGATTCTGAATAAGAGCTCCCAGTGTAGGATCGCTACTCTGACTAATCTTATTTATCTCGGTCAGAACGTCATTAGCAAGCTTCTTATCAGCCTCTCTATTCTCGTAGCGCTGCTGCTCCTGATTTTGTAGGTTCTGGTTTACGTTGCTGATTACAGTACCCCAATCAAGCGTTGGAGCTGCACCTATCTCTGATGGATTCTGATATTTATAATAAGTAGCCATAGATTATCCTAAAGTTGATTTTTGTTGTCCCATAAGTTGCATAATAGCCTGTAACATCTTAGGATCTATTCCTTGCGCAGTCTGTGTCGCTGGTCTTGCAAATGCAGTACCT
>Ga0181346_1001603_pt1 | contig 10000 bp, 7 predicted proteins | sample Su13VDMM15DN_FD_130100 | JGI IMG/M metagenome (GOLD analysis project Ga0181346, IMG submission 130100) | Freshwater viral communities from Lake Michigan, USA - Su13.VD.MM15.D.N | ecosystem: Environmental > Aquatic > Freshwater > Lake | place: USA: Michigan | collected 2013-07-15 | reverse complement strand
CGCTCAAATTGAAACCATAACAAAAGACATCAAGCAGCTTGTGCTTGACGAAGCTTTTATGAACGAGATGGTCACGGTGATGGTCCACTCGAGCACAGACGAGAACCAGTCTCCTCACGTAATCTTGAATTGCAACGGCACCAACCAGCCGCTCATGCGTGGAGTGCCAAGTACGATTCGCCGCAAATACGTTGAGATCTTGGCTCACATGAAAGAGACCAAGTACAGCCAAGTCACGCGCAACCCTGCAGCGCCTGACCAAATTGACATGGTTGCAAGACACGGTTTGGCATACCCTTTCGAGCTCATGGAAGACGCAAACCCTCGCGGGCGTGCTTGGCTCAATAGCGTATTGGCTGAGCCTGCGTGAACTACCTGCAGTTGGTCAACCGAGCAAGAGTGGAGTGCGGCGTCTCCGGCGCCAGCACTGCGCTGACGACTGTCCAAAGCGCAACGGGTGAAAACGCAAGGATGGCCAACTGGATCAACAGTGCTTGGGTTGACATCCAGACGGCCAAGGAAGATTGGCAGTGGTTGCGCACATCGATCGAGTTCAACACGGTCACGCAACAGCAGATCTACACACCAACCCAAGCCGGTGTTGGTTCTACTTTTGCAAACTGGAAACGTGATAGCTGGCGCGCGTCGTCTGTTGGGCAGAGCTACAAAGACGAGCAGTTGCTTAACTACATGGACTACACGACTTTTCGCAACCTGTACATTTACGGGAACATGCGAACGACCTATGCAAGGCCGGTGGTCATCACAATCGACCCAGACAAGAGCTTAGGTTTTGGTTCCGTTCCGGATCAGCCATATGTCATCGTAGGCGAGTACTATGTTAAGCCAGAAGAGTTTTCTGCTGATGCTGATGAGCCTTCCGTCTATTTTCCCACTCGCTTTCAAATGATGATTGTTTACCGGGCCATGATGTTCTACGGCGGTTACGAGTCCGCGCCCGAGGTCTATCAAAGAGGCGAGTTTGAATTTAAAAGGTTGATGAACCGTTTGGACATTGACCAACTTCCCACAGTCGTCAGCGGTCCACCCCTTGCCTAGAAAGCATAGATGCCGCTTACCACTCCACCTGTTCGGTATGACTTAATCCGCCTCGGTGGCGGGCTGGATCAGGTCACGCCAACGCTATCCCTGCCCCCGGGCGTGGCGCGAAGGGCTGCAAATTTTGAGTGCTCAATTACCGGCGGCTACACGCGCATCACTGGATACGAGCGTTTTGATGGCCGGCCCAGCCCGTCAGAAGCGGTGTACAACATCCTCGTCTGCTCCATAACCGGATCGGTGTCTGTTGGCAACACGGTCACGGGCGCGAGCTCAGCGGCAACCGGTTACGTGATCGCGGTCACTTCAACCAACATTGTCATTACAAAAGAAGTCGGAACCTTTGTAGCCACCGAAGCTTTAAACGTGAGCGCTTCGCCAGTTGCCACAATCACTTCAATTCAGGGTGTCTCGGCTGATGGGCTTACCGATGCGACCTATAAAAACGCAGCGGCTGACGTTTACCGGGCCGACATTACGACAGTGCCCGGAACCGGATCAATCCTTGGCGTGGCTTACTACAACGGTAACCTGTACGCTTGGCGGTTAACGTCGATGTACAAATCAACGTCAAGCGGTTGGACCGCGGTTGCGCTTGGCAAAGAACTCTCGTTTACCGCTGCCGGTGGGTTGATTTCGGCTACTGGCACCATTACCTTGGCAACCGGAGCCGCGGGATCAATTGACACGCTGACCGTTAACGGGGTCTCAATTATCAGCGGGGCCGTGAACTACGTCACCAGTTTGGCCGCAACGGCAACGGCACTGGCGGCCAACATCAACGCTCACACATCGGTACCAGACTACACCGCAAGCGCTGTTGGAACAACGGTCACTATTACCGCAGCTACTGCCGGCGTAGGGCCAAACGGATTTGTGGTTGCGGCAACGTACACGACTCTTACCGGCAGTACAACCAACATGACAGGCGGCGCCGCTGGCAGCACCCTTGCTGACGGCATAGTGATCACAGGCGTCACATCGGGTGCAACAGCCACTGTCAGCCGAGTTGTTCTTCAATCAGGTAGTTTTGCTGCGGGCACAGCAGCAGGGCGCTTTATCTTTGCCACTCAAACCGGAACTTTTCAATCCGAGTTTGTTAAGAACGCATCGAACGTAAACATCGCAAGTATTGCTGGGAATAGCAGCAACATTACTCTTACAACGGGCGGCCGTTACGAAACTGTAATTGCTAACTTTGGCGGCGGCACGGCCAACTACAAGCTTTACGGATGCGACGGCGTGAATCGAGCTTTTGAGTTTGACGGAACGACGTTTGTGCCGATTGCAACAGGCATGACCGTGGACACACCCAATCACATAGCTTTCCACAAGCAACACCTGTTTCTAAGCTTTGGCGCTTCGGTTCAGTTTTCGGGGCTCGGATACCCGTACCAGTGGACACCTTTGCTTGGCGCAGGCGAGATCGCCTTGAACGCGTCGGTAACCAACCTTCTGGTGCTGCCGGGAGATCAGTCCAGCGGTGCTTTGGGCATCTACACACGAAACGATACCAGCGTGCTTTACGGCACCAGCTTGGCAAACTTTAGTTTGAGCGCGTTCAACACCGGCACCGGGGCCTATGCTTACACCGCGCAGAACATGGACCAAGCGTATGTGCTTGATGACCGGGGCATCATGAGCTTGGGCACGTCTCTCAACTTTGGCAACTTTGTGCCGGCGTCGCTCAGCATGACCATACCAAGGTTTATTAACACGCACAGGCAGTTGTCTGTCGGTAGCACGGTCAACCGTGACAAGGGTCAATACCGGGTATTCTTTTCTGATGGCACGGGCCTGTACATGACGATTTTAAACGGCAGAGTCTTAGGCACCATGCCTGTAGAGTTTGCCGACGCGATCAATTGCTGCATTGACAGCGAATCACCTAACGGCGGGACTGTTCAGTTCTTTGGGTCAACCAACGGGTATGTGTACCAAATGGACATGGGCACAAGCTTTGACGGCACAGCAATTGCCTCTAACATTAACCTTGTTTACAATTCCATTAAATCGCCTCGGATTTTGAAAAGATACCGTAAAGCCAGTGTGGAGCTAACCGGAGACTCGTATGCCGAGATCCAATTTGGATACGATTTAGGGTACCGCACCCTTGCTCTTACCCAAGCTGCCGATGCTTCATACCAAAACGACCTAAGATCAAACTATTGGGATGAGATGATCTGGGATAATTTTGTCTGGGATGGAGCAGACACAAGCCCATCTGAGATTGAAGTCACTGGCACTGCCGAAAACATGGCCATTCGGATTTCAACGGTCTCTGATCTTTTTGAGCCCTTTACGGTGAACAACATTATTGTTCACTATACCCAACGCAGAGGACTGAGATGAGCAACAGCTACTACAACCACGCCACATACCCGACCCCCAACTCGCCCGGATCGTCGGCGGCTTTGAGACTTGAGTTGGATGCGGTCACTACTGGATTTGGTCTGTTGCCCACGCTGGCTGCCAATGGTTACAAAGTTGCCATGGTCAATTCGGCCGGCACGGCTTTGATTGCTTCTTCCGCGCTGCAGGCTTTGGCCATCACGGCTTCTACCCTCAACAGCACACCAATCGGCGCAACCACGGCAGCGGCCGGCACGTTTACCAATTTGACGGTCACCGGCAACGCGATTCTTGGCTCCAGTGTTGTGATTACCGGGGGTACGATAAATGGTACGCCAATCGGTGGAACAACCGCTTCAACCGGCTCTTTTACAACCATCAACGTTAGCTCTGGATTTATCGGCAATTTGACCGGCAACGTGACCGGCAACGTGACCGGCAACGTGATTGGCAACGTGACCGGCAATTTGACCGGCAACGTGACCGCCAGCTCAGGCACGTCAACTTTTAACAACGTAACGATTTCCGGCGGCTTGGACATGGACGCCGGCACCGTGGCCACCATTACAAATCTGGCCACGCCAACCAACTCAGGCGACGCGGCTACCAAGGGATACGTCGACACCGCAGACGCCCTTAGACTGGCCTTGGCTGGCGGCACGATGTCTGGTGCTATTGCCATGGGCACCAGCAAAATCACCGGCATGGGTGATCCGACATCTGCTCAAGACGCGGCGACCAAGAACTACGTTGACAACACCGCACAAGGGCTAGACGCCAAAGCATCTTGCGTTGCAGCCACTACGGCCAACATTACCTTGTCGGCCCCGCAAACAATTGATGGTGTGTCGGTCCTTACTGGGGACCGGGTACTGGTCAAAGATCAAACCAGCCCAGCAGAAAACGGCATTTACGTAGTCGCTGCCGGCACTTGGAGCCGATCCACAGACGCCGACACTTGGATAGAACTGACATCAGCTTTTACCTTTGTTGAAGCGGGCACGGTCAACGGAGACAACGGGTTTGTTTGCACGGTCGATCCCGGTGGCACACTTGGCAGCACTGCTGTAACTTGGGTCCAGTTCTCAGGAGCTGGCCAAATTACCGCGGGCGCGGGCTTGACTAAGACCGGCAACACCTTGGACGTAGGCACGGCGTCAGCCACCCGCATTGTTGTCAACTCTAACGACATTGATCTGGCCACCACCGGAGTCGGTGCCAGCACATATCAGTCAGTGACTGTGGACACTTACGGACGCATCACTGCTGGCACAAACCCCACCACACTTGCTGGTTACAACATCAGTGACGCGTACACACAAACGCAGGTCAACACCGCTCTTGCTCTCAAGCTCGATTTAACCGGCGGCACAATGTCGGGCGTCATTGCTATGGGCGCAAACAAGATTACGGGCATGGCTGACCCAACGGCCAACCAAGATGCCACAACCAAGCTTTACGTAGACACCATTCTGGGCAGCGCAACAGCGGCGGCGATTTCAGCAGCGGCCGCAGCGGTAAGCGAGACCAACGCGGGCAACAGCGCCACGGCAGCGGCCGGCAGTGCAACGGCAGCAGCAGGCAGCGCTACGGCAGCGGCTGCTAGTTACGATTCGTTTGATGACCGATACCTTGGCCCAAAGGCTTCGGACCCGGCGCTGGACAACGACGGCAACCCTTTGCTAACAGGTGCTTTGTATTTCAACACCACGACAAGCGAGATGCGCGTGTACACCGGCGCGGCTTGGCTGGTTGCCTATTTGCCGGCCAGTGGATACCTAGCCCTTTCTGGTGGCACCATGACCGGCGCCATCACATTTGCAGCCGCACAGGTTGTGTCTGTTGCGAATGGTGGTACAAGCCTTGCCACGCTTACCGCCAACAACGTCATTTTGGGCAACGGCACATCAGCACCGACCTTTGTAGCCCCTAGTTCATCAGGCAACGTGTTGACAAGCAACGGCACGACATGGGCATCAAGCGCCCCCGCCGCTGGCGGCATTACCTACACCGTCACTAAAACAGCCAACTACACAGCCGTTGCCAATGACGGAGTGCTGACCAACACAACTGCCGGGGCTTTTACTGTTACCCTGCCAGCATCACCATCCAACGGCGCTCAGGTCATCGTTGCTGATGTGGCAGGTACTTGGGGGACAAACAACCTGACTGTGGGGCGCAACGGCAACAACATTGCCGATGTGGCGCAGGACTTAGTTTGCGATATCAGCGGAGCGTCTGTTCAGTTTGTCTACAACAGTTCAGGCACAGCAAGCTGGGAAGTGTTTGCACAGATTGGCGGCAACGGCGGCACGGCTGTCACGCTGACCGGCACACAGACCCTGACCAACAAGACGCTGACAGCGCCGGTGTTGACTGCGCCTGTTCTCGGTACTCCTGCGAGTGGTACGCTGACCAATGCAACGGGACTGCCACTAACCACGGGGGTTACTGGCAATTTGCCTGTGACCAATCTCAACTCAGGTACATCTGCTTCAGCCTCTACATTCTGGCGTGGTGATGCCTCATGGGCCGCTATTTCTGCTGGCTTTACTCTTGGCACTCCGGTAAATTCAACCTCTGGCACGGCCATTGACTTCACTGGGATACCAGCGGGGGTAAAAATGATAATTATAAATCTTGCAGGTGTTTCAACAAATGGCGCATCGGAGTTGCAAATACAACTTGGTGATTCCGGGGGGATTGAAACGACTGGGTATGTAGGTAGAAGTTTTTCAATAGACCAAAGTGCTACTATTACTATAGCTGTTTTAAGCACTGGCTTTTCCGAAGCAATTGGTAATGCAGCATTTGTACGAAGTGGAATGATAACTCTTATGTTGCAAAACGCATCAACAAATAACTGGGTTGCAGTTGGTCACTGGACAACGGGCACTAGCGGATCAACACTCGCGAACATAGGGGGGTATAAACCTCTATCGGCTGTTTTAACGCAAGTTCGCATAACTAGCGTATTAGGCGCTGATACTTTTGACGCTGGCGCAATCAATATTGCTTACATTTAAGGATTTATCATGCACACCACAACAATAAATGTAAGCACTGGCGAGATAGTTCAGATTCCCTACACGGCTGAAGAGCAAGCCGAATACGACATAAAGAAGGCAGCTTGGGATGCTGGCGCTAACGACCGCAAAGCAGCGGAAACTAAAGTAGAGCGCAACACCAAATTAGCTGTAACGGATTGGACGCAGGGCGCAGATACACCCCAAGCCATTAAAGATAAATACGCGTTATATCGCCAAGCATTGCGGGATGTACCAGCACAAGCAGGTTTCCCGTGGACAATCATTTGGCCCACACAGCCGGAGTAAGTTATGACAACCCTATCTGGAATTATCACACCTAGCAATGTTGTTACGGCAACAAGCACAGAGACCCTAACCAACAAGACCCTGACATCGCCAACGCTGACCACTCCCGCACTTGGAACACCAGCAAGCGGTGTTGCAACCAACTTGACGGGCTTACCGTTGACTACCGGCGTGACGGGTACGCTCCCTGTAGCCAACGGCGGTACTGGATTAACCACAACTCCCGCAAACGGCGCATTAGATATTGGTAACGGCACAGGGTTTACCCGCGCAACGTTAACTCAGGGTTCTGGCGTTACCATTACCAATGGCGCTGGCACTATTACGATTGCAGCCACTGGTAGTGGCACGGTTACCAGCGCAAGTGTCGTCTCTGCCAACGGGTTTGCAGGGACCGTAGCAACGGCTACGACAACGCCAGCCATTACGCTTACAACGTCCATCACAGGCGTCTTGAAAGGCAATGCCACGGCAATCTCTGCCGCTGTTGCCGGGACAGATTATGTGACCCCGACAGGCACTGAGACACTGACCAACAAGACCATTCAGGCTGGCACGTTCACCAACGGCTACACGGAGGAAGTTTTCACTGGCAACAGCTCAACAGCCATCACGCTGGACTTAGCAAATGGCACAGTGCAGATCATCACGCTGACGGGTAATTGCGTATATACATTTCCCACGCCAGTAGCTGGCAAGAGTTTTACCCTAGTTCACTTGCAAGATGCAACAGGCTCTCGCACAGTCACTTGGCCTTCAACGGTTGATTGGCCTAGCGCAACTGCACCAACTTTGACTGCCACGGCATTGCGTGGTGACAAGTTTGTGTTTACAGCCATCAGCGGTACAAGCTGGCTCGGGTCAGTGGCTGGTCAGAACTACACCGTCTAAGGGCCGTTATGTTCTCAAGCAACAGTTCACAGGTTAGTTCATCGACTACGCCTAAAGTATTGGCGTTAGGTTTAAGTTCTTCACCATACATCCTTGTGTATTCTTGGGGGACAACTGGGTTTAGAGGTACTTACAGTAACCCAGCCACGTTGCCAACGGGTACTGGAAACGGTATAGCTTTCAGCCCTGATGGTCTAGCTGTTGCTGTAGCTCACTCTATAACCCCATTCGTTACTGCTTACCCTTGGTCGGGTAGTGGCTTTGGTACTAAATACTCCGACCCAGCTACATTACCAACAGGTGCTGGAAACGGCGTAGCGTTTAGTCCTAATGGGGCTAATCTTGCCGTAGCTCATACTACAACCCCATTTATATCAGTTTACCCTTGGTCAGGTAGTGGTTTTGGTACTAAATATTCTAATCCAGCATCATTACCAGCAGGACTTGGATTTGATGTAGCTTTTAATGCGGACAGTTCTGCAATAGCAGTAGCACAGCAAAATACACCATTTATTTCAGCTTATCCTTGGTCTGGCTCTGGTTTTGGGACTAAATATTCTAATCCAGCTACGTTGCCTTCAAGCCAAGCATTAAGCATAAACTTTAGTCCTGATGGTTCTGCACTAGCTGTAAGTACTGATTTAACCCCGTTCGTCACAGCTTACCCGTGGTCAGGTTCAGGTTTTGGAACCAAATATGCTAACCCAGCTACATTGCCAACGGGTCAGGCAAATGGTGTAGCATTTAGCCCTAATAGTGGAGCAATAGCTGTAGCTCATGTTACAACACCCTTTATTTCAACCTACCCTTGGTCGGGTTCTGGGTTTGGTACTAAATATACTAACCCAGCTACATTGCCAACGGGTACTGGAGTCTCCGTGGATTTTAGTCCTGATGGAGCAACTATAGCTGTAGGTCACGCTACAACACCATTTATGTCAGCCTACCCGTGGAGTGGTTCTGCATTTGGAACCAAATATACTAATCCAACATCACTACCACCTGTCACTGCGTCATCTATTGCATGGGGTACAGTTGGCAATGTACAGTACCCTCAGTTTGTGGCTGTGGCTCACACTACAACGCCATTTGTATCAGCATATCCTTGGAGCAGCGCGTTAGGTTTTGGTGCTAAATTCACCAACCCAGTTACGTTGCCACCGTCTCAAGGATTGGCTGTAGCATTTACCCCCGACGGGTCTGCAATAGCTGTAACTGACTCCGGTTCGCCTTATATATTAACATACCCGTGGTCGGGTAGTGGCTTTGGTACTAAGTTTTCTAATCCGGCTACATTGCCTACGGGTCAAGGAAATGACGTAGCCTTCAGCCCTGATAATTCCGCAATAGCTGTAGCTCACACTACAACACCTTTTGTTACAGCCTATCCTTGGTCTGGTAGTGGATTTGGAACTAAATATTCTAATCCTGCTACTTTGCCTGCTAGTGATGGTCAGGGCGTAGCCTTCAGCCCTGATAATTCCGCAATAGCTGTAGCTCACACTACAACACCATTTATATCAGCTTACCCGTGGAGTGGTTCTGGTTTTGGAACTAAATATTCTAATCCTGCTACTTTGCCTGCTAGTGATGGTAAAAAAGTAGCCTTTAGTCCGAATAGTTTAGCAATAGCGGTAACTCACGCTACAACCCCATTTATATCAGCTTACCCGTGGTCAGGTTCAGGTTTTGGAACCAAATATGCTAACCCAGCTACGCTGCCTACTGGTGATGGACGCGGCGTAGCTTTTAGTCCTAACGGGTCTGAGATAGCTTTAGCCCACCTCATAACTCCATTTATTTCAGCATACCCTTGGAGCGGTTCGGGATTTGGAACTAAGTATGCTAACCCCGCTACATTACCCGCTAGTACTGGGACCGACTTAGCCTTCAGTCCTGATGGTTTAGCAATAGCTGAATCACACGGAATAACACCATTTGTTACTGCATACCCTTGGTCTGCTTCTGGTTTTGGAACTAAATACGCTAATCCAACTACTTTACCTCCAGCTAGTGGTTTTGGCGTAGCCTTCACACAAATCACTTCTTAACACAAAGGAAAATCATGGCAGATCAAACTGAAATCAAGCCCCAGACCCGAGAAGAAATTCTTGCATCTTCGCTCACAGCCCGTGAAGCAGAGGTCATGCACTACCAGATCAACATCGACAACTACACGTTGGCTTTTGAAGAAATCAGCAAGCTACCGCCCGATGAGCGGCTTGAACTGGCGGCATTTTCTGAGCAGTTGCACACCTTGTACGCATCTGAAAAACTTGAGCAGAAGAAAGCCAAGATCATGTTAGCTGTTATAAAGAAACAAGTGGGGTAATCCATGTTTGCACTCATTGAAAACGGTGCGG
>Ga0181346_1001602_pt1 | contig 10002 bp, 9 predicted proteins | sample Su13VDMM15DN_FD_130100 | JGI IMG/M metagenome (GOLD analysis project Ga0181346, IMG submission 130100) | Freshwater viral communities from Lake Michigan, USA - Su13.VD.MM15.D.N | ecosystem: Environmental > Aquatic > Freshwater > Lake | place: USA: Michigan | collected 2013-07-15 | reverse complement strand
GCGTAACAGGAGCTGCTACATTCTCTAACACAATGGTAGTTACTGGCGCTACTACTTTCTCAAACACCGTAGGCGTAACAGGAGCTGCTACATTCTCTAACACAATGGTAGTTACTGGTGCAGCTACATTTACAACAACCATTATTGGTAGTGTAAATGGTAATGCTAATACTTGCTCTCGTAGTATTGTTGCTGGATCTTATTTAACTGGAGGCGGCGCTTTATCAGCTGACAGAACGTTGAGTGTGTATGCATTTGATGCTGTTACACCAAGTAGTGTAGTGGCTCGTGATTTCTATGGCAGCTTTAGTGCAAACGTCGTTACTGCTACATTAAATGGAGTTGCGCAAAATGCTAACTTCTTATTATATGGCGGTGCCTTTCGTTCTGCAACAGATGCAGCGACAGTAAGTTCTATTGTAGCTCGCGATTCCTCCGGCAACTTTAGTGCCAACGTGATGACCGGCACAGCTACTGCTGCACGATATGCTGACTTAGCTGAAAAGTATTTGGCTGATGCTGAGTATCCAGTAGGTACAGTAATAAGTGTTGGTGGTAAGAAAGAAGTCACAGCATCTACTGGCAGTGATAGAACAAGGCCAATTGGGGTTATATCAGAAAATCCAGCATTTATGATGAACAACGAATTGGAAGGTGGAACCTATGTTGCTCTTAAAGGTCGTGTTCCTGTCCGCGTTTACGGGATCGTAAAAAAAGGAGATTCTTTAGGACCAGCGCATGCTCCTGCAGCTCCCGGCACGGCTCAAGTACGATATGACCACGTATTTGCTGTTGCCTTAGCCAACCATAACGAGTATACTGAAGGGATTGTTGAAGCAGTAATCCTATGACATGAAAATACAACTTGTGAATTATTCCATGGCCGCAGAGGTCCTTGGAATTGATTATGCGTGGTTATCATTCAAATCTTATTTTGAAGAAAATAATAAAAGCAAGACTCAGTGGGAATGGCCAGACCCAATCACTGAGTCTTTTGCTTTGCACGTAGATGAATTAATAAAAGAAATAGTAGACCGCAGGCCTGACGTCGTCGGGTTCTCTCTTTACGTATGGAACGTTGGCTTATCCCTACACGTTGCTGAACAAGTCAAAAAACAACTCCCAAGCTGTAAAATAATTGTCGGCGGCCCTCACATCGCATATAAAGAGGATATCAATTATTTCAAAGATAATTATTTTATTGATGCTGTATGTAAAGAGGATGGATATGGAGAAGTATTCCTTACAGAGTATCTCTATCAACTAGAACAGCCAACGCCAAGTCTAACAGAAGTTCCGTTCTGTGTATTTCCGGATAAAGGGTTGTGGAAAGAATCATTTGCTAGTTTCTATAAACGAGATTTCAAATGGCCAGCAAACATATACCAACGTAACATAGAATATCTTGGACGGCGGATTCGAAAAGCTAGAACGGAAGATAGGAAGCTATATGTAGCATACGAGACATCAAGAGGATGTCCATTTGGATGCACATATTGTGAGTGGGGCGGCGGCATTAATTCCAAGGTAACCTTTAAGCCAACGGAAATGGCAATTGAAGATATTGACTTTATTATGGATTACGTTCAACCATTTTTCTTTTCATTTACTGATGCTAACTTTGGAATTGTTGATCGCGACGTTGATATTATCAAGCACATATGCCGATGGAAACAAAAAGCAGATGTTCCAAGCGTCATGTACTTCTTTGGACCATCCAAAGTAAACAAGCAGAATGTATATGAGATTGAGTCGCTGACGGCTGAGCACAAAATGCTATCAGACTATAAGGTGCCTGTGCAAGATTTAAATAGGGACGTTTTAACAAACATCGATAGGACTGACGAAGATTGGAAGCTGCAGCTAGAAAACTACATTAAGATTAGAGAAAAGCATGGAGGCAAGATCCGTCTGGAAATGATACTTGGATTGCCTGGCGCTACGCTAGATAGTTATTATGAAGCCTTAGATTACTCATGTACATTAGACACATTTGGCCGTCGTTATATTTGGCATCTCTTGCCTACTACCCCAGCCTCTAAGCCAGAATATAGAAAACGATTTAACATAAAGAGTCTTAGAACTAGCTTTGGCATGAGAAGTACTGTTGATGGTGGATCGGTTATTATTAGGAAGAAGTTTGAAGAGCAGCCTTTAGGTATTCGCCACTTAGTGGTAGATCCAGAATGGATGGAGCCAACTGAAATTGTAATTGAAACTAGCTCATATACAAGAGAAGAGTGGCTCAATATGTTCCTTCTTGATCATATTATATTACAAACGGAAGTGGGACAAATATTACAACCAATTACAAAATATCTTGCCTCTAATGGCATTAAGCATAGTATATTTTATAAAAAGTTCTGGGAAACATTCTTGTATGGCAACAATAAGATGACTGCTGTACAAAATCAACTTCTGCAGACCATGAAGACTCAAGGCCTAAAAAAGCTACAACAAAATGAGGTTATCGATTTTGAATACTACGATTTGCCTGAAAACTTTCCCTTTCAAGTAAGAAGTCTTCCTGGTCCTTTGTTTAATATGATTGTATATTTAAACACTAGTGCGTTTTACTTTGCTTTACAGCAGTGGTGCACAGAACAGTTTGGAGAAGATGCTATACGGGATGATTTAATTGTATACGTCGCATCTTCGCTGAAGACTATCAGTTATACGCCCGGAGCATATAAGTTTACCACAAACTACGATTGGTCGACTTATATTGAAAATAATAAAATTCAAGAAAAAAGAACAACGTACGTCCCCCAAGACCTTGTGGAATGGGATAAAGACGTCGACCTAAATACACGAATACGCAATCACTTTTTGTCGCTCTGCTCAAATAGTGTAAAACCAAAAAACTTTCAGGACTTTAAAGTCATATATGAGTAACTACGATTACAACTTACGAATCCAAGCATTGCGCAAATCAGCTATTATTGTTGGGGTGGTTGGGATGGCGGCCAGCGGAAAATCAGAGTTTGATACGGTAGTCCAACAGCTAGGGTATTCAATATTTACCCACGATCGTGAGGGAGTAATGGAAGACACACTTCTTCCCATATCGGAAATAACATTGCTACCTCCGGAGTATCAAGCAAAAATTTTAACATGGAATAAGCTTGAATTTAGCAGGAAATTAATTGAGGTTATGTCGCAAAATTATGTTATATATGAGACTGTAAAAAATGTAATGTTTGATGTACATATGAATTTTATATCCGATCGCATAAAGACTATGTTGACGTATTCTTCCTTCTTAAAAAATAATAATGTTATATTTGTACAATGTCCTTTATCAACCAAATTTAAATATAACGACATGTTTGATGCTGTGATTACAATCAGCCGGCCAAAGACATATGAGGCATCTTGGTGGGTAGATAATTATGTCAACGGAATGGCGCCAGAACATAGTATGGAAGATGCCATAAGTACCATGAAGTACAGTGATACCATGTTTGATAAAGCGCGCATCACGGAAGTTGCTGCTAATATTAACAATAATAGCGACCTAGATACATTCAAATTAAATTGCAAAAATGCAATAGAAAATATTGTAGACGTATTAGTGTCAAAATAGCAAAATGATTATATTATTAAATTATCCAATTGAATCTCAATCCGCCTACAAAATAAAGCAGCAAACAAATACACCCGCCAACCTAAGAATGATTGAGCAGCAATACAATCAGTTGGGCACAGGGAATGTATATGAATACATGGTTAATCTTGTTATAAGTAATCCTGGGTTATATGGAAAAGAAGTTAGCGATTTAGTAAAAAAAGGTCAGTATAGTGAGGCTGTTGATGCTACTGCGGAAAATAAGAGAATCATGGTTCATTTTGGTCATTTATTTGATGATGTGTATGCCAAAACATTTGCTGAAGTTAGGAGTGCTGATTCCAAGCTTGTTATTACTTTTCCTTACAACACATCAAAACCCTCGAATGTAGATGTATTTGTTGGATGGGCTGTCTCGGAGACTGAATATGAGGTAGACCATATGGAGGAGCATGAGGGAATACGAGCTATGCAGGGCTATACGATCTGTGATGCTCATAATAAATGGATAAGAAATAACAAACACATATATGATGTTTTCTTTGACGGAAACGTAGAACAAGAAGTTTTGGAGTATATACAGCAATTATGAAACATTGGCTTTTTATGCGAGCAACAAATAGACCTTCTCAGTGGGATGGGATATCTAAGGCCGTTAATAATACAGACCGTACATTTGTATATGAAGACGGATCTACACTAGTAGTGCCTGCTAACGCTCGACTTCTTATTCCATTCCTACGCAAAGCTGCTGGAGAGTATAAGCAGGGGCCCATACTACGTCAGTTTGATAAAGATATTACTAATCTTGTTTTTTTGCAAGACGAAAATGACGTATTAATTACTAGATCTTTTTTACCTGCTTCAATGCGCACACCCGACAACACAAGGATTCTTGACCTTGATTTAATGGAGCGCGCGCTAGATAAGTATGAGTGGGTATCCTTAGCCCTTATATTAAATAAACAAGAATCGACAAGCGAAACGACGCTGTTGAAAGACTCCCAGTATATTGTGCGGGGGAAGGACAACCAGCTTGAAGTGCTTGATGGCGTAGACGATATAAAGCAAAACGAACAAATCAACGTTCTTACTTTTTTTGTAGCTTTTAGATTGGCAAAAACAAATGGATATGTGCTAATGTGCAACCATAACATTATTTCTGGCCATGCCTTTGTTAGCATGAATACCAATGAGCGCACCATTTCATCAAGTCACGATCAAACCGGTAACATAGTAAAGTTTGCATTTGAACCTAAAGTTGATTGCAAGTATGTGGCTAATACATTAATTGTAGAAAAAGATTATCTTGAAGTAAACATAGGTCATAGTTCCTTAATATATTATAAAACAAATACTTGTTTACTTAACAACAACTTTACAGTAGAATCGTCTTGGGACGCAAAAGTAGAAGGTAATAAAATCTTAGTAAAAAAGCAGCTTGGTATGGGATACTTTAAAGTTACTTTTGATTGTTATGACCTTACAAAACCATACCTAGTATCAGACGATAGAAAAATAACAATAGAATCTCTTCTTTTAGGAGTATAATATGACAGCAGATAATACCAGTCAGTTTACCTCAGGTGCTGGGGCCGTTGCCGGAAAGGCAGCCGGCGAAACAATTACAGCAGCTCACTTCACTCAGATGTTAGATATTGTAGATACTTTAGTATCTCATGGCCATACATTTACAGACGACTACAACAGCAATTGCCAATGCCAGTGCCAGCGCGGCTCGCTATAGGGAAACCATCACATAATGAACCAAGTGAATGTAGTAAACATATACAGAACGCTCAATGATGCTCAAAAAGATCGCATTGCGGGACATGCTGCATCTGTAATCCAATTGCCTGACGGAACACTAAAAACTACAGTTAGTACAATTACTACTCCTAACGGCTTGGAAAAAGAAAACAAGCTAATCTCAATTATCCCATCAGAAGAAGAACAAGTAAAGCGATTCAGTGAAGCTAAGCATTTGTTTAATAGTTTAGCTCACATGAATCTTCTTCTTACAAACGCTTGTAATCTTAGTTGCAATTACTGCTACGAACAACATAATAAAGACTATGGTAGATTTACTGTAGAGTCGGTAAAAAAAGCATACGACTGGCTCAAAAATATTAACGATCGTCCTCTAAAGATTCTTCAATTTTTTGGAGGTGAGCCTCTTATCCACAAGCCGTTAATCAGAGATTTTATTAACACGCACGATAAAGAATTAGATTCGAATTGGGTTGGATATACGGGTACAGGAGTTTCCATTTGTACTAACGGATTGTTGTTAGACGATGATTTTATTAACATGTACTTTAGCAAAAGATATACTTACATGTTAATTAGTTTAGATACAATGGACCTCGAAAAAGATTATAGGGATATTACGCAAGATCAGTTAAACACAATTCTCTCTAACGTAGATAAGATTACAAAAATTCCTAACGTCGGCGCTAGGCTAACTATCCGCTGTACTCTTTCAGAAGAGACGGCTAACACGCTACATAACTTCATAGAAGCTTTATATGCGAAAGGCGTTAAAAGATTAATTGTACATCCGTTAGTACTCGACTCCCGACGCGGCTATATTAAATGGGAAGAGAAGAATTGGAACACAATGCGCAAAGCGTTGTTCGATTGCTTAGACAAGTACCGCGATTTGACTGTATTGTTTAGTGAAGGGGTTGGCGAAAAACAAGACAACAATTGTATGGTTGGCTCTGATATGATAGCAATCGATGCGTCTGGTGACTTTTCGGGCTGCTACTTTTTCACAAATCAAAAAGCAGCTGCTCATGAAACAATCCTCGGAAACATATTAGATGATAAAGTGTATGTCGATCGCTACACCAAATTCCAAGCGATGTATAATGAAATGTTTCAAGTAGAAGAAAAATGTAAGACGTGTAACTATCAAAACATGTGTTACCAATGTCCAGCCGGTAATATTGACACAGGCCCTCGTATGTTTAGGCCTGACGATATGTGTCAGGAGATTGTTAAACTGTATCTCGATTTACAAGCTGACGTTGCTAAGAAACAATTCCACAGAATGTTTGAAATCCGACTTGCGCAACTACAGCAAGATGGCGAAGAAAAGGCTATGGCTACTGGGGCAGATTATATGTTGGAATATCTGCGAACTGGCGAAAGGCCGGAGATGGGTAAGTGTACGAAGCCCCACTACAAGCCTTATAGGCAAATTATGTTAGATATATGGACGCATATTAGTGGCGAGACGAACGACGCAGGAGAAATGGAAGCTGTAGATCTATACAAGGCAATTGCTGGACGTCAAGGAATTCCGACTAAGATTGTTGATGGAGATACACCAGAGATAAGAATATTTTACTTGCAATTAATATCCACAATTATATTTAATCAAAAGAATTATGGATTTAACTAATGTCAAAAACGTAGTCATCTATCTAGGAGATACTTGCAATTTTGATTGCGTGTATTGCGATAGAGCGTTTATACGGGAGGACATTGGTTCTCAAAACATGAAAACGACTGCTGTGGAAGACATAGTAGCTTTCATGGACGCTATTGTAGAGAGCGGCCATCCCATCGAATATATTTGCTTCCATGGCGGCGAGCCAATGATATACGTTAAGAAAATGGATTTTATTCTTGATAAAATATCCACCCATTTGCAAAAATTAGGTTGTAAATTTACAATGACTACTAATGGATCTCTTATTGCAGATAATGCTTGGTTCTTTGAGAAGTGGGCAGGGAAAGGTCAGATTACATTTAGTTACGATTTCAATTTTCAAGACATCAACAGAGCTCCTGTTGACTTAGAAGCCATTGCTAAGGTATTGCATGCTACAAAGACAAACTGCTTGTTTCAGTTCGTTGTGCCAGTATCAACCCCTGGAGCAATGGACATTGAAACGTCTACAGCAGTTATTAATGCGTGCAAGACTTTACACTGCAACGTTGTTAATCTTATTCCTTTAAGACATTATCGCGGCCGCCAGAAGTTCAAAGTACTATTAGATGAAATGAATCTGGATAGGTTTATGTATGATTTTTCTAAGATGCTGCACACGCTTTATGTAAATGGAGTTGTATGTTACATCGATGGCAACTACACGGAAATCGATAAGCATTACCTTAACAATCACGGTAAAGTTATTCTTGGGCCGGACGGATACCTCTATCCTGAGTTTGATTTTCTCGAGTATAAACGCGATGAGTTTAGAGTGGGTAAATGGAGAAACGGAATAGAACTCTATAGACAAGGGGATGAGGATTCCCTAATTCGCCCCGATTGCGTAAATTGCATTTCTAGACAATACTGCGGTCTTAAATATCTTTACAAAATGTTTGACGAAGAGCCAAAGGGCAATTGTGTAAAATTTTACCAAACAATCAACGTCTTGGTGAAGCACATGAGCAAACTAAACCGAAAGCCATCTTTACTTCATTGGGTGGGAATAGATGAGTAATTATGCAGGGGAGGACTTCGAGCATTATCAAGATCATACAACGTATTTTTTAAGAGAAGACTCTTTAAGCCCCCTTACGTTTGATTTGTACTTTACACCCACATACAAGTATACATGCCATGCAGGTTGTCAGATATGTTATATTAAAGAAAAGCTTAAGCGAGGGTTTTCTAACTATGCTCAAAACGTACCTACGACAATAACATCAAAGGATGAGGCAAGATGGTACGATGTGTTTGATCATTTTTACGTCGTGCGTACAAACGATGACCTAACATACCTCCGCCTTAATTATCCATATATTTTTGATTGGTATAAATCGCACGGAAGTATATTTGAATATGGAATGACGGATAATGCCATCCTCACTCACCGCAAAACATTAATGGATCACATTACAATGAAGGGGATGGCAGATATTAGTCTTAGTGATCACTTCCTCGTAAAAACAAATAAGAATAAACAAATTATCGAAGTGTTGGAAGATTATGCTTCAAAGTATGATATTGCTAAAATAAAGATTATTCGTACAACAAATGATCCTACGCCTCCGCAAGTAGAAGAAATAGTTAGTTGGATGAATGATCGAGGATTATATAATTGTCTTCAGCACGATTTGAGAGATGATGCTAATGCTAGGTATGATTTAGAGCAAGGTAAATATGATTATCAAAATACATACGTGCTAAGTCATAATAATAAAACATATCAGATATACAGAGAAGCAATTCACTTATACAACGATAGATTTTTTTATAGTATTGATGATGCTACAGATATAGAATGGGATCCGTTCTTTACATTTATTAAAGATCAAGACTTTAACGCGTCGGAGTTAATGTATGAAATGCTTGCTGGCAAACAAAAATTATATGACAGGTTTGCAAAAGAAATTATTCCGGGAACTCCCATAGAACAAAAATTTGTAGATTACTTTAACGAAATTCAAAAATTTAAATTTAACAAAGACTTTAATTTTGTGCCAGAATTTATGTTACAATCGAGTTGCAAATATTACCATAAATTAATAGATAGCGGGTTTAAACACACAAAATATGGTCTTGTTAAACCTGAATCAAAAGTAATCCCAATTATACATTGGAATAAATAGCTTTAGGAGGATTATATGCCACAAACAGTTGCTAATCAAAACGCAGGATTCCCACTAAACTACGACTCAGGGCAAAATCTGGACACTGGCGTTGCCTTATCCTATCGCCAACATCTTAGAGCGCGTTTTGTTGCAGGAAACACAATTGTACGTGATGATTTTGTTAACCTCGATGCGCTACTATATACGTTCTATCGCCATTATCATCAGTATGTGGATTATAATAGAATATTTGATTATGGTAACAATGGTAGTACCGCAGCGCGAAACGTTAATACTGATCCAATTCCAGGCTGGCCCGGAACGAGTTCTCCGTCCGATGCAGTTATTACAGCTGCCTATATTAATCAACATGTAAATGCCGCAAACGCATTGAGATCCCACTATCACCCGATTGACGATTTTTAATTATGAGATTATATTATGAGTTTTGCCAAATTTGAAGTTATTGAAACAGGTCAAGTATTTTACTACAACAACGATAGAAATGCCCTCGTAAACGCAGAAGGACAGCCTCTATCCGCTTCACCGCTGGAGTCTGAGGAGTGGTATGCGGAACAAGCTGCTCAGAACGGGATTGTTACTAAAACCAACAAACCGAAGGGGCTAAGGCTCCTACTTGGGCACGCGTGTAATTACTCGTGTGGGTATTGTATGCAAAAAGACCTTGGGGATCCATCAGAAAGACCTGAAAATTTCTGGACTCCAGGCTTCTTGGAATCAGTAGAAAAATATTTGGACATATCGGAATTAACTCGTATAGAGTTGTGGGGGGGCGAGCCATTTTTATATTGGAACGATATGGTTAAAATTATGACATATTTTGACAGAGAAGCCATTTCCTGGTACATTTCCACAAACGG
>Ga0181346_1001600_pt1 | contig 10008 bp, 12 predicted proteins | sample Su13VDMM15DN_FD_130100 | JGI IMG/M metagenome (GOLD analysis project Ga0181346, IMG submission 130100) | Freshwater viral communities from Lake Michigan, USA - Su13.VD.MM15.D.N | ecosystem: Environmental > Aquatic > Freshwater > Lake | place: USA: Michigan | collected 2013-07-15 | reverse complement strand
GTTTTTTTTTGTCCGACCGAAAATACAATTGGATGTCTACAGAGCAGATAGAACGTTATGGCCAATGTTTAAAGACCATCATTATCTGAGTGGTGATTTGAGTAAGGCTTCTAGATGTTACATAGGTGTACTTGATGGCCAGATAGTGGCATTCGGGGCTACTATGGCCTTACCTAACGGTAATTTTAAGAATGCTTGGAGAGGCCATAGAACCGTTGTGTTACCTTCTTATCAAGGTATGGGTATAGGTGTAAGATTCTCTGATGCTATCGCTCAAATACACTTGGATGAGGGTCATAGATACTTCTCAAGGACATCTCACGATAGAATGGGGTTATATCGAGAAAAGTCGCCTTTATGGAAGCCGACCAGCAAAAATAAAAAAAAACGTACCGATATAAAATATAATAATGTCTTTAATAATCATTACGCTGATAACAAGAGAGTATGTTTCAGCCACGAATATATTGGTGGTTGATAATTATCATTATAATTACACAATAAATTAAAAACAATAAACATGAATAATAAAGATTTTATTTTTTACGGGATAGTTATATTCATATTGGGGATTATGTTATATCAGAACATACAAATCTCATCGAGATTGTCTGATATAGAAAACCGAGATAGGGCCACTAAAGTTGCGACACCAGATTCATTTAATTATGTAATGGATAGGTTTAAACTGTATAACGAGAATACGGATACGAATACAGTGCTGTTATTTATTAAATCAGTAGATTATTACAGCTTGAATAAAAAAGACGTTTTTGACCTGTTGGTTGGTCAGATTATATTGGAAAGTAGGGCGATACATACCTATCCAAAGGGTCACGCTTTAGCTGGTAGTGTGATTATGGGTGTATCTGGGTCAGTAGGTATATGTCAAATAATGCCAAGTACAGGTTTGAATTATTTAGAGAATATGTCGGATGATGATTATTCACTATATGACTTAGGTGTGAGTGATTATTCATTTGTTAATGATAAATCATTAAGTAAAGAAGCTAAACTTAACATGGTTATAAAGTGGTTGTCAAGAATCGAGAATAATTTCGCACTATGGGGTTTCATAATGCATGAGAGCTTGAAACATAACGGCACTTTGGAGGCTTTCGTTATTTATAACGCTGGAAAAGGTGGTATGTTAGGATATATTTCAGAAAACAAGAAGATATGTTCCCACAAATATATCGTGGGTATACGAAAAACTATTAAATATCTTAATGATATTATTTTAACTTAAGCGCCTCGGTAGAACGCATACTTGTTACCACTGATTTGGGTCGGTGACATTTTAAGCCATAGTTCCTTCTTAGATTCAGGTACATTAACTAGTAACTCTTTAACGTATGGAAGTTGCTTGAATACTGTTCTAATTGCTAGATTCAGTACCATCAGTGGATTCTCCTTTGGCTCTGTTCTGAAGTCCATAATTTCAGATTTATTATCATTACCATTGGGTTTTGTTACGACTATAGCACCAAAATATCGGTCACCTTTTCTAATAACGAAAGTTTTAACCTCATTATGGTCAGAAGGAACCATTTCAATGGCTTCGTTGACTGAATTGTCCTCTTTTTTAGGTATTAGACTGTCGTAGTAAGACATGTCCAAAGTTTTACCATCTGTACTATTCTTAATCAAGTTTTCAATCAACACATGTAAATCTATGTCGGTTTTAGCATCCTCTTTTGCATACTCAAATAACCTCAATAGTAAGGGTGTGTTTAATTTGATAACATCCTGTGGGTTATTTTTTAGTTTTTTAGTAGGTTCCATGATATTATATATAAAGTTTAGTGATTCACATTAGTAAATACGCAGTGATGTAGGTCATCGTGAATATTATTTATCGCTTAATCACCACCTTATTATATTTTTTATCGTAGGTGATTTTAATTTCTGAACCTTCGGTAATTGACCCAGATAGGATTTCATCAGCTATTAGATTACCGATATGAACTTGTATAGCTCTCCCTAACGGTCTGGCGCCATACTCATCGTGGTAACCTTCTTTGGCGATAAATTCCATGGCAGACTTATCTAGCTTTATGCTATAACCCATGTCTGACAGACGTTCTTTAAGTTTATCGATTTCAATATAAATTATCTTGTGAATATCTTCTTCAGATAATTTGTTGAATACAATAGTTTCATCTATCCGATTAAGAAATTCTGGTGGAAACTTTTTCTTTAAGGCTTTTTCAATGATTTGTCGGTCACGGTTAGATTTTGAAGCCACTGTGGTTTGGGTTTCAAAACCTACGGACTTACCCATACTAGATAATTCTCTAACCCCCACATTAGAAGTCATGATTATTAAACTATTTCTAAAATCAATTTTACGTCCAATCCCATCCGTCAATTGTCCTTCATCCAACACTTGTAATAGTAGATTGTATATTTCAGAGTGCGCTTTTTCAATCTCATCGAATAAAATAACGCTATACGGTTTTCTCCGTACTTGTTCTGTGAGTTGCCCACCTTGTTCGTATCCGACATATCCTGGCGGGGATCCGATTAATCTACTTACATTGAATTTCTCAGAGTACTCTGACATGTCTAATCTGATTAACGATTCTGAGTCACCAAATAGCTGTTCAGCCACCTTTTTAGCCAATTCCGTTTTACCCGTACCTGACGGACCTAAATATATGAAGACGCCTTGTGGTTTACGTTTATCTTTAATACCCAATCGATTTCTTTTAATCGCTTGTACAGTCTTTTCAATAGCTTCATCTTGACCTATGACACTAGCTTTAAGTATATTATCCAAGTTCAAGAGTTTTTTATTCTCTTGACTTGATAGTTTGTTCAATGGTATACCAGTCATAGTCGATACCACTTCACATATTTCATTGACACCAATTTCGGTTTTTTTTGTATCTAAGGATTTTTCCCAATCAGATATTGCGTTATCCAATTGTTTTTCCAATTTATTTTCTTTGTCTCTAAGTTCAGCAGCCTCTTCGTATTTCTGTTTATGAACGACATCGAGTTTCAGTTTTGTAAGTTCAGTCTTTTCGATTTCTAATTTTTTTATATAATCAGGTTTATCGTAACTTATGTTTGCTGCCGCGCCAGCTTCATCCAATATGTCAAAGGCTTTATCTGGTAGTGCTCTGTCTGTAATATACCTATCAGCCATTTTAACACACTCTTCAATAGCTTCATCAGTATATCTTACTTTGTGGTATTTTTCATATGTCGATTTGACGGTTTTCAATATTGTTATGGTTTCGCTGACTGATGGCTCTTCGATTAGTACTTGTTGAAACCTTCTGGTTAACGCACCGTCTTTTTCAATATTCTCTCTGAACTCATCCAATGTAGTAGCACCGATTACTTGTATTTCACCGTTGGCCAACGCTGGTTTGAAAATATTTGAAGCGTCAAGACCACCATTAGAATTTCCAGCACCAACTATTGTGTGTAATTCGTCAAGAAATATTATAATATCAGGATTCTGTTTGAGTTCATCCATAATGGCTTTCATTCTTTCTTCGAATTGCCCCCTATATTTAGTACCAGCAACTATTGATGTCAGACTCAATGAAAGTATTCTTTTTTTGGATAGTATTCTAGGTGCTTCACCATCATGTATCATTTTTGCAATACCTTCAACTATGCTAGTTTTTCCTGTACCAGCCTCACCAATAAGTATCGGATTTCTCTTCTTTCGCCTAGCTAAGATTTGTGTAACTCTCTTAATTTCTTTCTCTCTACCGACAACTGGGTCGATTTCACCTTTTTCTACCGCAGCGGTAACATCGCGACAGAAACTACTTAGAGCTGGTGTGGCTTTGGTGGTCGGTTTCTTCGCTTTTGGTGTAGAGGGTTTGTTGTTATCCATAGTGTCATCATACCCACCAAAGGTTACCGATAGTTTAAAACTTTTATATCCAATATTGAATTTGGTGAGTACTCTATTTATCTTAAGAGTCGGTTGATTTAATAAGGCCAACATAAAATGACATGTATCTATTGACACATCGCCTAATTCTAAAGCTTCTTTATCCACGTTATCCAAAACTTTTTTAAGGTCTTGGCTTATTTTTAAATTTCCGTGTGTGACTTTGGGTGTTAGGTTGCTATTGTAAACAATTTCATATAACGTATCGTGGAGTGTATTGGTATCTACACCCATCGATTTTATGATATTTACACCCCGATTGTTTTGGTCTATAATCATGTTAAGTACAACATGCTCAACTTTAAGGTCTTGATTATTGTTGTTTATAGCATCAGACTTGGCCATATCCATTATTCGAGTGAGTTCACTACTGATATTATCCTTCATATATAATCGGGTTTGTTTAATAATTATGAGGCAAAGATACTAAAAGAATCTTTATCATCACTTGCTTTAACGAATATAAAGCGTATCTTAACAAAGAAAAGTCGAAAAACATGGAATATATTGGATATGGTGATATTGAAATCACCAAAATTGGTTTATGTGGTGGAAACGGGTGTGATTCTTGTAGTTGCAACAACGAAAAGTACGATAATTATAAATTATATGTTACGGGCGTTATGATTGTTTTAATACCTAATATTGGTTCGGAGGTAATCCTTTTACCTATGGACAGTAATAAGATAACGAGCGTGATTTTAAAACGAAACGAATTATGATAATAAGAAAAGAGACGAAGAGTAATAAGACTACCGCTTATTACAAATCAAGTAATATTCTGGGTTCTGTATATGACTCAACTAATAAAACATTGGAGGTTACTTTCAAAAGAGGCGCCAGATATATCTATGAAGGGGTTGAAAACATTGATTACACGCGATTCGAGTTGGCGGATAGTCAAGGTAAGGTCTTGGATAGTCACATAAAAAAATATAATGCCACTAAGTTGGATGCTATCGAACCCAAATTAATTGAGGAGGATATCGAAAAATATGTTGAATTAGAAGTGACCAATATAGTATCATCGGTAGTGGATAGAGTCTTATCAATCATATCTAGTAGCGACACGTATAGCTCACCTGATATTTTAGCTAAGATAGTAAAAGAATGTGAGAAAGGTATTGAGATGACAAAAAGATTTCAATGATATTCGATTACGAACTTGGTTAACATAAAGTTATTGGTGATGAGTCGATAGTGGTTATAATTATTTTTTTACCGATTGTATTTTATTATTCATCGGGTTATTTTTTCCGCTTTAATCTGATATTTATGAGCAAAAGATTATACTATGTTCACACCAGACCACCTACACGTTTTAATAAAAGGTACATGTAATAAACCACCTTTGGATACGGAAACTTTAAATGATTGGTTTATTAAAGGTGTTTTTTGGTGTTAATAAACTACCAAACCCCAACGCTAGCATAAATATTTTGGCTACTTTCCAATAACTCTATTACAAGTCGCACAAATATAACTACCATTCGCTAAATAACATTGAGATTGCTGACAGCTACAATATGTACTGCTAACATCGGCTATACGAAAGGTGTTTGCTTCCGTTAGTCGGGTAATAACATTGTTTGCGGTTATCAGCATTTCAATCAACGTATCTTTTTCTACCGTTTGATACATTTTTACTTTTTCAGAGTGCGTAAGTTCAATTACTTGGACCATATATTTAAATTTATCGGAAATATAATCGTTAATTTTTAATATATCAACTAATACAGCGTGTGAGAAATAAACGAGTTAATACACCAACGCGCTTTAGCAATTTTACTCAACTCGTGAAATCCAAACTATGTTGACTTAATTCTTTTCAAATTCTTCATATTTATAGTAAAAACTACTAATGTCTAGCTTTTATGGTAAGCCTTCGATAATTCACCCAGCCAGCGGTGCTACATTAAGCGCATATACGTATATTGAGGTCTATGCAGGTACAGGTGGTGGTTCTGCCACCATAAACGGTCTACCCTTTGTTATTTCGGCGCGGTCGAACATAAAAATAATGGTTAATTCGATATCAGCTGTTGTGGGTAACCTATACTTATTCGGCTTACCAATCAGTGTATTCCAAGGAACCCCTACTTTAAGCGGTTATATTATAGAGCCATTAATTTTACCAAACCCTATTGAGGGTACGTTCACGATTTATTCAGGGGAAACTTATACCGTTAATGGGAACCTTACAATTAATGGTACTCTAATTATTCAGTCAGGAGGTAAGCTTATTATAACTAGTGGTGTTATATTCCAAAACGGTACAATCACTAATAGTGGTACAATTATATTTAACTAAATGATATTTTACAAAGATTCGCATATTTATTATTATAACCTAAAAAAATGTCTAGTTTTCACGGAATACTACCAATAATTCAACCAGCCAGCGGTGCAACACTAAGTGCCTATACGTATATGCAGGTATATGTCGGAACTGGTGGTGGTTCTGCAATAATTAATGGAACATCTATGGCGTTAGCCGATGGTAGTAATTTTGACATTATGATTAATTCAATATCTTCAGTGACTGGTGCGGTGTATTTGTTAGGAGTACCAATAAACGTAATGCGAGGTACGTCAATAATAGGGGGTTATTATGGCCCTGTAGCTTAAAAAAAAATAATATAAAATGAGTAAAATCGCAATCAAACCGACAGGCCTTAAGGGTAACGAACAGATTAACAGAATGATTGAACTAATGAATCAGACCCAAATAAAAGAAGGTGTCGATCGTTCGGTCATTGAGCTAACTAAAATGGGTCCAGATGGCAAAGTGTACGGAATCGTAAGAGAGAATCACGAGTATTATATCAAAATCAGTGATGGTGTTGGTGACTTGATTAAAGAAGATTTTAAATATATCGGTGGCCTTAAGAATAAAAAAGAATGGGTATTCCCATCATATGCAAAAGCGATAAAACAGCTTAACCTTAAATTCATGTCCTTATGTGAGGCTATGGGTACCAAATCAAATATTAATGTTTTTGAAGACGATAATTTGATTTCAGAACATCATCCGTATAAATCGAATCAAAAACTATCTGCCACTAAAGGTATGGGTGGTAATGAAGAATATATACTTGATAAGGCGGGTGCTGAGTTGTCATTTGATTCTAAAGAAGGTAAAGACGAGGACGCGTTCGGTGATAATTTAGCTGAACAAGACGTTTTGGATGAGTTTGAAGATGTAAAACTATCTAAGAATGAATCCAGAATAAACCGAGTTTTGTTGGGTGACGGTAAAGACGTATCAGTAAAGAATGGTAATATCGCAGTTAAGCGTCAATTGAGCATCTTGGAAACAATAAACAAGATTGATGAAGCGGTTTCCGTTGCCACAGGTGAGCGTAAGAAAGAACAGATTTTGACAGCTGAGTCAATACTTAAAAATCTATCCAATGAGGAGATTATATCTATTCTTGAGAAAGTAACTGGAAAAAAAAAACTCTAACCGAAACTAAAGCTGACGGTATTTCAACAGGTTTGTTTTCTGATGAAGAGAACGGCTACGCCTTAGATGAAACCAAATATAAGCTTAAATTAGACGCACCGACAGCATCTGATGGCGGTATGGACACCGCACCTAGCGTTGGCGATCAACCAGCTCCTGAGCCAAGTTTTGGTGATGACAACCAAGACACACCTGATGAAGTAGGTGGTGATAATGATAATCCTTTTGAAAAAAAACCTTTTGACGCTGGTGTTGAGGCTGATGAGGAAATTGACCCTAAGAAATTTATTCAACAATTAGCGGGTAAAATCGGACAGTCGTTAAGGGATTATGAAAAGGGTTTAGATAATCCTGATTTTGAATTGGAAAAATTCGTAATTAATTCTGTAATATCAGCAACTAATACCGCTGATATGGATGATTCTGACCGAAAGGATATAATAGATAAAATTGAAACCAGCGGTGCTGATGATAATAATCAAGAATCTGATTCAGAGATTAAGGACGACAATAATGTTGACGATAATCAACCTGATTCCGATGGCATGGATGATGAACAAGTCGATGAGATGTCGTTGGGCGATGACATAGAAGAGATATTCTTAGAGTGGTCCAAACCCATGGAGTTGACGGTTCCCGTTTCAGTTTCAGGTGGTCTTAAGTACCATTTGGATAATAAGATACCTTTGGGTGAGTCTGTATTCAGATATGGTTCTGACAAGTACATTCAATTATTAAAAGAAGTTAAAGCTCTTAGGGGTTCTAATCTTATATCATTGAATGAGAACGATGAATTCATTGTTAATTCTGCTATACCGAAGCTAACTTACCTTAACGGTAAAGAAATACTGTTAAATGCGATATATGAGGAAGAATCTAACGATGATTTGGTTTCAGAGGATGAAATGGTTGAACATCTTCCAACATTTACACAAATAGCCGCGTTAGGCGCACCAATGTTGGCATTGATTATACGTAATATCCTTAAAGGTGATGAAAAATCAGCCAAACAGATTTTAAATAAGGAATTAAAAGATAAACCTAATGATAATGTGAGCGAATCTGACGTATTAAACGGAATCAAACAGATTATCGCTGAGGCCGAATATAAAGGTAAAAACGTTGAGCTTAATAAACCTAAACGAGGTGGGTCAAAGAAATTTTATGTTTACGTTAAGGACCCAAGTAGTGGTAATATTAAGAAAGTTTCATTCGGAGCTAAAGCAGGTGGTGGTAATTTGGCCGTTAAATTAAAAGACCCTAAAGCTAGAAAAGCCTTCTCAGATAGACATAATTGTCCAGAAAAGACAGATAAAACAACTCCTGGATACTGGGCTTGCTCATTACCAAGATTTGCAAAAAGTCTTGGGCTTAGTGGAGGGGGTCGTTATTGGTAATAATAAATAAAAATATAATTAAATCATGAGTTACTTAGTAGCAAATTTACCACCTATACAATGCTATGTCAGAAAAGAATTTCTTTATGATTTTCAAAAGGGCGTTGGTGAGTATGAACCGTGTTATTGGGTATCAGTTAAATCGGTTAAGGGTAAGGCCTTATATATTGAGAGCTTGTTGACCAACTTCGGGGCTTTATATGATAAGTTACCTATTTCAGCTTACGTATGGAAAATCGATATTGATATCGATAAATTATTCCCTTTAGACTACCTAGAAATTTGGGATGTTTTTTCTTATAACATATCAGTAATCCAAAAATCAACATTAAGCGGATTGAGGTGCAAGGTACTAATGAAAGATAAAGAAATGTACAACGGTACATATATGTTTACAATTGATAGCTGCCACAGCGAACCTAATGAACTTAACACATCGTTGTCTGAAACACCTAATGAACATAAGAGTTTTAACATAATAAAATTGGATAATGGCCAATTTTCAGCGCAACCGAATAATAGGATTTTATTCTATGACCAATCTTTGACACCCAAAGGTGTAACTATACCCGATTTTAAAGTGTCAACACACACATTCAACTGCGAAAACGGGTTAAAGTGGTCTTCTGGTGATGAAGATGATTTTTTTTACGAAATGACCGAAAAATAATACTATTAAATTAAAATATTAACCATGCGTAACACAATATTAGAATCACTTAGGAGCCTTTCTGAAGGTAGTGAAAATGAGAATTATATGTTCTTCCAAAATCTTAAAACTATAAGAGATGCAGCCGATGCAATACTTAACATGAACGAGAGTATGGTCGATATGATACTATCAAACGGACACGATTGGGCGTCTGATCATATTGCAACATCTAAAGATGACGTTGAAGAGGTTCATAACTTTTTAAAAAATTCCGCATCCGATGCCCAAAAATGATAAACCTTACGAACAAGAAATATTAAAATCAGGTGTAATAAAAAGAACGTTCGATATTAACATAGAACCTTCTGAACTAGTATGGCATAGGGATAAACGGGACCGAGTAGTAACCCCTACTAATGAGAACGATTGGATGATTCAGTTTGATAATGAATTACCTAAGAAGTTGATTATAGGTGAATCTGTTATAATACCTAAAGAAACGTATCATAGAGTTATTAAAGGTGATAGCAACTTAGTTGTTGAAATTCAAGAATTTGACTCATTGGATGAGGCC
>Ga0181346_1001599_pt1 | contig 10012 bp, 7 predicted proteins | sample Su13VDMM15DN_FD_130100 | JGI IMG/M metagenome (GOLD analysis project Ga0181346, IMG submission 130100) | Freshwater viral communities from Lake Michigan, USA - Su13.VD.MM15.D.N | ecosystem: Environmental > Aquatic > Freshwater > Lake | place: USA: Michigan | collected 2013-07-15 | reverse complement strand
TCCTCCACCTGCTGCCGGAGGTGGTGGCATTCCTCCCATATCTCCTCCGGCACCTTCACCACCCGCAGAGGCAGCTTCGGCAGCGGCTCTCTCTTCTTCAGGGATACCATATTTCTTATCAACATCATCAAACACACCAGAACGTTTAATAATAAGTTGACTATTTTGTAATTCAAAACCTACCGCCCTTTCCAAACGTTGTTGTTGTAAATCAAGTAGTACCTCACTATCACTCATACCTAAAATATTTTTCTTAGCCCATGTATGTGATACCGGTAAGATACCCACTTGAGATTGATCAGACGTTGCATCTTTGTAAAGAGTAACCTTTTCTTTCCATGTTTCAATCTTTAATAAATCTGATTGTTGTGATGGGTTAGTTAACGATAATGAAAAACTATTTAAATCATCTTCTAATCCTAATAAATAAAGATGCATTAATGCAATTTTATTTAATTCTTGAATTAACGATTTTTGTATTTTATTGATTGTTCTTGCAAAACGAATATCCATCAATGCAAGATTCTTACCATCACCAACAACTTCTTCAAAACCTAAGAAAGCTTTAGGAATACGCAAAGCCGCCAATAATTTCTTTTGAATATATTCAATATCTGCAATTTCACCTAAGTTTTGAGCTCCTGGTAATGTTTCGATTGGGTTTGTTTGTGACGGGTCACGAACAGGTATAAAATAATCTTGGTCTACAGCCATTTGATTGTATCTCATATCCACATTACCATTACGTGGGTCTTGTATTTGGTCTCTTTTAAATTTATTAGCCACACGTTGTACATATGGTTCAATATCTTTATCGTCCATATTACCAACAAACACCTTGAATACACGTCTTTCAGGAGCTCTTGATGTTCTATAAATTAACATTGCATCTTCAGCAAGTAAAAGTTGTTTCCAAATTCTTCTAATCTTATCTAACATTGAAGTACCATATGGTAACTTTCTATCGTCACCTAATAATCTAAAGTGAGCAATTTCCCAAGCTTGAAATTCCATGTCTTTGTTCTTCCAAGTAAATCTTAATTCTCTTGTTGGTAATTTTAAATCAGAACTTTGATTTGGACTTTTTCCTGTTGCACCCTCTAATCTCTCTATTTCAATATTTGGTAATTGTTGACAACCAATGATACCCTTTTCTGGATCAATTTTTAAATAAACAAAATCATCACCATACTTACAAAGACCTCTTGCCCACATTTGTAAATTGGTGTTTATGTCTAACTTATTATTAAATAAGTCCACTAAAATACTTTTAACTCTATCTGATTCTGAATATATAGTTAATATTTCACCCTTTTCGGACATTGTTGTAGATTCTTCAGCGTATATATCTAACGACGCAGAAATTTCAGGAGTAAACTCCATAGATTCGTAGTCATAATATGCCGCTAATCTATTTGGTTCATAATAAACAGATTGATTATAAACCGATTGATCTAACTTGGTCCATTTATCTGCAATGTATTGCGATTGTTGTGCTTGCAACATCGCTTTTTCGTAGTCTTCTCTACTATCTGTTTTTAATAACTCATCTTTGTTGAAATTAAAAGATGGTGTTTTATCCTTAATCGATTGACCCGGATAACCAAACATTCTTGTTAGTTTCTGAAAGACGGTGTAATTCTGTTCTGCCATATCTATAAATACTTTTCTTTATAATATAAACTAAATTATTAGTAATTGGAATATTATTTCGATTTTCCAAATAAACAATTATATTCTTGATATTGGTTCTTACAGGGAACGTTACGTATATCTTTAAATGCCGGATTATCGTCAAACCCCATTGATCCTATTTGGTCGAAAGCGGTCCCATATGAGTAAAAAGACTTATTTGGTTCATATGTACGTTCACTCATTGTCCAAGAATCTAACATCGCTTTGTTAGCATTTTCATTCTTTTGTAATAAGTTAAAAGATACGTCTGCCGCATATAACGCCATTGACATACCCATAATAGCATCATCGTGTGAACCTTTCATATGGTCAGGTCTTCCATTCATATAAACAAACGTATTGAGTTCGTTTAATAATCTTGCGGATCTAACAATAAACCCCTTTCTAAGTTGCTCTTCAAATGCGGCAACAATTTGAGTTCTTTTATTATTGAAGTTAAGCCCCGGTATTTTCTCCATCGCTTTGGCGTTATAATCCCAAATGTTTTGAGTGTTAACCCCCTCAATGTAAACATTCTTATAATTTAACTCAGTTAATTTTCTTGATGTGGCAACACCCATACCACCCGTAATATCCGTAACAATAAACGCATTACCATATAAAATGGCCCATTTGTATGCAACGGCAGCTAAATCATCAGGAGGTATTTTACCAATATATTCTGCAACCTGTTCTCTTTCATCAAAATCTATAATTGAAATTGCTGAGAAATCTTCACTATCACCTCTACTAACATCCACCCCCATAATATAGCGATGACCAATAATTGGTTCTTTCCATTGCCAAAACGTAGCCTGCATGTACTTTTCAATCGGTTCTCTAATCATGTTTTTAGCAATATTCTCTTGAATGTCACTAGGAATAACACCATCTCCCGAACCTAAAAAATCACATTCTAATTCCTGAGCAATTTTACGTCTATCATATTTGAATTTTTTAGACATTGATTCAAACCAAGATGAAAATGGTTTATAACCATCTTCTAATAATTTTTTATATTCTTTTAAATCAAAATCATATAATATAACCTCTTCGTCATTGTATTGTTCTCTGTTTAACATGTAATGACAAATGTCCTGACACTTAACCCAACGTAAATCTTTGGTGTAACGAGGGTCTTTAAACCATCTTAAATCGCTTATATGGAAATCATTGATTCCACGTAATGCTTGGTCGTAAACACCATAATAGATAGGGTCGTAACCATTTGGAGTTGAGATAAGAATAATCTTACCACCCGTTGATAGGGATGCCATAGATGCCGCCCAAAAATCATCACCCGCTTCAATGTAAGCGGCCTCATCAAATACAAGTATGGTAGGTGTATAACCACGAAGGGCATCAGCCGATGTTGCAACCGCCTTAACCTCACAACCATTATTTAATCTAAATCTACTCTCTGAGTTTTTATCAGGTGAGAACCCAACATTTAACCATTCAGGCCATTGTTCTAAGAAATGTCTAACCTTATTGGCCATCTCCACCGCAGTATCACGTTTGTTCGCAATAAGTAGAACTCTCTCAGGATTATCGGGTTTTGCTAATTGTAATTTTTTTGATAACCATGCCGCAGTTACGGTTGTAACACCGGCTTGTCTATACTTTCTTGTAATATTTTCGTTGTAATCTTCGTAGTCCTGTATTAGTTGAATTTGGTCTTCAAATAAGTCCATTGGGACATATTTCTTCTGTGTATTATCAAATGTCTGTAAATACGTTCTAAGTGCATATGGGGTATCTTTTATAATCTTAGCATACTCCATTAATTGTTCTGCTCTACTATTCATATATATAAATACAAAAAAAGGTGATTAAAACCACCTTTTCAATTATTCATCGTCATCGTCATGTATTGACATACTATCATCGTAGTAATTTTTATCAATATCTTTCCTAATGGAATCATAATAATCTTTAATCATTTTTTCACCTTTTGAAGTCTTTCCTATTACTTCTTTCATCATTGCTAAAAACTCCTTAGCTTCCAATGTATAAAGGCTAGATAAAAAATATGATTGTAACCCTTCTTCATTTTCATCAATAACTACTTCATCGGGTAACATACCTCTTACTCTATTCCATATTGATGGCCCCAATCTTAAATCCCACATTTCTTTGTCCATAGTGTCTTCATAACCTGAAACCTTATTCCATAACTCCTCATCAAAATCACCATTTTCATCTCTTGGTCTTCCGTGTACTGCAAGTAATTCTAAGTAACCTTTTATACATTCATGAACGGCAACAGGAAAATTCTGTGCTCGTACTTTAATGATTGGTGGTTCTCCTTGTTCAATTTCTTCGGTACCAGCAACTTGTCCTGATTTACCCATTTGTGACAAAAATATATCAGGAAATTGCCAATAAGTTGTGTCGTTTATTGACATCATAACACCATATAAATCTAAAATAGTTTCACTTTTAGTTATATCTAAAATCTCCTCACCAACCAAATGATACGAATAATGACCTTTTTTAGATGCTCCCTGACTAATTGCATTGATTAATCTTCGTTTAGATCTTTCTAAATTTAATCTTTCAAAATCACCATCAATCTCATTATCTAAATCAACCTGAGGTATTTGGATAGTTTCTTCATCATCCATATTAAAATTATCCGTAGATATACTACTACCATCAACAATTTTTACATCCCATTGAATTGAATCTTTCGGTATATGAAATTCATTCATAACTAATTTGATTGCTAATTGTTCCAGTTCGGGTCTAACATTCCTTTCAATTCTAATAATCTCAAAGTGAGATCTCATCATAAATGAAGAGAATTCACTATATTGTGATTTGTTATTTAAATTTATTTTATTTGGATAATGTGGACCTAAATAATGATTAACATTAGATATAACTTCTTGATATCTTTCTGATGCCAATAACTCTTGAAAGTTTTGTTCTTGTGAATTTTCACAAATTGGCATAGGTATTTTAGTTAATGAAGTGTCTTCATTTTTTAATTTATGTTGTAAACCTCTATCGGGTCTATCAACACTTGAGAAATTCATTGCCATACGTTTAAATTATATTAAGGCTAATATAAGATTTATTTCTTATAATACCTAATTTAAACCTTACTTTTTCTCAGCTTTTGGTTTTGGTTTTGTGAATGGACCCGGTTGATTTGGGTTATGAGGTTTCGGTTTTGTACCTGGCGTAACTTTAGGAGTCTTTGGTTTTGTCTCAACATCACCATCTGATGAAGATTCATAGGTCATAAATTCAGGAACATCGTTATGTCCAATATTAACGTTTGGACCCGCCTCTTGTAATTTAAATTGTATCATTTCCATAATTTCATTTTTAGATGTGAAACTATGATAGTTATTTTCCGCTAAAGATTCAACCCATTCTTTAACTTCTTTGTCTTTTGTATCTGTTTTAACTGATTTTTTTTTCTTTTGACCCTTTAATATTTTAAAATCTTGTCCATCAATTTTACCATTGTGGTTCTTGTCTAATTTCTTTTGATTACCTTTTAAGTCCTCTTTTACCTCAACTTCAATATTTGGGTCGTTCGCAATTGCTTGTAATTTGGGATCTTTTAATTTGTCTGCATCGATAACCATTCTTTCATGTAAATCAGAAAGTTGTTTATCGCTGAAATTAACTAACGTTTTTTCAGACATACCCTCACTTATTAACATCTTTACTAATTCTGACCTTTTCATGATTCTTTAATTTTTAATTCTTCTTTTATTAAAAGATATTCTCTCTGTTTTAATTTTTTTGTTACACTTTCTAATGATTCACCAAATTTAAATGATATTCTCTCAAATTCGGAATCAAAATTAAATTTTTCCCATCCCAACGCAACTACACCATCTACTGCATCAATAACTCCGAAATAATCGGAGTCTTGAATTAATTCTAAATGTAAATCGGTATCTTTTAATAATCCAACTAAATCAACGTATTCCACCTCAGGTGATTTTGGTTGAGACGTTGAGGAAGATGGGATAACAAACCATTCATCCATATCTATTTCTGTACTCTCACTAAAAATGAATTCGTATTGTTTTTGACCTTTATAGTCTGAACCAATTTCATTTATATAGATTAACTTCATTATTTGAAATATTTTCCTAATGTTGTTTGAATACTATTGTTAATCTCCTTTTTCATTTCTTCCAAATCTAACTCAACTTCCTCATCTGGATCAGTATCTTCACCAAAGTCTACTCGAACATTTTCAGAAAAGTCTACGTTAACATCTTCCTCCATTTCTAAATCAGCATAATCCGCTAAACTAGTCTCTTCAGTATCAAAATCCGATGAAGAGTTTATAAAATTTTCTAATTCATTCATTGTTGTATCATATTCCTCACCAATTTCGGAATCTACAGGTTCTTCCGCAGGTACCTCATCTTCAGGTGACGGCTCCTCAGAAGGAACTTCTTCGCCATCTTGTTTTTCGTCACGTTCAAATTTCTTAGCTATATCTTCAATATCGTCATCCTCTAACTTATCTAAATTAACAGCAGAAATAATCATATTAAGAACATATTTTATATCATCACTTTCCATTGATTCGTGTTGATCTCTTAATTCTTGACCTAACTTACCTGCAAATTTTTGTACTTCCGCCATGTAACTTGATCTTTTTCCTGATGCATCATCTCCACCATCTACAGATGCTTCCGGTGATTCCGGTGATGGTTCTTCAGCTGGTACTTCAGGTGATGGTTCTTCAGCTGGTACTTCAGGTGCTGGTTCTTCAGCTGGTGTAGGTATAGGTGCATTTGCGGCAGGATCACTCATAGGAGATTCACTTTTAGGTGAACTTGGTTTTAAAACATATTTTGTTGCCTCTTGTAATTCTTCCTGTCCTTTTAATAGGTCTAATCTTTTAAATGCTTCAGAGTACGATGAAAATCTGTTTTTGTTTTTCATGAACATACCACCAATATAATCAAGTGATGATTCATTTAATCCTCTTTTAACGTAGTATCCATCTTTTTCTTTAACGATACCAAAAAATCCACCCGTCGTAGATTCCTTTACTAATTCTGGTTTTACAGAAGAAGACTTTTTATTGTTTTGATTAAAGTAAGTTAATTCGAGAATTCTTTTTAATTTCTCGTCGCCATTAAGCTTCTCACTTCCTAGAGGTTTGATGTCTGCCATTGTTTTTTAATATTAAGATAAACTTATTCTTATCCTATAAATACATAGATATAGGGAAAAAAATAAGGTTCTTTATTGTGTTATGGACAATTTTTTGTTTGAAATGTCCGTTTTTAGTTTTAAAAGTTTTTCTATATATCCATTTCTACGAAGTAATTTAAAGGTTAAGTTCTCATATGAGTACTCACCACCTAATTCAAGACCACTTTGTCGAAATTCTTTAATTTTGTCTTTTAGTGTTTCAATATCTGAAGTTACGTCTTTTTTACTACCTAATTTAATAAGTCTATCTATTTTTTTCGCGTATTCTTCACCCTTTTCTAATATTTTTCTATCGTCAATATTAGCCTCTTCCTTTGTAGGTTCAACAACCCATTCGTTATTTAAAATAGAATAAACACCAGATGAAATGTGTTCCTCATTAACATCTTGTACGTATATTTCAACATCATACCCCTTTATTTTGATGTCGTATTTTTCGTTCCATACGTTTTTCTTAGCATCAAAAAATTCTTTTAGTATTGCATGAAAAGATGTTGAATTCTTGTCTTTATTAACACTATCAAAATCTATAAGAATATGTAAATCAACGTCAGAATATTGTGACCAATTATAATTGGATAATGATCCGGTAAGAACAATATCATGTATAAACACATCGACATTCAAAGAGTCCACGAAATCATTTGTTATTTCTAATAATCTTTTTCTTATATCGTCTCGCATAGAAAAAGATTTACCACTAACCTCAAATATTTGGTCAGATAGTGAATCTTTAGGTTTAAAAGAACCTACGATTTTTTCGTCTTCACCTCTATCTTCGATTAATTCTTCAAATAAACTCATCCTTTTTTTGTGTACTTATGACTTCTGGCGATATTCTCGTTGAAGTATTTTCCTTGTGATTCCGCAAGTCTAAACTTAGTGAACTTATTCCAAGGAACTTTATTATACTCATAAATAGCACCATTGTTAAAAGTTACCGTTAAATCCTCTGTTTCGGTATTGAAAGATGCGGTTTTTAAATTAGATGAGTTGATTACAACGTCAATCATCTTTCCATTGATTGTTTCTGATATAATTGCCATATTTGATATTTTTAATGTTATAATATACATAATAAATATCAAATAAAAAACCCCGATAAACCAAACATCTAAAACTGACATTTAGACATTCATTAGATATTCATTAGACATTTTGTCTTTTATTTGTTTTTTAGAATGAAATGTGTTATGTTTGTAGAAACTAAACGTAAAAATAGTATGGCAGTAGATTTTTTTGAAGACGGACCAACGACAAACCCTAAAAGGGGACGCAAAGGTTCAACCACCCCAATTTTAGATAATTTTTCTCGCGATTTAATTAAACTCGCAGAAGAAGGTAAGATTGACCCCGTAGTGGGAAGAGATAAAGAAGTGAGAAGAATTGCACAGATTCTTTCTCGTAAAAAGAAAAATAATGCAGTTGTTGTTGGGGAGGCTGGTGTTGGTAAATCAGCATTAGTTGAAAAACTTGCATTAATGATTGTAAAAGGAGATTGTCCCACAAATCTACTTGACAAAAGAATTGTATCATTAGATTTGACATCTTTAGTTGCCGGCACAAAATATAGAGGACAATTCGAGGAAAGAATTAAAGCAATCTTAAATGAATTACAAGAGGCACACAATGTTATTGTATTCATTGATGAGTTACACACAATGGTTGGTGCAGGAAATGCAAGTGGTGCAATGGATGCAGCTAATATTATGAAACCCGCGTTGGCTAGAGGAGAAATTCAATGTATTGGAGCAACTACATTTGACGAATTTAAAAAACACATTGAAAAGGATTCAGCATTGGTTAGAAGATTCCAAAAAGTAATTTTAAAGGAACCGACTCAATCCGAAACCGTTGAGATTTTAAATAACCTTAAAACTTCATATGAAGATTTTCATAAAGTACATTATGAAGATGGTGTGATTGATACCATTGTTAAATTATCTGGTCGTTATATTACTGATAGACAATTTCCCGATAAAGCTATTGATGTTATTGATGAGTTAGGGTCTGAAAAAAGAATTTCATTACGTGCTCCTGATACAATTGAAAAATTAAAAGGTCAAGCCGATGAAATTAAAGAAAAAAAGATTCTTGTTGTAAAAAATCAGAACTACGAACAAGCGGCAAAACTTAGAGATGAAGAAAGAAAAATTTTAGATAAACTTGAGGTTGAAAAGTCCAAGTGGATGGAAAAACAAAAGGATAATAAAATTCCTGTTTCTATTGATGATGTTTATACCATTGTATCTGAAATGACGGGTGTACCAATTACTAAATTAGATTCTAACGAAACTAAAAAGTTATTAAAGATGGAAACCCTATTATCAGAAAAGGTTATTGGTCAAGATGAAGCAATATTAAGCATCTCAAAAGCAATTAGACGTAATCGTGTGGGAATTAAAGATGCCAACAAACCAATCGGTTCATTTATTTTCTTAGGTTCCACAGGTGTCGGTAAAACACATTTAGCTAAGTCCCTTGCGAATTTATTATTTGGTGATCCCAATAAAATCATTCGTGTTGATATGAGTGAATTTATGGATAGACACAATGTATCCAAATTAATCGGCTCTCCTCCGGGTTATGTTGGTTATGATGAAGGTGGTCAATTAACTGAAAAGGTTAAGAATAATCCTTTCTCCGTTATCTTATTTGATGAAATTGAAAAGGCACATAAAGACATCTTCAATTTATTATTACAAATTTTAGATGAAGGTCATTTAACCGATTCATTTGGTAGAAAAGTTAATTTTACTAATTGTTTGATTATTATGACATCTAATATCGGTGCTAAAAAAGTATCTGATTTTGGAGGTGGTGTTGGTTTCAGTACTTCATCAAGTGAAACACAAAAATATGAAGTGAAAAAAACTATGATTCAAAAATCATTGAAGCAACAATTTAACCCCGAATTTTTAAATCGTATCGATGATATTGTCTTGTTTAATTCGTTAAATGAAGAATCATTAAAGAAAATTATTGATATTGAAATTGGTAAGTTAAATTCCCGTTTAGTAGATAAAAATTACATCGTTACCTTTGATAAAACCGTTATCGATAGAATTTTTGAATTAAATACCCAAGAAGAATATGGAGCAAGACCTTTGAAACGTATCATTCAAAATTTATGTGA
>Ga0181346_1001598_pt1 | contig 10012 bp, 16 predicted proteins | sample Su13VDMM15DN_FD_130100 | JGI IMG/M metagenome (GOLD analysis project Ga0181346, IMG submission 130100) | Freshwater viral communities from Lake Michigan, USA - Su13.VD.MM15.D.N | ecosystem: Environmental > Aquatic > Freshwater > Lake | place: USA: Michigan | collected 2013-07-15 | reverse complement strand
CTAGTATCTGTATGTTTTTAGATACTAGCAAGTCACGAAGTTCTGATAAAGAATGCATTATTCGTTATTTGAGCTGTCACGATTTTCAGTTGTGCTGCGTTTCAATTTAAATCCAACATGATTGGCATGAGCAGCAATCATCGATCGTTTAAAATCACCACGCTCATGTGAGTCTTTAACCCAACCATATGCTTCAGCCATTGCAAGCATTCTCTTGTATTGTCGTGGAAGTTTAGCGTTATAAAAGTCACTACGATTAGCCATTTAATAATTCCTCACACTTTTTCCAAAATTGTTCTTGTTGACCTTCTACTCTAATCTGGAAGTTGTGCCAGAATAGATCATCACCATCACCATATGTGGTTCCAAGACCATAATTAGGTAATCCATTTTCTAATGTCCAATACGGTCTACGGTCTTGTTCCCAATCATATCGGTATACATCTCTATCATACCTGACTGGAGACACAAAGTCAACTGCAATATTATTAGCCTCAGCAGCATAGGTATACTCTTCGGCAACATCACCACGAGAAGTTTCCATTGCCGATGGTCGACCAATTTTATCAAAACTGGTTGCACTTAATGCAAGAGCAGATGGCGCGGCGAATAGATGATTGTTGTTTTGAATATGCCCAGACCGTTGCGCATTACCAATCAATTTACCTTCTAGTGCCTTTGTCAGATACAACTCAATTGCGTTTGCGCTAACTGGTAAACAATCAATATCAAGAAATAACACAACATCAACGTCTAATTGCTTTTCAATTTTTAGAGTGGAAACAGACTGCCCGTTTAATGACCAGACATAATCCATAAACATGCCGTGCGGAATCTCACCCTTAATAACAAGATGTTGTATTTTAAGTGGATTAAACTTTTCAACAACCTTTCTCTGTAGTTCTACAGTTTTTGGGTTGATATTCGGCATAAAGTATGATGCTATACAGGCTTTCATATGCGTTCTCTTTCAGCTTCGTGGACTCTTTTGCGTAAACTGCTGGAACTGAAACTGTGGTCTCTGCTATTAAAGACCAACTGGATTCCACGTTTCTCACATATGGCGCGACCAGTAAACTCCTTCTCCATATACTCTACACCAAGAATGCGAATATCGACTGGCAATGTGAGCAGAATATCTTCTACATCTTTTTCAGTGTTGTATACAATAATCTCATCTACAAACCGAACAGCACTCAGAGCAATCTGTCGCTCTACTATAGATTGGATTGGAGGATTTTTCTCTAGGCGCTCGCTGTTGGCATTGTTTTGCAATCCACAGATTAGATAATCGCAGTGTTGTTTGGCTTCAGCAAGCATAGCCACATGACCAGCATGCAAAAGATCAAACTGCGAGAATGTAATCCCGACCTTTAGACCCTGTTTCTTTAACTCAGTGTATTTTCCAAAAATCATATAACAGAGTGCAGGATAATTCCGTGGAGATATTCAACGATGCCATAATCTCTGCTAGACACATAGAAGTGCAAATCAGAATCATGTTGATATTTTGCGCGTAGTTTATTGTTAGGTTCAAACCCAGACAATGTCACCATCGAATATTTACCAGCGCAAAACTCAGCAGCATTCAGAATATTTTGCGAGTTGCCAGACGAGGAGATGAGAATGACCAGAGACTTCGGTTGAACAAACTGTTCTAGAAACTTCGTGTACGCATGCTCCCATCCATAGTCATTGGCATAGCATGTCAAGCGCGAAGAATCACAGAAACAAATTGCTTGTTTGCCGAGTGCTTTAGTGTAGTCTTGAGCAACATGACCTGTAATTGCATTACTGCCACCATTACCCAAAAGAATAATGTGGTCATGGTCACGAATAACAGTTTTAAGATGCTCGAGATCGATTGGGTCGATTGCGTCTATGCAATCTTTAAGTTCTTGTAAATTCATTTGTTAAGTTTATAAATTTTAATCCAGTTTCAGAAATGCTAATTTTATGACAACGCTCATATTCTTTTTCATAGCAAGAATTTTTATGAGAGAACATCAAAAAGTAGCCGCCATTGCCAGCACCACATAGTTTATGCGATAAGACTCTATCATCATACCGTAATCTATTGTCCAAGTCAACTAAAATCTTATTTTCACATATCAATGGGCTGAGTTGCTTCTTCTTTTCCCAAGAGTCTCGCATCACAGAATTGAACCACGCTATGTCGCAATGATTAATTGCTTTTTCGAGGTTTTCTACATCCTTGAACAAAGGAACAGATTTATCAATATCTAAACTCTCAAGAACCTTGGTCGAGTTTCGAAGCACACCTGTATATAGTAGATGAATATCCATCTCACTAAAGATTTTAGTGTTCAGATATTTGATTTCTGGGTCTGCGTTCTTAAAAAAATTGATACGCTTTAGCCCACCCATACTACCGTAGAAATCTTGCTGACCAACTAGAGGATTAAATTTGCGCTCAATCATCTCAGCAATCTTACAGACTTCGAATTCTGTGATGTTCTCACCACGCCAAACATATACTGCTTTAATCAAGGCTTGTAGATAAGAAGATGATGCCGCCAATCCAGAACCAACCGAGTAGATATCTGAAACGAGACTGCAGTTAATCTTATCTACATTCAGATACTCAAAGCAATATCGAACCATTTCGTTCTGGATATCTGCAATGTTTTTGACAGTTTCTCGTTTCGAATAACTTATATTGTAAGTCTCATCAATTGTGTTGATGCCAAACACATCTTGGTGAATGGTTATATAAGTGCGAAGCGAAGAAGGGAAACTGATTACTGTACCGCGACCATACTTATCAATAAAGTGTGGGTGATCTGTAGACCCACCAACAAGAGAAATACGCAGAGGGCAAGAGGCTACAATCATTCTTCAGTGTACTCTGGGAAGTAACGGATAAACATATCTTCAGGCATATCGCGAACTGCCCTGACGCGTTCACGGATCTCTTTGTAGAAGTTCCAGGCTAGTGGCACAAAACAAATTTTATTCATTGGTTCTCGAAGCAGATCGATAGAACGAATAGGAATATTCATTCCTGGTGTCAGATAATCCCACTTCAGATAGTTATCATCAATAATAAAGTCTAGTTCTAACTGCAGATAATTTAGCAGCGTGTTACCTTTTGCGGCTGCACCATAACCAATAAGAACATATCCAGTTTTTCGTAGACGAGTTAGATTGTCAATAAGATGTTGCTTGGTTTCTGCTGCCTTGCGAGTAAATTGCTCATACTTTTCGACTGTGTAAATGCCATCAAGAGTTTCTTGGTGCAACAGTTTAGCCAAATCAGCCTCATCACACTTTTTCTTTGTGAGCGAGAACAGGAAAGACTTGCTGTGAATGTCAGTCTTCACGATACTCGAAACATACAGTCCATGATTAAGCGCAAGTTTTTGAATCGAACGCCCAGTAAAATATGACGAGTGCTCATGATAGATAACATCAAACTCGTTGTTCTGGAACATATCACACTGCGATGTCTGGATAAAGATTGTTCCATCATCAGAAAGAACTTTCACGCAAGAAGCGATAAAGTCGTTTGGGTCTTGAACATGTGGAAGAACATGGAATGCCATGATTAAATCAAATGTGCCTTTCTCGGCTTTCAACTTATCTGAAAACTGTGTATTCCAATAGTCAACATACACATCTAGTCCACGATTCTGAGATAGTTCTCTGATGTTTTGTGCTGGATCTACTCCGACACACTCAATACCTTTATTCTTAAACATCTCAAGAAACAAACCAGAGTTACATGCAATCTCAAGAACATTTTTAGGCTTTTCAATCTTACTTAAAATGTAGTCAGCAGTCCACTCGAAGTAATCCGTGAGCGTCTTGCTGGTATCTGAGATGTAGAGATAATGCTCAAACATCTTCGCGGGTTCAACAGAAACTGACAACTGCGAGTGCCAGCATTCAGTGCACAACCGCATCTGTAGTGGATACTTTTCGAGTACCTCACCTTTATGGTAAGAGTTAGCGAGCGGCTGGTCTGTTAGATCTAAGTAATCGAATAGATGTTCGTTACCACAGACTAAACATGCATTATTTTCCTTGTATGACATCGCGACGACCCCACTTATCATTGTATGGTTTATCAAGAATAGACTTAACGACAGATTCTACTGTTGCATTAAACTCAAAATTAAATGTATTTGTAAACTTCTCAGATGAGATTGTAAAGTCATAGGTTGGGCTGACTCCCTTGTTGATCAACGGAACACCCATGTAGTTTGCAACTGCGCTACCAACATCGCCAATGTTTTTGTTAAACGAAGCAACATTATAGATACCGCGCTTATCGCCAGACTGTAGAATAGCATCGATTGCTCGAGCAAGATCTTCAGTCGATACGATAGGGCGGTGGGCATGTGCATTAAACACATTGACTTCTTTGTTCTTTAGCGCGGAAGTTGTCATCGAATTAATCATCAAGTCAGTGCGCATGTTCGGTGACCAACCGTTTACGCTACCGAACCGCAAACCATAATACTCTACATCGAGCAACGGCATGATGTTGTCAATCGTGGTCTTCGAGAGCGTCAAGCCATCAGTTGGCGGAGACAACTCAGTCTCAACCTTTGGTCGACCATCAGATTCAACATAGACACAAGAACTAGAGGCATAGATAAACTTCTGATGCGTCAGTTTCTTGGTGAGTTTTAGAAGTTTGGTAACATTGTTATCAAAAGATCCATGGATATCTTTGCATAATGGCACAGAAGAATGCGATGCGGTATGAACAATCGCACCAAATTGGTCATAGAAAGATTTCGACATGTCAGCAAAATCTTCTTGAATATTGTTTGGGTTATTAAAGTTCCCGAACCACATGAGATCTAAAGTCTCAAAGGCATACTTGTGCTTTAGATAATGATGAATTGCGGATCCGATATATCCGCAGCCGCCAGTAATTAATACTTTCATAGATTTCTTCACTTCCTCACAAATACAAAATTAGAAAAAAGGAAAAGGTTAGAGAGCGGATCAACAGGATTTCTTTGCACCCAGTTATTAGGAATTAACTGATATACATCATAATCAGGAAGTTGTTCAGCAAACCAATTTAGTGATTTGTTGCAAAATAATTGATGCCAGTTAAATTCAATTTGAATAAATTTTGGCTTTAACTCACTAAAAATTTTTTGCGCACCATCAAAAACATCAGACTCAAATCCCTCAACATCTATCTTTAAAAAGTCTATATGATTTATGTTATTTTTTTCGCAATAACTATCTAAAGTGACTACAGGAACTGTGGTTTTTAGTCTATTAGAAGTGTATTCTATTTGTTGAGTCTTTTCAACAAAAGTTGCCAAATCATGACTGTTTATATTATGGTAAATATTTAATCTTTCGTTTTTACTACCAACTCCTGTGTTTTCCAAAACCACACGATCCAAATATCCAGTCAAATTTTCTATCAATTTAATAAATGTTGTTGGTACTGGTTCAAATGCTATTACTCTTGTATTAGTTTTTTCTAATAAGGAAGCACTATATCTGCCGATATTTGCGCCGACATCTATACACAAGGTTGGATTAGATTTCGCAAGTATTTCTTGAATGAAAAAATCTTCACCACTTTCTAGTTGGTTACTGTAATTTTCATACCCTCTCACAGACAAACACTCTTTCAACAATTGTTTGTTGAGTTCTCTAAATTTCTCATCGTGTTTTTTCTCAGAATAAAATTCAAAAAAATCGCTTATCAGTTCTTGTTCAGCAGTGCTGATGACGAAGGGCAGTTCTTCTTCAGCAGTAAGAAGTTTAGTCATAATCTATTCTCTAATTCAATAATCTTGTCTTTCAATTCAATGGCGAACTGGCGATGCCATTCGTAACGAGCAATCGCCATATCTTTATTTAGCAGGTGCTGCCCACCATTACCAACAGCCTTGTCAGCCTCAGGAATCTGAGTTTGAATTGCTAACTTGCGCTGAATAAGATCTTCAGTGAACGGCGAGTATCCATACCACAGAATACGGAAGTCTTCGCATGGTGTGCCCCAATAATGTCGACCAGCACGCCAAACTGATGTTTCGAAATAGTTTAACGGAAAGTTATGCATGCTTCGCATCTTGCGATTGTCATACATCATATTATCTTCAATTGATTGGAAGTCGCGACTACCAGCATATGCATTATAAACAGTATCTTTACTATAGTCCATTGGCATACCAAATGTTCTTTGCTTTACAAGAGAAACATTAGGATCTGGCTCGGTGAACTTTTGCAGTTCTGTGTCAATCATCACATCGCAAGGAATTAATTTCTGCATACGAACAGGTTTTTGAGACTTAAACGCAGACAGCAGTTTTCGAGTATTGCCAACAAGGAACTCTGTAACATTCAGTGTAATCATCCAAGCATATGGATACTGTTGTTGGATGCTACGCTCAATGTTCATGATTTCAATATCGCAATTAGCAGCGTTGAAATCCTTGTTAACCGACTTTATGATTTGCCACTTGGGTGTAATTTTTCTAACAAGATCCATAGAACCATCAGTAGAATGATAGTCTACGATGATCCCATAGTCAAACTTATCTTTATGGTGATGCAGCCACCAATTTAAAAGATATTCCTCATTACGAACATGACAAATTACAAAACGCATTATTGTTTCCAGGGAAGTTTTCCAGCATAACGCTTGAGCATCTCAGCGTTACCGTTGATAAAGAAGTCAGTTTGCACAGATATTCCTGTGCTTCCTACTCTATATTTTACCGTATAATCGTTGTTGGAGTCAAACTTTAACTTATTCTGTTCGTGCATCAGAACAGCAGTCAATGCGCGGTCAACTTCCATCATCCCATTGGGTGGACGCGCCTGTCGATACCAGATTGGAGCAATGTTTACTGCAAGTTCACGACGAACAAAGAAACAACTCACATCAACAAAATGGTCGTTGAGAACGGACTTGTATTTGCCCAAGTTTTCGCAATCGTCGTTGCAGATAAACTCGCCCTTGCTATCAACAATCTGGCGCAAGGAATAAGCCCAGTCTAATTGTTTTTCTTGTGTAATCTTAACAAGGCTTTCGATATGATTTGGCGTAAACTCATTATCATCATCAAGCCATGTGATATAGTCACCGTTGGTCAGAAAACTAAAGCCACCATAGATGCGATGACCGTTGAATCGATTTAGTCCAGTTGCATGTGGCAGAACAATGACAAACTCATTATTGCCGTTAGGAAATTCCATCGCATTGAGAATTTCAGAAGTTTGTTTCCATCTATCAGAACCATCAACAATAACATAATGTTCAATGTTTTTATAGGTTTGATTGCGTACAGAATCAATACAATCAGCAAGTCTGACACCGCCAGTCGTTGCGGTAATAACAGATACTTTCATAGACTTCTCTCTCTACATAATTTTAAAATGCTTGGGTCGTTTTTTTGATCCCCATAAGGAGCATATAGTGCACGCTTTCTTGATTCCGCTTTACTGTTTATCGGATTCAAATAGTATGTAGCCAGACTTCTTCGCGCTATGTTTTCTGGGCATGTTAATTCTTCAGGTAAACCATGCCAAGAGTTTTGCGTGGTGTCGAATAACACGGCTCGATTAAACTTATTCTCAATTTTAGTAATACATTCTTTAGGCTGATGCGTTTCCGCATCATGACTCCAAAACTCCAACCCACCACCCCAAGATGGATTCCAGTCTGGTGTCATGTACATTATAAGATTATAGTTTCGCATCAATGGTAGTTTAGGATGTAAAGAATAATCTTTATGAATGTTTAGTTTGTCATCTCGGCTATGAGAATGCATTCCACCACCATGAAGACCGTAGTCTGGTATGATGTTTGAGTTTCGCGTGATGTGGCTTAAAACACCAGCAAACTTATGACTACAAAGAAAAAATAATGATGAGTAAATCGGTGCAGGAAATTTATCCCAGTGCGAACAGGCTTTCTTTTTTTCTACAGCATTGTCATAAGACACTGTCCATACAGAATCATTGTGTGCTGGAAAACTGCTCGCTATCTCAGCGGCAGTCTTATCATCGAAAAAATTGTCAATAACTACATGATGAAATGGTTTGGAACTTGTAAACTGTTCTTGTAAAGAACAGTAATCCAGATTGTTTATCATTTTTAATCCCAAAGATTCCCATAATATTTTCCAAAGAGGTGGAATGCTTTCTTCTTCCTTCCGAAGTATTTATCCATCTTCTCTTTGTCTAGTGTGCCACTCTTTACTATGCCTTCTTTGTTCCACTTGGGTTTCTCAATCCAGAAATCGGGTTCTTTGTCTTTGACTTTTTCTCCGAATGCCCAAATCATCTCGCTGAGAACCCAATCCCAACGCTTGAAGTGAAACTCATCTAAATCCCAATCATTTTTCTTTGGCTTGGCTGCTGTAGAACGCAGATGTTCAGGAACATCTTCATCATCAGTATATGGTGCACCATGCTGCGTTTTCTTCAACTGCTTGAGCATTGGGTGGATGATGAGTGCAAGAGTAGCGTCCATGCTCCATGTGTCCCATGGATCAATGCGAATAGAAACCTTTTGCTCGCAGTCTTTCTTTTGGTATTTACCGATCGAGATCTTCATGATCAACCTTTTTTATTAGGTTTCCATAAGCAATCATCTCGCATGCTTCCCATGAGAGCATTGGATGGATTTCTTGAACACGCGATGCTTCTGCAGCCCATGTTTCTATAAATTCTTCTGTCATGCCAGAAAATACCTCAAGATTCCTGCAAATAAAATAACACCAAAAACTCCATTTAGAACCATCAATGCACGATCATTCCATTTGAAGCCCACAAAGAACCAACCAGCAGCACCAATCCAACTACAGAACATATCGATCCATTGATATTGAATTAGTCCACTGGCACGAATTGTGATGCCAATAAGTATAATAAAACTTGCTATCCATTTGACATACCAAGTAATATCATACTTGGGTGTGACTGAATCAATTTGTGTCACTTTTTCTTACGTCTGGCTGCTCGTTTTTTAGATCCAAGTTTTGCGCGACCCTTGCCATGTCTTTTTGTTCCTGTTTTAGCTGGCATGATTAATTCTTCTTATTTCCCAAATTAATGTGTGCAGATATTAGAAGAGCCTCTTCGTTCAAGCCCATGGTCATAGACCTAAGTCGTGACACTTCCTCAGCAATTTCTTCATCTGTAGGAGTTAAAACTTTTTCTTGGCTGACCATAGTATCGCTGTCTTTAAAATCATTCTTAACTTCAAAACGATCACCAACTTCAAACTTATATCCGATTGCTTGCATGAAGTTCATAAACTCCTCAAGCATTTCGTCAACAGTCAAATCGCTGTCTTCAAGTTCAACAACAACCTTTTTCTTAGAGTCATCATCGAAAAAACGACCATCGCTTAACATACCATTGTATTCAAATTTAATATTTGCCATAAAACACCTATAAATTATTTGTGGAAAACGCATCTATATATTCGCGTTTCTTACATTCTTCTATTATACGCTCTTTCTCATGCAAAGGCAACTTGTACCAATCAGTTATCTCTGCAGTTGTGCGAAAACACCCGACGCAATACTCACGGCGAGCGTCTAAAGTGCAGATGCTCTTACATGGACTCATTGCTTTAATTTTATGGTTGTTTTGGAATCACAACCTTTCCACAATGTGTGCATGTTTTGTTTTCTAGAATATCAAATGGGTAATAACTGCAGCGACTTGATCGCCACTTTCTTTCCCACTTATGTAGTCCGAAAAAACAGAGAATTTTATCCACGACGCATTCTTGAGATGTCTTTCATCTGCTCTTCGTTGATAACAGGCACGGCGTTTGACTTATGCATTGTAGCAATACCCTTAACCAAAGTGCCAGTGTACATCAGGGTTTCTTTTTTCTCTGTGAAAATCTTATCAGAGTTTAGAGACTGGATCTTGCGAGCATCACCAGCACCAACTCGCGGACCATAAGAGAGACTTGGCAGTTTCTCATAACCAAGAATCGTCGAAGACTTGTTATACTTCTTCGCAATCACACCAGTCAACTTACGCT
>Ga0181346_1001597_pt1 | contig 10013 bp, 5 predicted proteins | sample Su13VDMM15DN_FD_130100 | JGI IMG/M metagenome (GOLD analysis project Ga0181346, IMG submission 130100) | Freshwater viral communities from Lake Michigan, USA - Su13.VD.MM15.D.N | ecosystem: Environmental > Aquatic > Freshwater > Lake | place: USA: Michigan | collected 2013-07-15 | reverse complement strand
CCTGTGATCTGAGATACGTCTCAATCGCAGTCTTGTCTTTTTGATCAATTACCTTATCGCCGTTGTAGTCGTACTGCTGATCGTATGCACCCTGAGTCTCCAGCATCTTAATTACTGCATCCAGATCGGCTTGCGTGGCCTTCTGGGTATCTTGACCCAAAGTCTTGGCCATGTCCGCCTGCGCCATTGCAAGTGCTTGGTCGCGTGCAATACCTGCCTTCTCATACTCAGCGGCTTTATCCAGCACTTCTTGTCTGGCGGTGCTGATGTCGGTCTTCAGTTCAGTCTTGGTGCTGGCCAGATCAGCTTTGATGTTGGCTTCAGTCTTGCCAATCTGTGTAAGGATGTCAGTGCGTGTGGTGCCAAGATCGGCAGCCACGTCGTCAATTGCTTTACCCAAGGCTTCATCGCGTCCAATACCAGCCTTCTCGTATTCGGCCATGCGCGACAGCACATTAGTTTCAACGTCACCAATCTTGGTCGTTAGGTCGTCCTTGACCCCTGAGATTTCTTCGCTCAGCTTTGTTTCGGTCAGCCCCAGTGCTTTAAGGACGGCTGCTTGCGAATCTGCAATCTTGGTGCCAAGGTTTGTTTCAACCGCCGCAACTTCTTCTTTTAACGAAGTTTCAGTCTTACCAATCTGCGTTAGTAAATCAGCTTTGGTGGTGCCAAGGCTGGTTGCAACATCGTCAATTGCTTTAGACAGCGCCGTATCACGGTCAATGCCAGCCTTCTCGTACTCAGCCATCTTGGTTAAGATGTTGCTTTCTACGTCGCCAATCTTTGTACTTAGTTTGCTGACATCACCACTTAGGGTGTCAATTTTCTTGGTCAGGTTGACTTCAGTTGTGTCAAGTTGTTTGAGGAGGGCTTCCTTTGTAGTGCCAAGCTCTTTGGCAACATCGGCAATGGCTTTTTGGGTAGCCTCATCCCGCTTCATACCAGCTTTTTCGTTTTCAGCGATCTTGGCAAACAGGCCAGTTGCAGCCACATCCCCCTTGGCAGGTGCACCAATCAGATCGTTGATCTTGTCAATCTTGATGTTTACCCCGTCGATGTGCGCGTAGATGCCGGTGGCCGCAGCCGTGTCTGTACCAGCACTGCCTATGATCTTATCCACCGTACTCTTAACGTCTTCTTTTGTGAGCCCTGCGTCACGCAAGTCTTGAATGGCTTTGTCTACGGCTTCAAAATTTTTGTCTGTGGCAGTGCCCAGTGTAGTGATGGCTTTTTCCAGATCAGCCTTGGCCGTATCTATCTTCAAGTCAACTTTGGCAACTTCTAATCCTGTGGCAGCAATTGACTTTGTAAGGTCAGTACGCACCAGTTCAATGGCTTTTCGAGCTTCTTCATCTGTTGTACCTGAAGCCATGTTGTTGATCTGCTCGATCAAAGAGTTGTAGCGTGCGGTCGGTAAGTAATCAGTAGCTTTACCGGTTAGTTGTGTTTCATCGTACTGGCCAATCAATTTTTTAACGTCAGCTTGCGTAGGTTTAGTCAGCCCCAGTGCTTCGTACGCCGCCTTAACTTCACCTTCATCAACAACACGTGGGTCAACCCACGCTGTGATTTTTGTAGCTTGCTCGGCTTCGTTGACCTGCCCAACAAACCGGTTGACATCCGCATCGGTGGGGGTGTACCCCTGATCAGTCAGATACTTCTTAGCCTCGTCGAACGTCACCTGACGCGGGTTTACGTAGGCCGCTACATCGGTCTGTGCTTTTGATTCGGCAGTGTTACCAACAAACTGTTTAATCTCATCCGCAGAAGGTGTGTAGCCTTTTGCAGTTAAGAACCCTTTGGCTTCGTCATAGGTTGTTGCCTTGGGGTCAAACTCAGCACGTGCCGCAGTAACCGCCGCAGCTTCATCTTTCTGGCCAACCAACTTAGCGGCTTCTTCATCTGTGAGCGTATAGCCTTCAGCAGCGGCAGCGGCTTTGACTTCAGCAAGGTCAAACACTCGTGGGTCAACATACGCCTCGGCGCGACTTGCCAATGTGAGGTCGGTGCCTTGGCCTGTCAGTGCTTTGACATCTGCATCAGAGTATGTGTAGTCCTCACGCTTAGCCAGTGCCGTAGCAGCTTCGGCGCTGCTGGTGTAGTTGGCATTGTCAATAGTGTTCATCAAGTTGGACTTGATGGTGTTATCTGTGACACCAAAGTTGGCCAGTGCAGTAGCAGCGGCGGCAGGGTTACCCTTGTTGGTCTCCAGAATATTGGCGATCTGTGGGTTACCTTGGACAGCGTTGGAGATGACATCTCCGGTACGGCTTGCGGCATACGCACCGCCAGCAATTGGGCCACCAGCAATGAAACCAAACGCCGCAGCCTGCGTGATCTCTTTGGCAACATCACGGGTCTGGTCAAGTTTGTACAATTGACCTTCCAGTGCAGCTTGCGTAATACCTTCCTCGCCAGCTTCGGAAGTACCTTCTTTGATGGCTATCTTTGTGCCGGTCTTGGCAAAGTCACCAAGAGTTTGCAACGCATCGCCGAGTCCCGTACCAGACCTACCTAAGAGAGCTTTCTCAAGGGCTGCACCACCAAGACCCATCGACACGGCAGTAGTAGCCGCAGCAACAAACGCTTGGCGTTGTGCAATCTCCATGGCAATCTTATCGGCATCCGCTGGAGACTTGCCCACTTTGATGGCCGTTTTGTACGCTTCGTCGTACGCACCTGTTGCAGCACCACCAGCCGACTCAACAATATCAGTCATGATACCTGCGGTCATACCTGCGGTACTGCCCATTCTGGCGGCAACAGCTTGGCCATACTTCAACGCAGCCGCAGCACCTTTGGCACCCGAGGCAACAACGCCGCCGATAAGAAGTGGTGCAATTTCTTGGATACCTTCAACGCCGACATACTCTGCAACGAATTGCAGTGGGGCAGACTTAAATGCACCGTAAATTGCTTTGAGCGTGCCGCCAACACCTTTGGCATCGCCAATCATAGCGTTCATGTTTTTGACGGCAGTTTGGTATTCCGCAGTATTACTTGCTTTACCAAGATCATTCAGAGCGTTTGAAAACTTGCCCAACGCCGTAGTTTTCGGTGCAGCACCCATAAGGACAGAGATGCCGTTGATAGATTCAAGGAAACCACCACCAGCTTTCAACACGTTGGCTGTGGTGTAGACCAGTGTGGAACTACCTGTTTGCTGGGCCCAGCCGACGACCGCTGTGGCGGCGTAGATCATGGCATCACCAACGACACCGTTGACAGCAGCCGAGCCGCCCAATTCGGCCATGGCAATAATTTTTTCTTGCTCAGTAGGCTTCTTGCCTATTATCGTGACAGGCGGGAGTTCATAGTTGCCGGTCGCTGGATTCCACGTTGCCACAGCAGTGCTGGGGTCGGCTTCAATCCATACGGGGGCTCCTTTGTTGTCGTATACCAGACTGGCTCGACCACTATCAAACGCTGCATACGAAGCTAGTTTCATACCCGCAGGTAATGTAAATCTGTCGGATGAAGGCTTTTGCCATTCACCGTAAGAACTACCGGCAACTTCAACTCTTAGAACACCGTTTTGTTGGTCACTTACCAACTGATTGACCGACGTAATGTTGCCGTTGATCACATCTTGAATAGACGCAGCTTTGAGTGCTGAAACATTGTTGCCGTAGTTCTTGTCGATGTTGTCCAACATCTTGGACACCATGGCGGGGTCAGCCGTGGCCAGAGTCACACCTTTGCTTTCCAGCGCCTGAGTAATCAGTCGTGTACGTTCTGTTGCAATTACTGACTCAGCGGCTTTGTTGTTTGTTGGCGCACCTTCAAATTGGCCCTTGGACAAGTAGTGATCGTAGACATCAACATCCGCGCCAAGCCCGTTAAGTTTGCGGTATTGGTCAGCGTTGAAGTTTGTATCCATCGCTTCGACAAACGCACGGTTACTTGTACGGTAGATGGGGTCAAGCGCATTAGACAATGTATCTGTCTTGGTGCCAAACGCTTGCATGGCCTTTTCGTAGTCGCCAGTGAGCACCGCATGTTGTTGCTTCAGTGTGTCTAATTCCCCGCCATATTTATCAAGGCGTGGTTTGTATGTCTCGTTGTAGTCTATATTTAACGCAGTCACGTACTCGTTGTACTTTGTAATTGCAGCGTTTGCGGCTTTACCGTTTTCTTCGGTTGGGTCGGCGTCAAACGCCTTGACTGCGGCGTTGTATGCGTCGCTAAGTCTGTTTTGTTCTGCTATCCGCTCTTGCAGTTGCGTGGCGTTATTGTTGTATTCCCATGCTGCGGCTTTTTGCGCTTCAATGTTTGCATCTACTTTACCTGCGGCTGCATCTGCGGCTCCATAAGCCTTTGCGGTTTCGCTGGTAGCTGTTTTAAACGCGCTCGTGGTCATGTCGCCCAGAGCTTTAGCGCCTGCTTTCATCATGGCGGCTTGGATGACGTTGGACGCTTTACCACCAGTCAGCGCGGCAGTGGCTGTACCCATGAGCACATCGGTCAAGATGGTGCGCTGAGTGGCGTCAAGTTTTGTACCATCAGGATCAAACGACTTAATTGCGTCCGTCACAATGCCAGAAGCAGAAATGATGCTGCCCATGATGGCAGCAGTGGGGTTGGGGTTGTTTGTAATCTGCGCTGTGATGGCTGACTGGATAGCCGCCTGTGCAGTAGGAGGTAGCGTTTTAAATTTACCCCCTGTCATCTCATCAACTTTACCCAGCACTGCGCCGGTTGCTGCACCTACACCGCCTGATATAAATGCTTTGAGGGGGTCTTGCCCAGTTACGATAGCAACCGATGCAGCGCCTGCACCGCTACCAAATATCTGACCTGCAATGGCACTGTCGGTGGCTTTGGCAACAGCAGTGCTGGCTTTACCACCAACAAACGAACCAATTTCTTGGGCCACGTACGCTTTGGCCGTAGCCGCCAGTACATCCCCCAGATCGCCGCCCTTTAGGGCAACGGACGCGCCATCAATAAGCGGGAGCGCCCAATACTGCTGTGTAGCGATTGCGGCGATTTTTGCAATGGTTGTAATGGGATCGTCAAGCGCGGCTTGAATAACATTGCTGACTGTTGAAAGAACGGGGTCGATGATCTTGTCAACGACAAAATCAGCCAACTTAAAGACGGCTTTACCAACTGACGATATGGCATCACCAACTGCGCCTACTACGTCTCCAACAAAATCAGCAACTGCACCCATTACGCGCCCTTCAATATGACGTATGCACGCATGGCACCTGTGTTCAATTTGTACACTTGCATACCCCACTCTTGGAGTTCGGGGCGGCGAGCAATTGTGTTGAACAACTGCAAAATCTTCTTGTAGGAGAAAGCGCTGGTCATGCGCTCAACTCCCTGTTCCGGCAATGCTTTGACGTACTTGATGGAGCTTTCCAAATAGTTTCGCGCAGTATCCGCGTTAAACGCACGCATGGCAACTTCTTTACCGTCTTCGCTGTAATGTGACATGAACACAGTGTTGCCAATTTGCTCAACTTTGGTGTTGGGCATGGAGCCTTCGGCAATAACCGACAGGATGGCCGCTTGCAAGGTCACCTGCTTAGGTATTTGGCCAGCGTCTTTGGCTTCCCCCACAGCCCGTGCAATGATGGTGGAGGTGTCTAATTCTTCTTTGTTGCTATCTACAAGCTGCATGGTTAGGCTCCTATGGACAGCACTGCGGCTGAATAAACATTTCCCATACCCGCCGCGAGGCTAAGCACCAATCCTTCAGGGGTCGGTAGGGGCTCCGATAAGAATACATGGTCTTCTTCGGTTCGGTTTTTAATCGCTGGCATGGTTCCTTCCCGCAAAGAGTTAACCAAGAGCGCAGTTTCCAGCAGCCCACTGGCTCCCATTGTATGCCCAATGACAGGTTTATAGGAAGTGGCAACGAAGCCATCCGGAAGAATTTGTGATAGCGCACTACGTTCTGACACGTTATTGGATAGTGTTCCAGTCCCGTGAGTCTTGACAATACGTACGGCATTGCTTGAAACACCCGCAACTTCGATGGCTCCCTGTGCTGCCCTTACAAACCCAAGGCCAGAGTCAAGTTGCCCAAGCGCGTTGGTGCATGGCTCGCTGGCGGTGTACGCCCCCATGAGTTTGGCCAGAGGTGCAAACCCCGACGAGGCCATCCCCTCACCGGACTCAAAGACGGCAAAGACCGCGCCTTGCCCAACGTGAAAGCTACCGTTCTTGGAGTCAAAAGCAGACGGAACGATGCCCTCCTCAGCTTCCCGTTTGGCGGTCAGGCATGCCTTGGTCTCGCCAAAGAACTCCAGTACCAGATTTGATACGGCGTCCTCCACGGACAAGACGACTACTCGGGTAAACCCGTAGAAGTTCAGCAGGGTCTGCACGTCCATGAGTGCCTTGAGGCTGGATGCACAGGCCGTAGAGTCGGTCACGATGTGATCAGACGCCCCGCACGCTTGGGCGATACGGCTGGCGTAGACCTGCGTCAGTGTCAAAGGTAAGGGTTTGTATTGATATGACAGACGGGAGTTGCGGGGGTTTGCCGGTACGCCAGCGAAGTGGGCGTTGCCCGCCGCCAAGATAAACGCCGTCTTTTTGGACGGGGTATCCCGCAGGAGTTGGATTAGTACAGGGTCGAGCACCTTCTCAGCAAGTCGATGCGGGGGGTAAAACAGCCCCGTAGAGACGCGAGCGTAGGTCTCGGGTAGCCAATGTACCCGCTGAGGGAAAGAAATGTCCTCAAGCAGTTCTGTGGCTTCTGTGGATATGGTTCGGGTGTGGGTCAGTGCAATCATTTGACCAACTCCATGGCAGCATCGACCGACTCGGGTTCTTGAGTCTTATGCTGGTGCACTTGCACCATCAGTTCAGCGGGGGAGCCAAACGTGAAATGCTTGGCAATCTCATCGTCCAGACCGTAGATGTCTTCCAAATAAATGAGCATCATCAGTCCATCCATGCTGTCCAGACCCGTTTCGGGGAAGGAAATGTCCATCGTTTCGATGGGTACGTAGTTGGTAAACGCGGGTCGCACGTGACGCGCTAACCGGTTAAAAAGTTCAAGTTCGTTCATGTTCGCACCTTGGTAAAGAGGGACGCATAGTATCTCTTACGGCGCAAGCCAGATCAACATCAAACAGTGCGTTGTTACTACCCGATCTTCCAGTTGGCCCCATCCGAGTACACAGGTACCTTGTTTGCCCCGCCGCCAGCCACAGTGGATGCAAAAGTGGTTGCGTTGGCATCAGACACAAACGCCCGTGCGCTTATGCCAGAAGTTACAGCACTTGGCAGGGTTGCCACCGTGTACACAGTTGTTGGGGGGATGATGCCACCCGCAGTGTCTAACTGCCCCAAAATGCTTTGCAGTCGTACAAAGTACAGCCGAAAGACGCTGTTTAACTGATCTTGATACTGGCGCTGGTAGTCCTCCGGCGCTTGGGGCAGCGCAGGCGGTGCAATCCGTTGAAGTTCAAATTCAGAAATAACAATCATCGACGGCCATCCTGACGCATGTCAATACGGGGCGAGCCCAACTGCCAGTTCACGCCCAACCCGGTGGACTCAAACTTGATGGACATCTGGCGACCACGCACCCGAGTAAAAATCTGGCCTGTAAACTGCTCTACCGGCAGCACCGCAATACGTGTAATGCTGGCAGAACTTTGATTGGCTACAGAGTGGTTGGCATCCGTTGCTGAGTTGACTGAGTACCCAGAGCCAGAGTTCTTTAACGGCAACAGGTACATTGTGGCGCTCGGCGAAGCAGCGGTCGAGCCGTCAAACGTAACGTCAGGCAGGACACGCCACACAAACATAAAGTTGTGACCATCATCCAAGTCAAACTGCGCAGAGATGATAGACGCCGTAATTGGCAGTGTGGTGGCCGTGGCGTTATCGTCCAGCCCATCCTCTTGGTTGACAAGGTTGTTGTAGTACGTTGCGGCCAGCGGAAAGTCACGCAGGCCAGAGTCCAGCCATGCAGTACGGGCCAAATTGCCGTAGTACCACACATTCTCTAAGTAGTTGTAGACCACGTACTTGTCAATGTCGGTTGAAGTTGCAGAGCAGTAGAACCACCAAACTTCATTAAAGCCTTCGTTAGTGCCGGAACACACCTGCGAATATTGTGAGGTGTTGATGTCCTCAAACACGTAGCGGCGCAAGTCGCAGTTCAATGTCTGCGTGCGGCCATCGTATTTGTAAAACTTGTCTTTACCCATCCAGTAAGCCACGCCCGTAGCGTACGACACGGCGTTTTGCCCGACGATGGAGATGTTTTCACCCACAAGCTGCGCACCCCAGACAATTGGTGCACCTACGTACTGGAGCGAATACAGGGCAGCGTCAGTCCACACCAAAACTTCTTGCCGTGACTGAGTGGCCGTAATAATTTCGGAGCCACGAGATAAGCGCAAGAAACCTGCTTGGTTGGTTGATGCGGGTGTCCAGTTGTAGGGGTCTTCCTGATCTGACCAGCGAATTAGCATTGGGTCAACTGTGGCTGTGCCGTAGTCGTTGCAACCAAACGCAAACACAAAACGGCTGATGTCAGACACCAACAAGTAGTTCTGCTGGATCGGTACGTCTGTTGCGCTCCCAAAGTCAGACAACATATATGCGTTTGACAAGATGCGCACGGTGCCTACAGCCGCAACGGTAACTATGATGAGTGCCCCTGTAGGAGTTAACGAAATGTTAAACGATGAACCTGACACGTTGCGTACGTAGTACAACTCACCCGGAATAATACCCACAGGTAAGGTAGCGCCAGAGTCAGGTGCAAAGCGCAAGGGTGTTCCGTTAGCGTATTCGGCGGCGGCAGTGATGACTGTGGGGTTAGCTACCGTGGCAGAGAACGTAATCGAGGTGTACCCGGAGGTGGCATCCCAATAATAGATTGCGCCTTCTCGTGGGCCAAAGATTAAGTCTTCGCCGTAGTTCTGTTGACTCCACAAACGAATGGCGTCCGTAGACGCTTCACCAATACCCCATGCGCCAGCACCCCAAGGGCCAGCACCCCAACCTACCAGCGGCACCACGTAAGCAGGGCCAACATTGATTTGATACAGCGCATACACAGTACCGCCGCCCGAAGCATTCGACGTAGCGTTTGAGCTTGCTGTGATGGTGTATGTGTTGGTTCCAGTAACCGTAATCTCGTACTGGCCAAAGATGGTTAAACCACCTACCGCCGTGCCGCCGTAGAACGACACATAGTCACCATCAATGTAGCCACCATTGGCATCAGTCACCTGCACAATGGGGGAACCGACGTAAGTTTGAAATGGGTTGGTCAGGGTGACCTGATCGCGGAACGGGGTGATGTCGTTGTAAATACCACCTGCCGCAAGATAAAACTTGAGGTTGGTGCCTACGCCAATCAGGTTGATACCGCCAAGGGTTACCCAGTTCCACAAGGAACGGCAGATGCCCAGAAAGGTGGATGAGGAGATACGTGTCCAGCCGCCAATCTTCTCGGGCGTGCCTTGACGAAAGCGAATCTTCTCGCTCTCGTACCAGCCCCCTTCGTTGGTGTACCGCGTGTTTTCGCGGTTAACGCCGGGCTTGAGCAGTATCTTCTTTAATGGCATACCGTCACCTTACGCATGAAGCCCCGGTAAATACACAGTTTTTCCGCCCTCTTTTACGGCAGTCAAATCCTGCTTTTTCAGATTTGCAGGGTCGTAAGACACATGCACCCAACCTGAATCCGGTACACCACGAGTATAAAACTCAAGGATCAATTGTGTATAGGGGAGATTTAATTTAATCCACTCGGCAAGCTCGTGGTTCGGCACCCCCGGAATCTCAATGTCTGCGGCCATGCCGGTGCAGTGATCAGAGGTGCGGGAGCCGCCTACCTTGGCATTGACCTCGGGATGACGAAAGCCAGAGTTAACTTTGACGCCTTTGTCGAAGTGCTCACGTACAGGTTGGAGTACATGTACAGCCAGCGCCTGCAAGTTACTGATTACTGTTTGGTCGGGCGTGTTGTCCATGTCATGGCGCAGCGCAGTCTCGCTTTTGGTCATCTCTGACAGCGTGAAGTTTTG
>Ga0181346_1001595_pt1 | contig 10016 bp, 13 predicted proteins | sample Su13VDMM15DN_FD_130100 | JGI IMG/M metagenome (GOLD analysis project Ga0181346, IMG submission 130100) | Freshwater viral communities from Lake Michigan, USA - Su13.VD.MM15.D.N | ecosystem: Environmental > Aquatic > Freshwater > Lake | place: USA: Michigan | collected 2013-07-15 | reverse complement strand
TGATGCGAAGAGCATGCTTTTTGAGAAGTGGCATAGGGAATGCGATAGGATTCGACGCAACGCTGACCTCGGGCAGCGCCAGCTTGAGCCTCTCCCCGCAGAGCCCACAGCGACAGAGATCAAGGCACTTGCTGAGGATCTCTACGAGTTCGTTCAGCGCAAGTGATCTGATTCGATAGGTTGATTGTCACCCCGCCCTCGTGGCGGGGTGATTTGTATCTGCAGTCTTAGAATGAATGGATAATTAGATCCATGAGAATCACAGAGTCGACAGTAAGAGGAATTGTCAGATCCATAATCATAGAAGGTCTAGCCAAACCTCCTGATGCATGGGTCGACCTCATCATGCGCGCCCACGAGAGAGCAACATACCCAAGCGATGACGATGATCCATACGAGATGATTGACGACTTCTACATGGGAAACAGGCTGCCATACGAGACGACAGTAGTGCTTCCGCTTGCAGTTCCAGGGATGCCACCAGGTCTAATCTCGAACGCATCAGCAGCCTCTATTGAGCTACCTTTGAGAGTCTATCGTGAACCTATTCTCACGAAATCGTCAGGTGAGAAAACCATTGGAGAAGTTTTTGAGTACGCTGGGCAGACAATGATGGCTCTGTCAACAAATGACATAAAATACCTGAAGCCTACGATCAGGCATGAACTAATTCATGTCATGCAGAACCTAGGGAAGATCATCACATCAATTTCCGCGCGCCAACACAGATTATCACAGTCTGATAGGCTGGCAGCGGGTGAGTTTGTCGAGGAAAAGGATTTCCCCCAAACGCCTACACAGATCAATTACGGCAGGCGGAAAGAGACGGAAGATGTCAGAGACAGAAGCCACCCAGCATCTGAGACTGAGTTCGAAGCTTGGATAACAGGATTTGTGGATGTGGTTGAGGCGATGCTGCCCGGCCTGGAAGCGCACGCAGAGAAGCAGGGAAAAGATCTGTGGGATGTGACACGAGACTACACAGACATAATGATGAACCAGCAGCTTGATATGCTAGAGAGATCCGGATACGATCCCATGTCAGACAGAACCAGGTTAGACATGACTAAGAAGGTAATGAATAACGTCTACAGGGTTGTTCAGGAATATCTTGATAAGATCTGACGCACTACTTCTCTTAGATCACTCTCTCTGATCAGGGATCAAAAGCTTGATCCTCTCAATAATGTCTAGCCAAGAATCCAGCGTGCCCATGACGCAGAGATCAAAGCCCTCTCTGAGGATCTCTACGAGTTCGTCCAGCGCAAGTGATCTGATTCGATAGGTTGATTGTCACCCCGCCCTCGTGGCGGGGTGATTCTTTTGAGACTTAAGCTGTGAGACCTAAGTCTCTAACTTGCTGAGGTATCTCGCAGGACATGCTTAGCATCTCGTCAAATCGTGCTAGCATAGCTTCGTCAAGCGCGAGCTGTGCGCCATCTGTCATGAACTTTGATGAACCAACCTTCATCCTGCGCCTCCTGTCAGCCTCTTTGAGATCTAGATAGTGGCAGTGGACCAAGAATATATCGGGTGACACATCAGTGAAAGGCTCATTAGGCTTCCTAAAAGCGCTCTCAGAGTCTAGTCTATGGAAGCCGCTTGACCAATTTGTCGGTTTTCTCGATAGATTAGGCTTGCTGTATGTGTATCTCAGCTTTGGATTTTTGATATGAACATCATTTTCCGGTCGGAAGTAGACTACACACCTAGACCTGTTTGCCAAAAGATCTAATCCGGGTGAGAGATCTGCTGATGGTTCAACCTTATAGTCTTGGACTATGTCAACTCCAGAGCACCGTACAATATCAACCCGCTTAGAGTGAAGATCGTTGCAGAGATCTTGCATTGATAGACCACTACGAGGCAGTATGAATTCATCAGCCTCAGCAAAGAGTACCCAGTCATACTCCTTGAGTAGTTCAACTTGCTTCTGCTTCACTCTCTCCCTGAACCAGTCTGCGCTAGGATTTGACGGTGGAAAAATTGTCTCTGATCTGCACCCTATCGATACTGCGTCTTTGACAGAATTATCTTCGCTCTGGTGGTCAAGGATGTGGATGTCCTCAGGCTTAAAGTTCCTCAGAGAATTCTTCACCCAGATGGGCAGGAACACTGATTCGTTTCTCGTCACTGTAAAAGTTGCAATTCTCAAGATAAGCCTCCAATAGCTGTGATATCTATATTGTTCACATGATAAAGAAGCCTAGCTCCTGATCAGGGATCGTAGCTACGGGTATCCTGACAGCAATCCCGTCCAAATCGTAGGTTGGCACAGTTCGCGGCTCTATGTGTTCCAAAAGCCGCACACCAGCTGACCATCTAGGGTCTGTTTCTAGTAGCAGTCTCTAGCTGGTCAGCTGGTGTCTTCTTGTACCATTTTTTGATGTCAATTGAAGTTATGCGTGCTTCATATCTCGGATCACTCGAGTATTTGAAAGTCGGCGAGTTCTCTCTTATGAATTTTGCATTTGGAAAGTGCGTTACCTTTTCCGTGAACTTGTCTAGAGATTTGTCATCTTCTAGGCACTCAATATTCATCGCTCGCAGCTTTGACATCCCGTTGTACCCTTCTATCACATCTCTTTGCTGAGCTAGGAAAGCTACTCTGTATAGACCCATGTTTGTTCGAGTAGGATTGCACACGAACGAAATGTCGAAATCTGTAGCAGCGTGATTATCTACCAGCTGCTTCGTGCTATTACCGCACTCAATAGTGTCGTGCAGAAGGAGGATATAGTCATATCCGGCGTATAGATCAGGATGCTGACTTACATGGATTAGTGCTGATAGCTCGTATGCATTCTCAGTAATTGAGAACTCGGTGATACCCATGAACTTATCTTGCTTTGCTTCTAGAGATCCTGCGACGACTATGCACTTGTCATCATCAGGTATTTCTTTCATTGTTCCAAGCGCGTTCTCAAGCGGCTGTCTGTATCTTACGTGTGATGATATCACGTACTTCACCCTATGACAATCACCAAGGATCTTTTCACCAGCAGACAATGATTTTGAACTCCTGCGTTAATTATTGATAAGACATAAAAATGTAAATGAGACTTCGTACTTGCTTCTATCTGCATAACATTCGAAAAATGCGTAGCTGGTTATAATTACTACCAGCAGGAAGGAATCATGAGACTGACAGAAGCAGTGATCAGGCGAATCATCAGGGAGTCAATCATCAGGAACCTAGGATCTAGGCGGATCAACGAGGCTGAAGATGCTAGAGATCTCGCGGCGATTGTGGTAGGTTTTGATAAGTCGCAAGATTTCTCTGGCCTCGTCAAGATGTTGAAGTCACTGCTAGATCTCCTTGTAGCCGGTAAGCTCAATGATGCGAGTCTCAGCGATGCAATGATGGGTGATATCACGCCTCAGACAATTGGCGGAAAAAATCCTGTCGCAGTTGCAAAGACCATTCTCACAGACATGTACGCTCTCGCGACAGGAAGGCCTGCAAGGCAACTGCAGAACTTCGATAATCTTCAGAAGATGTTCAAGGATGACAAAGAGTTCAGCCGCGACATGCGCAGCATGATCGCAGACACTGTCGGGCTTGCTGAAGAGATCGCACAGATTATTGATGACGCAGGAGCAGGCGATGCTGGTGCAGGCACGAGAGCTGAGACAGTTCTCGACGAGTTCACTGAGAGATTCCCAGAGACCTCCAGGATCCTTGACTTCGCCTCGCTGCGTGATTACATCACAGATCGGGTACCAGCGGCGGGGCTCGCAGGTGGTTTCGTCGGCGACGTCGATGCAGTGTTCGGATTCATGGGTGGTTTTGGCATCAAGCCAAGTGCAGAACTACTGAAGCGTGCTGATGCCGATCTCAAGAAGATCATGGGTGGCACGATGACAATCCGCCCGGGATCAACTGGACCTGCAGTCGAGGTCTCGCAGCGTCTTCTCTCAATCCACCTTGACTTCATTGGTAAGCGGCTCTCCGGGCTTAAGTCAAAAATCAATACTAGACGCGGTCTAGACAGCAAGTCTGCCAATTTTCTTGCAGATGTGGGTGCGCTATTGACACCAGATGAAGTCGTGAAAAAGATACTCGCAGGCAAGCCAGTCGAGACATCTGACTACTCCGGTGCATGCAGCTCATTAGCTGATTCTCTTAGACAGTCATTCGATGGCAAGTATGGTAAGATGACATACTTGAGCACAGTTCTCCTCCAGGCCTACATCAAGCTCCTTCAGGAGAAGGGTGTGACTGAGGACGGTGTCCTGGGACTTCGTTCCACGAATCCTGCAGAGCTTGATGGTGTCATCGGCAAGCAGACTCTCTCAGCCCTTCTCAAGGGAGACTACACCGCTGCGGTATCGTCAGTTGCACCTGAGAAGGAGCCAGAAGGAGCGAATCTCACGTCAGGTGGGCAAGGCATGACTGATCTTGAGGAAGAGACTTACCAGGATGCCATGGATGCCTTTGATGGTGTTGCGTTTGTAGAGACTGGCGAGTCTCCCGAGCAGGTTGCCAGGTACCGCATAGGTCTTGAGACAAATCTTACACGTGAGAAGGTGATGGCAATCGCAAAGAAGCAGCCTGAGCTAAATGCAAGGCAGATCGCCTCAGTGCTCATGAGTAGCTTGAACTTCCCAGACGATCTAATTGGTGCGCCTGGTCTTCTTCCTGCAGTCGCACAGTTTGTCAGGGTAGTTAGACCATAGTGTCAACCTGAGATGATGCTTCTGATAAGCTGACGAAGCATCGTCTCCTCTCTCAATCCCATCTTTGAGAAGTAGTCAGACACCTTCTGCCTGACTTCAGGCTCAACGATCGTGCCTGGCATATCAAGCATATCACTGTGTCTGCCATACGTGGGATCGTGCACGTTTGACTTCTTTGCCCTAACCTTTGGTTGCTTAATGCCCGGAAGAGGCGGATCCCCAGCGCGACGCCACGCTGATCCTTCTTTATCTTTCGCCATGGTTAAAAGCCCTCCTAGGCCGATATACTTAGATATGCTGCTGAGGGGATGATGAAACTAAACAGGTCACTTGCGTTGCTACCGCTAATCTTTCTAGGGTCAGGTTGTATGGACAGCACTCTTAAGCCCATACAAGACGATCCATCTGAGGGGCGACCTGAGATAATGGTCTCTCCAGAGGTTGTCAACTTTGGTGTTGTTCCTGAAGGTGAGAGTGTGGGAAGCATTCTCACCCTCGCGTCTGTCGGTACACAGACACTAAACATAACAGCGATGCAGGTCGGAGATGGCAGGTGGGCGTTCTCTCTCCTCGAACCTGTCATCGGATCATTTGAACCAGACACAGCGACGGAGTTCACGGTTGTCTACAACTCACTCGGAACCGCAGCGGAGGGAATGCTTGAGATTCTTTCTAATGACCCTGATCATCCTAATCTGTCTGTGCCTCTTCTAGCAGAGGCAGTTGATACTCCTGACACTGGCGATACAGCAGACACAGGAGTTCCTCTCTCGCAGCCTGTCGCTGTGTGCTCTGTGGACCCTGCAGAGGTTCTTGCCATCCACGAATCTGCTGACTGGATTGGCAGCACCTCGTATGATCCCGACGGAACGATAGTGGATTACTCATGGATCCTGTACTCATCACCTGCGGGTGCTACAACTGCAATGCCCGGTGGAACTGCCAACCGTCGAGGATTCACGCCGGATGTCGCGGGTGAGTACGTCGGTGAACTAACAGTCACGGACAACGACGGCTTCACATCAGAACCCTGCTATGCCACTCTCAATGCCACAGCGGGCGACGGTCTCTGGGTGGAGCTGTTCTGGACTAACAGCGGCGATGACATGGATCTACACCTCCTTGACGATGGTGGGACTCTCACCACAACATCCGACTGCTACTACGCCAACTGCACGTGGGGAAGCCTCAACTGGGGCGGAGGTGGTACATCTGACGATCCGATCCTTGATCTTGACGATATCCCGGGAACAGGCCCTGAGAACATCAACATCGACTCACCAGCACGCGGTACGTACACAGTCTACGTACACGACTATCCTGGATCTCAGTACATCGGGCGAAACGACGTCACAGTGAATGTCTACCTAGGTGGATCACTGATCTGGACTGATACCAGAAACATCAACAGCGAAAACTGCTACGAACCATTTGTTGAGGTCTCTGTTCCCAGCGGAGCAACCACAACAGCAGCCGGCGGTTGCAGATGAATAAAAAGTGTAAATTTTCCTAACAGGTGATATATTGATACTGGCCACATCGTGGCCGGAGGAAAAATGATCATACTAGTTACTCTTCTCGCTGCCTGCTCTGAGCCAGCTGAGAAGGCCCCTGAGGCCCCTGCTGCTGAGGTTGTCGTTGTCGAGGCTGTTCCTGCACCCGCAGCTGCAACTCCGTGTGCTGATCCTGCAGACACCACCAATCCTGCATGCAAGCCCGCAGAAGCAGCTCCCGTAGCTGTGCCTCCCCAGGAGGTTGCTCCCGCAGCCACTGAAAAGGCAGCACACTAAGTGGCAGATCTCCCTCCCGAGATTCTACAGACTGCTCTCTACACAGAGCTTCTTGAGTCTTGCGACTGGGATGAGGAGCTTGCTGAGGCAACGATTCATGCAGCCCTCAGGGGAGATATTGTCGACGGTAGGATCCAGCAGATCGTCGACACCCTTGGTAAGATCATAAGAATTGATAGAAAGTCTAGATTAACTCCTGCTGAATCTTGAGGTGCTTATGCCTAAGGTGTCTCTAGTACAAGGTCTTTGAGAACACAGTCCGAAAGGACAGAAGCTTCCACGTTGTTGCTTACCTCATAAGAGGAAATACCATAATATCAGCAGTCAACAACCAGAAGTCCTCACCGCGATACGTGAGATACTTCCAGACCGGTGATGTCAAGTATGCTCACTGCTGCCACGCTGAGATGCTACTTGCTGAGAAGATCGACACATCTCGTGAAAGCGAGATCAATGTCGCAAGATTTAAGCGTGACGGTAGTGTAACAATGGCAAAGCCGTGCATGTTCTGCCAGAGATTCCTCCAGGTTAGAGGAATCAAGAGGGTGAACTACACGAACTGGAACGGCGGATGGGAGAAATTAATCCTCTGACTTCGATGCACAAGCAAGATCTACTAAGAAAAATCGTACAAACTCAAAGTCTAGGATTTGGCTGGTTTGATATAGTTACATACTTACGATTATGAGAAATAGAAGCCGATCTGACATTTCACTCCTAAGAGATCTTGTGAGAGAGATGGCTTTCTACAGTCGATTTATCCCGACGCAGGATATCAAACCCGAAGCGGGAGATCCTATTGACTGGGGTTCCTCTATGAGAACTCCGGATCAGATTGATTCTGCTCGGAAGAAGCTGGCATACATGTCGACTCCTGCCTGGGCTGAGAAGGCTGAGTCAACGTATAGAGACGTTGAGATTCCCATCGCTGTTATTCCGATGCCGTCATTCACAGGAGAAGCTGCAGACTATCCAGCGGGTGGTTCACGTGCAGTCCAAAGTGGTCGAGCTGAAGCGATAGCTGATCAGGTATTCAACATGATGGGAACAGACAGATCAGCGTTGCCGCCTGATCTTCTAACTCTAGTCGTGACTTCACCTGAGCATGATCCAGTTGAGTACAGAAGACTCGCATCACCTTGGATGATATTCCACGGACTATTTGACGATACACCAGACGAGAGCTTCTCTGGTAGTTTAACCAGATACTCAGATGAGATGTTCGATCTAGTCGATCAGCTTGCTTCTTGCTACGACAAGAGGCCTTCTGCGCAGTTCCTGACACACGCGATCCTTACGATGGGAAGCTCGCGCGACTATAACATAAAGAATCTGTCAGACGCAGGCGCTGAGATAATGGTCCACGCACTTCTGAAGCCCAGCAAGTTCGTTGTGAAAGACCCACCTCAGAGACTTGCCAGTGCAGATGGCAAAGTATCAACGATCAGGTATCCTAATCGTGCTGCTTCTCTTCGTAGGATGATTGAGGATAGAGCGAGGCAGGCTGCCCAAGAGATCTGGCCAAGCCTTGCAGGAAGAACAATTCTAGTGAGGGTATAATGATAAGAAATGTGATGGTTTCTCTCCTCCGAGAGGCTGCAAAAGATGAGGGTTGCCCAGCACCCACACAGTCAGTTCAACTCAACCTTAAGAACAGGCAGCACGCGATAGACCAGATAGGATATGGCCCGCCGAATCCTAAAGAGCCAAACGAGGATTTCTGGCGTGAGAAGGCCAAGATGTGGAAGATTAAGGACCTCAAGCAGGTGAAGACCATGAGATGCGGCAACTGCGCTGCGTTTGACAGGACTGCAAAGATGCTTGACTGCATTGAGAAGGGTTTGGGCGGGAAGAGTGCTGACGGGTACGATACAGTCTCAGAGGGAGAGCTCGGCTACTGCCACATGCTCAAGTTCAAGTGCGCTGCATCGAGGACATGTGATGCATGGGTCGCCAAAAAAGGATAGCACTCAAGGCTGCACAACCTCGACCATAATTCTAAGGTTATTAATCCGATCAGCGTAGCCTGGCTCTTTTCCGATACCTCGATACTTCTGCAGAACAGTATCAAGATCTTCAGCACCACCCTTTATGATACCAATTCCTCTTGTGATGAGAGTTGCAGCCACCTTAGTCTCTACTGATGGCTTTGAAATAATGTCCTGGTAAGTTGGCTTGTAGCTGTTTATCTTTTTCTGAAGTTCATCTATCACTGCAGGAGATATGGAAAACAGCGGGCTGTATCCCTCTGTTGGCTTTATACCCAGTGTAGACTCATGGAGACTGAATGCTTTGAGGAAGGCTGGCGGAACTGATCTATCTGGTCCGACGACATTGAATATGTTGTCGAATGCAATGTATGAGTCGATTGGCTTGTTGTTGAATTTCTCAAACAAGAGATCAGCACCTGCTCTTACACCTAGCTTCTCAATTAGGCTGTTTGCTGCCTTGATTTGTTCAAACTCACCTGCTTCGTATTTAAGTGTGCGCGAGATCACATCACGCTCAGATCTATCCTTGGATCTCTTGATTCTGTCTCGCTTCCTCTGCTCCTCCATTAAGAGCGGCAAGCTTGGAATCATTAGCCTTTCTACATCTCCATCCCTTGACTTTATGAAGAGTGGATCAACATGTCCTAGCGGAGAGCTCCTCCCAGGGACATCTACCCTGTCGATACCGTATTTGTCGACAGTCGCTATTAGATCCTCATCCCTGCTCACATTCAAACCAGGCGACTCTAGCCCCTGGCTTTCTCGTATGATTTCTTCGATGAGCTTTATAAGAATCCTGTTATCTCTCATTTCTTTACACCTGCTTGTACTTATCACGAAGTAGTCGTATGATCAAATCAAGCCGTGAACCTGCTAGCACATGGTTCATTAACCCATCTGGGTGGTTGGCTAATCCGCACCGATCCTGCTAGGGATCAGGACAACTTTGACCAGTTGAAAGGTGGCACGGTGCTAGCTGCTGAGTAAACATCCTCAAAATAAGATGAACTACAAGTACATAGACTTTCTGACTGACATCAAGTGCCTCGATGCTGGCATTGTGCACTTCTCTGTCTCCTCTAGCGAGGAACCGAGATCTATAGACAATGCTCTTGCGACACTGACGCCCGAGGATGCCCGCGTCTCTCGCAGGAAGTTCCGCAAGCATGTGAGGAAGTGCATGACTAAGAATGAGATCGCAAGATCAACGCAGGGCATGAAGAGGCGTCTTGTTATGACATGCATGAGGCGTTACGCTTGGGATATTGCGCTTGTTCCTAGGGCAGAAGATAATCTAGAGTGAGAAAAAACCTCTCGTGCGACATACATAAATGTGAGTTCACAGGAGTTTAAATCAATGAATCTAGACAGGAGAATGCTCCGCCGCATCATCAACGAAGAGGCGAACAAGCTTGGAGTCAGGCTAAATGAGAAGGTTGTTGGACAAACTGGGCGCAGAGGCGATCCTGTTGACTTCACATGGCTTCCTGACCTGAAGCGCTGGGAGGCGACAGGTAAGATCATCGATGACAAGATGAATGACATGATTCTCAAC
>Ga0181346_1001593_pt1 | contig 10028 bp, 16 predicted proteins | sample Su13VDMM15DN_FD_130100 | JGI IMG/M metagenome (GOLD analysis project Ga0181346, IMG submission 130100) | Freshwater viral communities from Lake Michigan, USA - Su13.VD.MM15.D.N | ecosystem: Environmental > Aquatic > Freshwater > Lake | place: USA: Michigan | collected 2013-07-15 | reverse complement strand
TCTTGCTTAGTTGCAATTACAAGAACGTTTTTATCCTTATTAAAAAGCATTAGCCATAAAGAATAGGCAGACACAAGAGTTGAGATACCAAGCTGCCTAGACTTATTTATTATAGAATAGTCATGCTTTTGAAATAGTCTTAAAACTTTTTCCTGAAAAGGATAAAGATCGAACAGTTGTCGACCTCTTTGAGGATGCTGGATCATGTAATACTTCTTCATAAAGTACACGGGATCTGTAGCACATTTTATAAACTCCTCCTTTATCCTTTCTTTTATCGTTATCTGTTCAGACATTATTTAATTATGATGAAACCTAATAGCGCTGCTGCTAATGCAACTTTTTGTATCCTACCAAATTTTAGTTTGCGATTAACCGAATTTAAATCACTCTTTAGACCAACAACTTGTATCTTATAGTTATCTATTTGACCAAGTCTATTCTTATCTATTGCTAAATAATTGTCTTCTTTTAATCTTAATAAACTAATAACTGTGTCTTTATTTTGAACTAAAGATTTAAAGTTACTAATAGCAGAGTCTTGTGCAATCACTATCTGCTCATTAATCTCTCCCTCTTTAAGATCAACTATAATAGCTTTGCTAACTTCAAAAGGAAGGTACGTTGTATCTATAGACTTCTTAGAATATTCCTCAGTATAATTAGATACAAAAAAACTATCTACTTCACTAGGAGTATATTTAAGTGCGTCTTTAGCTTTTTTAAGATCTCCCTTTAAATTAGACACTTTAGCTTCTAATACATTATTAGTATTTATCAAATATACATTATTATCTTCTAATACGCTAATAGATTGTTCTAGTGCGTTATTATTTACAATAAAAGAGTCTACTTCATTTTGAAGTGAATCTATTTTATGCTCATAAGGAGCAAGATCAAATTTAACTGGCTCATAAATAAACATGTACCATGTAGCTAATAAAGCTAATAAAAGCAAAATTACAATACTAATTGTCTTCTTCATCTGAGTCGGTTTGTGGTGTTTCAATTTTATCTATTTGAGATTTAAGTAGCTTAAGTCTATCTGGCATATTTCCTACCTCTTGCTTATAAGAAGACACATTCTTTAGTGTTAGATTACCATCAGGTCCTCTCTCTGTATGCTTTGCTATAATTGCCTTTACTTTTGATTGTAGATCAGAGTACTCTCTCTTCTTTTTATCTAGATCTTTATAGTCTATCTCAGTTTGCTTAAGATCTTCTGGTGTGGGCTCTTGATCCTCTTGACCATCTTCTTCTCTTATTTTAGAGATTATAGTAAGATTGTTTTCGGTTAAATACTTCTGTAAGTTAAATGACATAGTTAGTCCATTTACTTATAAATATTTACTAGTCTTGTAAATCATCTTTTGGTTCAGGTGTTCTTAGTGGCCTTGATAATTCCAACCACTTTGCATATTCGTACTTAATACCATAAAGGTAATATTCGTCTTGCTTTGCTTGTGCTTTTGAGTATAGTATTGCAGGTCCAGTTACAGAGTGGGGTTTTACCATTCTATTATCATCTTCATAAACATGAATAGTAATACCTTCAATGGTCTTAATAGTTCTATAGACAGTATCTTTTTTAGGCATATGTTTAGTTTGCCTTAAATATACAACAAATAGTTGAAATAAAAAAATTTATTTTGCTATATAGTCACACATTATGTGAGATGGGTATATCCCGCCTTGTTTATTTCTAATATTTATTTTAAATTTATACTTTTCTGATTCAAATAATACGTCTATTCTCTTAGCATTGCCACTGATACCGCTATAATATACCTTTGTATCTGTCGTTATAGTAGATGCTTTTTCGTTATACTCTTCGTCTAAAAAGAAAAATAAATCTTCTCCTTTGCCAGCTTGAGCATAATAATATCCTGATCCTATACCTGAACTAACTAAGTTTTGCAATTTTGTTATATCTGCAGATATCTGTTTAGGTTTAAATTCACCGACTTCTCCTTTCGCGTAATAATTAAATATCGCGCAAAAAGATTTATTATCTATACCTAATGTTTGTAATAATGCAACACCATTAGCGTTTTTAATCTTTCCTGATTGTATTTCTTCTTTTGGAAATATTTTAGTCACTCCTGAATTGAAAAAAGTTAAAGTTCCTCCGTATTTTGCAGAGATATAATACGGTCCGCCTTCTTTATTTATAGTAATGTCAGTTAAAGTTGCAGCAATACTTTTACCTGAAAAAGATACTTCGGGCCCGTCTCCTAAAAATGTTAACGGTCTTGGTTGATTTTTACTAGCATCGAATTGAATAGTAAAATTACCTTTTTCCAATCCAAACTCCTCGGTTATTTCGCTTATTAATTTAGGATAGCTATAGGCATCTAAATTGTCTTCGTCTAATCCTTTTTTTGATATCTTTTTTAAATCTTCGGCTAATGCTTGTTCAAATTTAGGTCCTTGAGATTTAACTCCACGGCCTCCTCTTGAACCTTCTCCAAATTTAACAGTAAGTCCGTTCCACTTAATAGTATTATTTATACTAATATCTTGACCTGTAAGATTTTTAATCGCAACTATTGCTTTTTTATCTTTTTGGAGTTTTCTTGTTACATTAACAACATTAGGTTTACTAGGATCTAAAGATATAGGATCTTCAATATCTGTAACTGTTTTTAAAACTTTAAATAACGCTTTTATATTTTTGTTTGATATTTCTTTTTCTGATTTTGGAAAATCAGTAAATGCTTCTTTTAATATAGCTTTTAATATCATAGCTTCTGTTAATGCCTCTTCACCTTCTGGAGTTGATGTTTCTGCCGGAGGTGTTGGTCCTACTTCTTCTGTTGGACCTTCTGAATTTCTTGTAGACTGCTCTGCACCATCTGGTCCTTTGGACTTAAGAGGGTTTCCAAATCTTAATAGTCTAGAAATAGCAACCATACACCTTTCCTTCTCACCTATTGTCATTAGATAATATTTCTTGCCTTGTACAGTTGCTTCATAAGCTTTGCCCATGAACTGCAAGAAAAAGAATTCTCCATTATGTAGTACAACTTTAAATGTAGTTGGTTTAGGAGCAACAACATATATACCTGTTACATACTCCTCAAATGAAGGAGTCATTAAGTACTCTAAGGTGTTTTTAAGACCTGTATACTTTTTTAATAAAAAATTCATAGGATCATCCTCAAACGTAGATGTTTCAGGTTCCATCCTATCTAATTCTTTTAATAGAATTGCTTTTAGTATATCGTTATTAGTCACGGGCATAATTTATTTTGCTTTTTTTGCTTGACCTTTCCAAAATGCAGCACCGGCTACAGCTTCAGGATTATCCGCCCCACTCTTTTTAGCGGCCTTTACAATCTTTTCAAAGCCCTTTCCTTTTTTTCCCATATCTTTACCAGACTTGGCTTTCTTTACAATTGAAGACTTTTGCTTTTTAGTTAGACCTGCAGATGGCTTTTTCTTTTTAACCTCAAACAAATCTTCCATCATTGATTTAAGTTTCATCTGAAGATCTTCTGCATCATCTGCTGGCATTTCTTCTGTACCATCTGGAAGTTCATCCATATCATATTCACCAGTACTACCTTCATTATACTCATGATAGTTTTTAGAAGCCTGATTAATAAAGTTCTCTGCATTAGTAATATGATCTTGAATCCAAGCTGGGACATCTTTCTCATCTTGGCCTAACAAATTCATTAATTGACTTGCTGAACTTATAATAGACTTAAGACTATTTTGTGCCATTGATACTTCATGGTCTTGGCCTTCACCTTCTTTCTTCATGCCTTTTTTTGCACGAAGAGCTTTAAAGTCTGCACCAGTAATTTTATCTTTAGGTGGTGCTTCATCAGCTATATCCATTTGTTTATTACTAAGCTTTTTTTCGTTTAACTCTTTCATTAAAAGAGCTTTGAAGAATGAAATGTTATTCATTTTATTTTTTCTTTTTAGATTTTTGCGCTCGTTTCCACAACTTTGCATCTGCTTTTCTAGCACCGCCTTTACCAGTTATAAAGCTATTCACTCTACCCATTCCCCACTGATGTTGGCCAGCACCTGGTCTATGTCCTGTTTTCCAGGCAGCAAGACCTAAAGCATACACACTTTTAAGTATAGATTTAGATATTCCAGAAGCTTTAGCTTTATTGGCTAACCCTTTTTCTACTGCAGCATCGTACTCAAGAATAAGTATTTGCTTTAATATATCTAAATTATTCATCATTTTTTCTTCTTTTTATCTAGTTTCTTTTTAACTATCTCTCTAGTCCTATCCATTTTCCTTGCATAAGCAGGATCATCTTTCTTGTTAAAATTAGCTTGTTGGTTTAATGAGCCTGTTATCTTACTCATATTGCTCTTCCTTGTCTTGATTAACCAATTAGCTAGCTTCTCTGCTGGCAACTCTTTGAACTTACCTTTTGCATCAGGTGCATTAGAATGATGAAACTTTAGTCTCTCTTCAACTAGCTGTTGTAACAGTTCTTGTAGCTTCATTACTTTTCTTTTTTACCAAATCTTTTTTGATATGCAACTGTTGCAGCAGACTTTCTAGTCTTATACTTTTTAGTCTTAGCCGCATCTGAATAATCAGCGTCCCACTTACCATAAGCTGAGGGATCATCTGACTTTAGATTCTTTCTTACTTTTATATCTTTTTTCATTTCTGCTGCATCTTTGGTAAGATACGCAGGATTAACTTTACCTTTCTTTTTTTCCTCACTTACTTTAACACAATTAGGAACCATATTCCCTTTTTTTCCTTTTTTCATTCCGTCTTTTCTATATCCATCCCAACAAGCTTCTTCTAGATTGTACAATCCAAGAGCTTTTAGTTTTTCATCAAAGTCATCCTTTTCTAATTCTGATATAGCTTTTAAAATAGTATCTAATATCTGACCAGGCTTTCCTGTAAACTCTACAGATATTGAATCTATCTTTTCTCTATCTCCTGTTTTATAGGCATTAATAACATTTTCTACGCCCCAATCGTTTGTTGATCCCATTTCTGAGATCACTTCATTCAATATGTCTTTAAGCTTTATCATATGAATATAAATATCTGCCTATTAATTAAAGTTGGGAGGTTAATATATCTGTTATATTTATACTACTTCCAAGTAATTCCATTCCAATATTCAAATCCTTGTAATTTATTTTTGTAATTAAAAATATCAAAATAATCAGCTATATATAAATACTCATAGTTATTTATAAGTTTTTTTAGTAAGTAGTAAAATGAAAGAGTTCCATAAGACTTTTTACTTTTTGTTTCATTCATGATAGAGAATAACACTTGATCTTCTATATAGGTTATCCTACCCCAAAAAATATCGTCAAAAAAAAAGTCTTCAAATTTTCCGTGATTGTAAAGTTGTAGGTCTGGTGTGGTTTCTATTTGTTTGTTTTCTGTATGTCCTGATATTTTTATTTTAGATAGTTGATTTTTTCTTTTACTAGAAATTTCTTGTATTTTTAGTCTTGAAGATTGCGTTTGATACCAGTGTTCCTGATTATCTTTATAATAAACAATCCATCCATTTTCAAACATGAATTTAGCAGATTCACCTTCTCTTTTAGCTTCTAAATAAATTAAAGGGTTTTGAACATTATAAATACTTAAAGAATGATCAAATATTAGTTTCATTATCTAATTCATTATATATTTTAGATCTTTCTTTATTTGATTCACCAGATTCTAAGTCAGTATGATCATAATTAAAAACATCAGTATCAGGTGTAACCCACCTACTATTTCTTTCTGCAGTCCAAGAAGTAGTATTATATTTTCTATTTATAACAATATCTTGTTTAACTGTAAATGACGGATCATGAATAACTAACCTATTATTAGGTTGTATTGCAAAATTTCCATTATCCATTTGAATAAAATGTCCGCATTTATGTTGAGAAGGAAATTCACTTAATCCAAAATCTGTATCACTCATGTCATCAGAACTTCCCCAATCTAAGGTAAATAAATATTTTCCTGAATATTGAACTCTTCTCCTTGATGTGAACTTACAAGTCTTATTTTTTAATATAGGAAAACAAGTTGCACCTACATGATATGTAAATGAATCCCACAAAACAAGTTCATCTAACTCTTGTTGAGGAGCATCTTCTTTCCAACAAAAGGCATGAATTGGCATTCTCCACCAGAGTCCACCATCTTCCATCATAAAATGAAATAATGGAGCTTGAGCAGGTATTGACGACATGCCAAATATATAGCATGGAAACTTTTTATCAAAAGAATCTTCTTGATTTCTTAGAAAGTTTCCTCTAATAAAAGACTCAACAATTGGTATTGGGGTATTTAGATATGACATTTTATAACCTTTTTATAAATTTATATTATTTTTCTCTTATTAGTAGTTCACCTAATACTTCCATACGACCTACTTCACGTTGGAATTCAATTTGAGTCATATTTAAGGATATCTTTTTATATGTCTGTTCAAATTCTTTTATAGCAGCTTCTTTATCAAATTTACCGTCAGTAGCTTTTTTGTAATACGGAGCCTTAACTTTAAAATGGTGCCAAGTTAATAAAGACAATCCACCTTTTTCTTCAGCAGTAGCTGCAATTTTAGCGGCGCCTTTAGCACGTGTTTGAGCAAAGGTTTCAAAGCTTTCTTTAGCTTCAGTTAGAAGTTGAATAAGTTTTATCATTTGTTTTTATTTTTAACAGGAGCATAACCAGAACCATACGGGGCTGCTCTGCCTGATTGTGGATCTGATGTTTCTTTTACTTTATTTAAACGTTTAGTTTTTTCTTTTGACGCTTCTTTACGATATTCAATATAATCTAATCCACTTTTTAATCTAGCTTTTACTTCAGAGTCTTTAGCTTTACCATAAGCTGCTCTAACTCTTTGATGTATTAGATTTATAATCTGTGACTGTCTAGCATGTGATTTAGATTTAAATTCACTCTTAGATAGTGTATCTTTTATATCTTGAACTGTTTTAAATTTTACGCTAACAGTATCTTTAGGATCTTCATCTGTATATAATCTACGATCTGATCCTTTTGGCTTTTTACCACTGCCTTTTTTAGGATCCGCTTCAGTTATATCAGGATCATTAGTCCACGTATCGGAAGCTTTGTATCTTACTTTTTTAACCATATCTGATCTATATGGTGGATACATTTCTAATAATATATCTAATAGTTTAATCATATTACCACTTTCTACATGACCAATACCTTGCTTTCCATTTTGGTCCTGGGTTAGTATCACAATGATGTCTTGCTCTAAAACTTTTTCTCCTTGCAGGATTGTTCTTTTTTATTTTAACTCCTTTCTGTCCAAAGTTTACTTTAACAACATTTCCTTTATCATTCTTTACATATACCTTAAACTTCTTTGTATCTCCAGCCATTGGTTTTCCCAATTGAACTGTTCTACCTTGATATTTTGCTTCTTGTAAAGAGTGAATATGCTCTCTTATATACTGAGCTAAGCATTGTGGGCAGAATTCTCCTTCATTTAAGCTTTCAAAGGGCGTATTATCTGTTCCACATAGATGACAAATGTACTTATCATGATCACTAGAATCTTCTGTATCCCATGAATGATTACATTGTTTATTTTTACATTTTATCACTAGTGTAAAAATTTAAGTTTATACTTAGTAGACTCTAGAAGATTAACTACATTGTCAATCTCATTCTGGATATATGAATCTTGCGGAACTTTGGTCCTGATCATCTCTACAAACTTAGAAAGTCCTTCAAAGTACATAAGAGCATTATCATCTTCTTTTATCTGATTAGCCATTGTATATCCACGAAGGATACCATAACGACCTTGATAGGACTCAACGAGTCCATCAATAAGATCTACAATCTTTTCGTAATACTCTTGTAAAGCTTTGTGAGCTGCAAAAGAAGGTGTTTGTAAATGGTAGATGTGAGCTTGATTACGGCTTTGCATCAATGTACCAATAAATAAAGCGTACGGTTCCATTATTTTTTATTTCTATTTTCGTTTTTTAGTCCGCCGCCTAAGCCGCTTTTTGTAGTCGACATAAGATTTAAGATTTCCTCTCCGCCATCAAATGTTTTTATCTTATCTTCTATTTTCTTTACTAGATCTTTATTACTTTTTCCCCAACTAGGTGTTGGATATCCCATACCGTATGAGCTGTTGCCTCCTGACATTTCCCAATCTTTCCATTCTTGATCAAGCTGTTTATCTATTTGGCTTATTAAATTTATAATATCTTTATCAGCTTTTATTTTTGCAATAATTGCTTGGTTTTTTGGATCTTTTATTGTGGCTTCTGCTTTTTGTATAGCTGCTTCTCTTGCTGCTAACCTTGCTTCTTCCTCTTTTTTTGCTTCAGCATCTAATTTACTCATTTCGTTTCTCTTTTCGGCTTTAGCTATTTGTTCTTTTTTCTTTCTTAGCCAATTTATTCCCATACCCACTGTAGCGCCTAGTGCTATAGTTCCTAATATGCTTTCTTCTAATGATTCTTTTTGCGTAGGTTGCCATCTAAGCTCACCAGATTTAACATCTGCATCAAATATTTCTTTAGGCCATTGCCATAATTTTCCTTCAAATTTATTAGATTCTAAGTAAACCTGATCACCTACTATTTTTTTAATTGTTAGTACTTGTTTATCTTTTTTTACAAATTTATCTCCAACTTTTAAATTATCACCTATATTTAAGCTAGATTCTTTAAGATCTTTTTTCTTTTTCTTGTCTTCTTTATTTTCTATATTCTTCTTGCTCTTCTCAATCTTTTCCATCTTACTCATCAAATCATCGATTTGTGTAGCGATCTTGACAATCTGTTCTTTGTGCTTAGAAGCATTTTTAGGATCTTCTTTAGCCATATCCACATGCTCTTTACGCTTTTTTTCTAAGTGGTCGATAGTCTTTTTTATCTTATCACCTACTTTACCTTTCTTCTCTTCTAGCATATTTTGTTCATCACAATAGGCTTCATAAAGTTCTGTAGCTACTTGTAATGCCATATCTTGATCAGGAAATACTCCATGTACTTGATCAGGAACAATCTCACTTCCACCAAGACCAACTAAAGGATCAATAGGCTGAACTAAAGAAGTTAATTGGCATCCTGTGTATGGCTTTTGAACCATATATAATTGAGAAAGAGATCCATCAATAGCCTCTTTCTTAACCATTTTAGCAGAAGACTTTGCTGGGTTTTCTTTTTGAAATCCTTTTTTTATATGCGTAGAAATTCTTTCAGCTACACCATGTTTTCCAATTTGAAATGTCATACTATATAAATTTACTAATAAATATCTATTTTCTTTAGTTTATCCAAGTTAACTTTAATCTCTTCATATATCTTCTTTTTATCTCCACCTGACCAAGATTCTATATCTCCAGCTTCAGAAACAAAAGTATCTGTATCCTGTGCCCATTGTTCAACAGCTCTTTCAAACTCTTCTAAACTGGCATTTTTATTTAGATTCAAAACATTCTTTTCATATTCTGCATATTTGCCTTCAATTTTTAATTTGGCTTCCATATCAACAACACAATTCAAACACAGCTTATGAATAGAGTATAGCTTTTTATTTACATCATTAACCTTCATAGGCTTCTTACATCCTGGGCATGTTAATGGCATTATAGAGAGACTTTTAATCCTGTCCATCTTAGTCACATTCTGTTTGATTCCTTCTTTAATAGTCCACTTACGACCATCCTCTTCCCAAATATCACCCTCTTTATGATCTTGTTGATTCTTTTCCCAGCCAGCAAGGATTTGAGTTTTATCACCAGTTTTACCGGTAATAATGTTTCTCATCCTTTGAACGTCTTTTTTTGAAAACTCTTTCTTTAACGAAGATTCTTGTGCTTCCATAAACCTATTTTATTCTAAACTTACTTAATATATCTTTTGTTTTATCAATATCTTTGTGCATTATTGCTATACCACCTAATGCTTTCCAAGGTGCTAAATTAGACCAATAGTCATCTATTAACATAGAGTTCTTTGGATCTGCAGTCATCATTGCATGCTTTTCTCCTGTCTGAGCAAACAATATTCTT
>Ga0181346_1001590_pt1 | contig 10043 bp, 11 predicted proteins | sample Su13VDMM15DN_FD_130100 | JGI IMG/M metagenome (GOLD analysis project Ga0181346, IMG submission 130100) | Freshwater viral communities from Lake Michigan, USA - Su13.VD.MM15.D.N | ecosystem: Environmental > Aquatic > Freshwater > Lake | place: USA: Michigan | collected 2013-07-15 | reverse complement strand
TCTCGTGTTGATGGCACTTTAACTGTGAATGGAAATGCAACTGTCTCTACAGGATCTTCATTTATCGGCGCGGGTACAATTCCTGTTGGTGGCATCATCATGTGGTCTGGTTCAGTTGCAAGTGTTCCAACGGGATGGGCTCTTTGTGATGGAACCAGTGGAACTCCAGATTTAAGAAATAGATTTATTGTTGGTGCAGGTTCTGCATATTCACCAGGAAACAGCGGTGGTTCTGATGGTGTAACATTAACTGTAGATCAAATACCATCTCACAGTCATAGTGGATCTAGTGTATCTGCTGGAACTCACCTTCACACAGCAAGTTCTAGTGCATCATCGGCTGTTAGTGATCCCAGTCATTATCATATTTATCCAGGTGATGACCAATTGAATCAAGCAAATGGATATGCTGGATGGACAACTAGATCTGCGGGTAATTTTACTTATGATGCCACCTCAACCACCAGCAGCAGCGGTGCACAAATGTGGTATACTACAGACGCAGTAACTGGAATTACTGTTGCAACATCAGTATCAACAACGATTAATAATGCTGGAGCACACGACCACACCATAACTGTAGGTAACACTGGTGGTGGTCAATCGCATGAAAACAGACCACCATATTATGCACTGGCATTAATCATGAGAACTGTTTGATAAATAGTAAAAACTAAACCGAGGGGAGAGTGAACCTCAATGGCTGGAATTACTAAGAATTTCATTATCAAGAATGGTCTTGAAGTTAAGGGAAATTTATTAATTGTAAATACTGACAATAATAAAGTTGGCGTGGGAACTACTGTTCTTTCACACGATTTTAATGTTAAAGGTGGAATTGGAGTTACAAATGCTGTAGTTACTGGTATTGCTACAGTTAATGAATTTCAATCAACATATTCACAACTTGGAATTGCAACAGCTTCATATTATAGGGTTGGAACTACAACAGTATTTGAAACTTTAGGAGGACTTGTAAGTCTTTCTGGTATTCAAACTGTAGATGTGACTGCAAAAACAACTCTTCAAAATCAATTATTTACATATTCTACTATTGGTGGATTGGTTGTTACTGGAGTTGGAACTTTTAATACTAGAGTTGCAATTGGTGGATCATTAGATGTTGATGGGCAGGGTGAATTTGATGATATTAATGTATCAGGAGTTTCTACATTTGTAGGAATTACAACATATCAAAATACATTATTCGGGACTAGATTAAGTGTCTCGGGGGTTTCCACATTATCTTCTGCGATTGTCGGATCTTCAGTTACAATCACTTCAGGTGGAATTAATGTAACGGGCATTGTAACTGTAACTGGTGGAATTAATGTAACGGGCATTGTAACTGCAACCTCCGCAAGAATTGGTTCTGGAGTAACGATTACTTCTGGTGGTATCAATGCTATTGGTCTTGCGATCACAGCAACTTCCTTCTACGGTAGTGGTACAAATTTAACTGGTGTTGATAGACTTGGTATTTCAACTGCAGGTGGATATGTTGGATCGGGTGTCACACTATTAAACTTTCTCGGATCTGGTATTGGATCGATATTTATCAATTCTACCGTTGGTATTGCTACAATTAACATTCAAGGTAGTGGTGGTGGAAGCGGAACTCCTGGCGGATCGAATACTCAAGTACAATATAATAATTCTGGTATTTTTGCAGGTTCTTCAAACTTTACCTTTGATGGAACTGGTGCAACCATTGGAACAAGTAGATTCAATGGTTCTGGAATTAATGCCGGAATTATTACGGCAACAAATTTTAGTGGATCTGGTTCTAGTATTACTGGTCTCACAAATACAAATCTGAGTGGATCTGCTGGTATTACCACTGCAAATCTTGCAAACTACACAATTTCTGGAATTTCCCTTGGAGGAACATTAGCAACATTAACTCTTGCGACATCAGGAACTGGATTATCAGGATCTGCAAGTTATACTGGTGCATCGGGAACAACATTTACAGTCACATCTAATGCCGCTTCGGCAAACACTGCTTCAACTATTGTTGCTCGTGATGCTGGTGGTGGATTTGTTGCAGGAATTGTTACCACAGGAACATTGATCGTTGGTTCTGCAACGACAATTACTGGGGGCGGTGTTAATGCAGTGGGTGTTGTAACTGCAACATCTCATGATACAAAAGGATCTGGTAGTTACAAGATTGGTGGTGCAGATGTCATCACATCAACCAGAGAAGTCCAAAAAGTTATTTTAAGTAGTTATTCTGAAAAACTTTACGCATTTGGCAATACTTCAACAGCACCTACCTTAGATATTTCAAATGGAAACTTTGTAACCGCAACCTTAACTGGTAATGCTACTTTTGTATTCAGTTTAGGAACTGGTGTATCTTCAGATGCAATTTCATTTACATTACACTTATCTAATGACGCAACTCCGGGTAGAACAATTACTTGGCCCGCATCAGTAGTATGGCCAAACGGTACTGTTCCAACCAGAACAACAACGGCAAGTAAGACAGATGTGTATACCTTTTATACATACAGTGGTGGTTCAACATGGTATGGGAACCTTTCAATCTATAATTATTCATAATTTTTGTTTTATTTAATACTATGGAATTTCAAAAATCACCCAATCGTTATATAGATTTTATTGGTTTATATGAGAATGTTTTTGCCGAAGGATTTTGCGAGCATATTATTGACGAATTTGAAAGATTTCTCAATAATGGTTTTTGTGGTACACGACAAAAAATTGAAAAATCTTTAAAAATAAAAAAAGATGATTCCTTTCTTTTTGTTAATGTAAATAATCATGATTCAGAATTTAAATCATTTAATGAAGAACCATTTCGTTTTCTAATTAAAAAAGGTTTACAAAACTGTTTTGATAATTATGTAGATCAATATGACACACTTAAAACTGTGGATCTTCGATCCAGTTGTATAAAAATTCAAAAAACACAACCAGGGCAAGGATATCATGTTTGGCATTGTGAACAAGGTAATGGTAATGATGCAAATAGATGTCTTGTTTGGGCAATATATTTAAATGATATTGAAGAAGCTGGAGAAACAGAATTTTTATATCAAAAATTAAGAGTTCCCCCTAAGAAAAATACTGCAATGATTTGGCCCGCAGCGTATACTCATACTCATAGAGGCAATGTTGTACATGGAGAAAAATCTAAATATATAGTAACGGGTTGGTTTTATCTAGAATAAATTTACCAAAAAAACAATGGCAGCAGGAAGATCAATTTATCGCGGCAATATGACAGCCGCAAGTTCCGTTACATTTAATACTTCGGGAACATTTACAACTCCAGCAAGATTGTTAAGAGTTGATGTTCAGGGGAAAGGTGCAGATGGTGGTTCCGGAAATGCAGGATCTGGTGGCGCAGCAGGTGCAGCAGGTGCTGGTAATCCAGGAGGCACCGGCAACGGTGGTGGCGGTGGCGGTGGCGCTGGCAGGTATAGTCCCGAGTCGGGCGCAGAGGTGTCACCGAACTGGCGCAACGCAACGGCCGGAGGAAACGCTTCATCTGGTCCTGGCACCGGCGGAGCTAGGGGGGAAAGTGATGCCTCTGAATGGGAAGTCCCAAGCGCTGGCCCGCAGCCAGCAGGGGCCAACTCCGGTACTCCCGGAAACGGAGGGAGTGCAGGAGGTGCTGGTTCGGCCAATCCCGGCGGCGCAGGGGGCTCGGGAGTTTCTGGAAACGTTGGAAGTACTGGTCCTTCAACTACAGCATTGGGTATAACTTTTTCTGGTGGTGCAGGCGGCAATGCTGGTAGTGGAAATCCTGGAAATGCTGGAAATCCTGGATCTGGTGGATCTGGAGGTGCTGCTGGCAACGCCGGCGGCGGTGGCACCCTTGGGGATGAGGGCACGGGCGGTTGCCGCCCCTGGCCAGGTCCGGCGGCAGACCTACCTGGAACCGATTGTGGACCGCTCGGTGCGGTGCCGGGGTTTTCCTCCCCCGCCGCCGGCGGTTCTGCTGGAAATCCTGGTGGCACGGCTGGGTTTGGGGCACACAACTTCCCCCCGGGTTACGCATGGAATACGGGCTCGGTGCGGGACACGACGGCGCCAGCTGGCGCAATAGCTGTAATTGCTGGTGGACCAGCAGGACCCGGCGGCGGTGCAGGCGGGAGGGGTGCTTTAGGTAAAAGCGGCGAAGCCCCAAGAGCACTCTGGGGTTCCAGCGGTGGTGGTAGTGGTGGCAGTGCAGCTGGAAATGCAGGAGCTCCTGGAAGCGGAGGAAATCCAGGCACGTCAAATCCTGGTGGGGCTGGATCAGCAGCAACACCAACCACAAGTCCAAATGTGGTAACTACACCACAAACTAATTATCCAATAACCGTCGCGCCTGGCGGTTTCGTAACAGTTAGCTGGAGTTCCCAATGAATAACACACTCAGAACAGTTTCAAAGTTAGTTTTTTTAGATTCTAATAACATATGCGTTCACTTTGAAAGTGATACAAAACTTGGCATTTCAACTGAAATATTGGGTAAGATTGGCAATTATTGGAAAACTGAATATACAAACGAAAATGGAGATCTACTTAACTTAGTATATGTTAATAAGCAACCCAAAGATGAATTTAACACGGTAGAATATGATGGCAATAATGATCCAGTAAATTCTCCAGAAATTGGATATACTTACGATTCTACCAGAAATGCATTTATTCCACCATGTCCAATGGATGGATATATATTAAATGAAGAAACTTTCACTTGGAATCCAGATCCAACAAGAACTTATGACCTTCATAATGATGGAAATCTTTATAGATGGGACACAGAAATTAATGCCTGGATTCCTACTTGGTAAAATTTAGTATTAAAAAATGTCATGACAGAAAAGAAAAAACCATTGCAAAGGCAATCAAAAATTAGAAAAGAAATTCAAGAAATTCATGAACAAAATGAACTTGCTGCATTAAAATCAAACCAAAGTAGAGCAAGATCTATTTCAATTGGATCAGCAAACGGGGGAATGGTAGAAATAATTCTCCGTGGAGAATTAAATAGTATGTGGTACATCTTACATCCTGTAGAAGCTGTTGAACTTTTAGAACAATTAGCATCATCATGTGGTATTGAAATTATAAAGAGACCTAAACAAGATTTTACTTCTTGGAGATCTTGGGAATTGGATCAACCAAATTCTTCCTATTGGAAGGGTGCAGCTCCTTGGCAACTAAGTGACATTGATAAAAAACAATTGACAAAAGCTCACGAGCTAAAGTATGGAATTCTTCCAATGAATATAAATTCAGTGGAAAGACCAAAATTAGAAGCAACTACAAGAAGAAAGAAAAAAATTCAAGAATCTGATAATGAATGATGAAAAATTTTTATGTTTTAGTTGATCCAGAAAATAAAGTTATATTAGATCGAGTACAAGAACTTCCAGAATGTTGGAAAAATATTTCTGGTCTTCCTGGATTATCTGATGAAGAAATTCGTGATCTAAAATGGGCTGGTTGGGATAATCTCGGGTGGATAAACATTCGTTCACCTGAGATTTCTGATTATGAATCAAGTCCAGAAAATCTTGAGATGAATAAATTAAATTTTAAATTTCTTGTATCAGAAAAAGTAAATCAAAAAAAAGAAAGTTTAATCTCATATAATCAGATTTCAATTTCCACAGATTCTGAAACTAGATTAGAATTGCTTGTTCTGAAAGAAAGAGCAAAAGAAAATTTAGAAAAAACTTTTATTTTAAAGATTCGTTTTTGTTACTACGAATTTTCTGCAGAAGACATTATTAATATTTCAAACTTAATTGAAGATCATAATGAAAGTTGCAATTTATGGGAAAAGGAAGTATAATCACAAATAGAATCGTGTCAGTCTATCGCAGACTTTCCAAAGGTAAATTATGATTTCTAAATATTTTTCTTATCAATACAATTTTAATGATATTGTAGATAATGATCCCGTAAAAACAGGAGTAAGGTCAGAGTTTTGGTATTTAAAATCACAAACAACACCACCGTGGAGTTACAATTCCAATATTTTTACCGATGAAGAAATAGAAAGAATCGTCGTGATTGGTAAAAGATTAAATCCTGAGAGAGCTACAACAGGGGGCAGGGGGGTAGTCTATTTAGACCATAGAAGATCTTTTGTTTCTTGGATAGGTTCAAATTCTCAAACTAGTTGGATTTTTCAAAAACTAACCGATGCCATTATTGCAACTAACGATCAATTTTGGAATTTTGATCTTAAAAAAATAGAAAAATTGCAATTTACATATTATTCAAGTGAAGAAAAAGGAACTTATCATGCTCATATAGATCCTATGAATTGGTCAATTCCACATAATAGAAAATTAAGCATGTCCTTACAACTATCAGATCCTAAAGATTATGAGGGGGGTGATTTGGTAATTCATACTGGAATTTCCGAGACTCTCCCAAAACAAAAAGGCATGGCAATATTTTTTCCATCGTATACATTACATGAAGTCATTCCAGTCACAAAAGGAGAACGATATTCTTTAGTTGCGTGGGTTCACGGGCCAAATTTGAGATAAATTATGTTTAAAGAAAAAGGATACGAAATTATTAAAAATTTTCTGGATGAAGATTTTGTTCAATTTATACAATCATATTTTTATACAAGACTTCGTGCAGGCCAAGCAACTATTGGTGACTTACAAGCACCAAATAGTTTTGCTTTTTATGGCGATCCATTAATGGATACTATTCTGGGAAATGCTGCAGATTCATTAAGTAAAATATCTGGATATAAATTACTTCCAACCTATACTTATACCAGATTATATGGAAAAGGAGATGAATTAAAAATTCATAGAGACCGCCCAGCATGTGAACTTTCTGCAACATTAGCTCTTGGAATTCCAAATGAAACTCCTATCAATCCAATTTATTTTTCAACTCAGGAAGATCGTAGTGATGCTGTAGAAATTCTTCTTGAACCTGGAGATCTTTGTTTATATCGTGGTTGTGACCTTTATCATTGGAGACCACCATTTGAACAAAATTGGTATCTTCAAGCATTCTTACATTATGTGAATGCTGATGGAGAACATAAACAAAACATTTATGATGGCAGACAATACCTGGGTGTGTCAAAACAATAACTGTCCACCTGACCCCTCAGATTGCCTCTGAGGGGTTTTATAATGGCTACAGATACCAGGAGTCCATGCGTCTAAGTTTAACCGAAAAACTGGTCTTTATCGGTGTATTCGTGAACCTTTTGCACTGGGGCACTAAAGTAACTGAATCGGTGTTGAATCATGCATTCTCTTGATATTACGGGTTATAAGTACTCTAGGCGGCGCTGTGAGCACGTTGTAGATTGGTTCATAGGGAAACACCTTCCCAAGCACAAATTATACATTTCTATTCATCATCGCGGTCTACTTCGTGAGGGTGTGTATGGTTGGGTGTGGGCCACTGATTGTGATTATCGCCCTCGTGCATTTGAGATTGAGATGCACAACTGCATGACACCAGAAAATTATACCAAAACACTTTTACATGAACTCTGGCATGTGTATCAACACGTTCAAGGTGCTCTAAAAGATCGTTATGGTAAGAGACATTGGAAAGGTATTGATTTCTCTAATGTTGATTATGAAAACCAACCTTGGGAAGTTCAAGCATCTCAGATGGAAGAAGTGCTCTATGAAGAATATCTACACTACTTGACAGAATCTAATAAATCCTTGTAGAATACCTTTGTCTGGGTTCATGAGATGGCTATAAGAACTATAGAGAGACACAAATACAACGGAGACACAATTATCAAGACTCGTACATTGAGTTTTGAACCTTACAGATACTCTGAATATAATATGGTTCTGGTGATGGGATTGATTAGACGCAATCTTACACCAGATCTTTTATCAACAAGGTATCGTGCAGAGAATCAAACAAATCCAACATATGGACATTGCTATCACTCTACGCAGGCATTGTTCTATCTAATGGATACAGATAAATTGCAACCGATGAGTGGTAAAGATCATCGCGGTGAGACTCACTGGTGGATACAGAATGAAGATAACATTTATGACCTTACTGCGGAGCAGTATCTTTCCGTAGGAAAGCTTCCACCATATACTTTAGGTAAGAAAAGTAAATGGTATGGTTGGAAAGGTCGTCCACATCAGAGATCATTGAATCTTATGGTGAGAGTGCTTGGGAATCAAGTGACGGACACTGTGACAATTCCCGAAGTGGACGGGGGCCTTGACGAATTCTTTTAAATCGGTTATATTGGCCACATGGTTGAGGGACGGGAACTTAATCCCCTCCCAATTCCATGAGTTAACCCTCGTTAAAAGGTTTTGTCTTTTACTTGTTTTTTCTTATGACTACCACTCAAGATCTGACTGCTGAAATTTTTAGTGCAGTCAAAAACATGAGTTCTGTTTCAGCACTCACCATGATTTCGGAACCTCGTTTCCGTGGACTGCGCTCCATTGTCCAAGATAACATTGATTCCGCAAATGTAAAGTATCCTATTGGTTTTGGGGATTCTTTCATGTCCCTGACCAAATTTTATGAGCATTATAACAACCAGACCAACCGCAAAGAAACTTATACGGTAAAAGTTCCTGTTTCTAAAATTTTCTATAAGCAAGGTGGTGTGCGCCTGGTTCTCCCTGAGTATTGTTCCGAGAACTTTGAGTTGTACAACCACACGGTTGATTTCTGTGAGTCCGAAATTCCCGTGTTCTTCTATGATGAAGTAACTGGTGAATTTAATCCTGTCAAAAAGCAACATACTACAGCACAGATTGCTGCGATTGCACAAGTGACTGGTCAAGATCTTGAAGTGATGGCTCGTGTCGTTGCTTTTGAATCTTCGGTTTCTCAAACAGATCGTTCGCTTGAAGCATCCAAGGTTTTCTATAAGGAAATCAAAGGTATCAATCCCACTAAAGATTGGGAAGCACTTCCTCACCAAGTTGCATGTGGTGATGTAGATGCCATCAATACGATGAACTTCTACAAAAGCATTCCTGGTTTGACTTGGCAACCCATTTCATTCCCCTTCCCTCTGGTAACAAATCCACACTTTACTTGCACCAAAGTGGCACAGATGAAAAAGTTGGTTTCTTATGCTACCAACGACGATGCTCTGGATACTCTGAAAGACATTGTGCAAACTCTCTGCAACTCTGTCGATTGGGAAAAAGAGAAACCTGAGATGGAAATTTCTTCCTACCTGCTTCGTGGACTCTATAACTTTGAGAAGCGTCTGCATCCTCTTCTGGATGATGCAATGGGTGGTCTTGGAATTAACTTCAACATGACCGCTCATATTGAAGATTTCTTCTCCACTTTTACTGTTAAGCGTTATCTGGGTTCCACTTCTACCGATAAGAAGCCTTGGCAACATCTTGTCAAATCTGCAAATAATGTTAACAACTATCTGATCAAATCTGGTCAGATCACCGATTCTTTCTTTAATGTGAAGAATCAGAAGTTTGTTGATGAGATCTATGCTCTTGCTAACCCTACTTCTAAGTCTTCTGTAAGTGCTGATGATGTGAAGAATTATATTCGCTGCTATTGCCAGTGATCCAGTACTAAAACTGTCACATGGGGTCCACAGCGACCCCTTTTTGCTGTATAATGGCCATATTGAAACGCAATTCATGATTACACTTCGCCCGCACCAACACCGCGCTATTGCTGCGATGCAGAAGTATAGCAAAGGTCAGATTATTGTGCCCACTGGTGGTGGCAAGACTCTGAAGATGATCTATGATACTTTGTGCCTGTTTCAGTCAGAAACTCCTAAGACTGTTGTAGTCTGTGCGCCCCGCATCTTACTCGCTGAGCAACTGTCTAGCGAATTTCTTGAGCATATCACTAATGCTGAAGTGATGCACGTTCACTCTGGGGAGACACATCACTTCAACACTACCAAACCTTCCGAGATTGCTGTCAACTCTGGTATCTGTCTCGCGGATAATCGTCACCTGCTGATCTTTACCACCTACAATTCTCTACAACGTCTGCAACAGGCAGATATTCATGTTGATACAATTTACTTTGATGAAGCCCAC
>Ga0181346_1001588_pt1 | contig 10052 bp, 14 predicted proteins | sample Su13VDMM15DN_FD_130100 | JGI IMG/M metagenome (GOLD analysis project Ga0181346, IMG submission 130100) | Freshwater viral communities from Lake Michigan, USA - Su13.VD.MM15.D.N | ecosystem: Environmental > Aquatic > Freshwater > Lake | place: USA: Michigan | collected 2013-07-15 | reverse complement strand
GAGCTGACCACAACATGTTCGTGCAGGGGGTGTAGTGCAATCCAACGTGCAATGATATCGTATGCTTCTGCTGTGGCTCAACGGACGACACTACAGTTGGTTCGTGTAGACAAGTATTTAGTCAGCTCATCATACGTTTCCCAGAACAGTTTGTCCTCTTCTGCTTCTGACTCGCTCATTTGCCCACGTGCCACAGCACGATTGGCTTTGTAGGGTTTATAGTAATCTTTGCGCCAGCTACGACCTTCCAGTGCGAATACCACATGATCAGCGCCAAGATCACGTGCTACTTTGTTGGCACTCATCAATGTCAAGTGCAGGGCAAAGCCCAATTTGGTCCAGGTGTCTGCGGCACGATGCGCTTGGTGCCGCGCACGGAAAAACATGTTAGAGGTATCAATCAGTAGGTAGCGCATTTGTGTTCACCAAGTTATGTTGTTTGATGTATTGTAACACATGATCAGCCCAAAAGCTATGGGCATCTGCACCAAAATGCCAACTTTGTGGGTTTACTGTTAAAAATCCTGTGGTTTTGAGCAAATTGGTATAGGTCAGTTGTGCATTATAAGGATTCATGTAACACCATGACCAATTTGCTGGATTTGGCATGGACTCAAAATAGCTGTTGCCGTTGAAGAAAACATGCTGAATATTCTTGCTCTGCAACTCTTGATGGAATTTCCAAATTTCCCTGTGCGCTTGTTCTGTACATCTTGCCCAGTCAACATTGGCTATAAATTCTTTATATCTTGTTTGTAATGCGTTGGGCACGTGATCTATTCCAGATGCATTGACTTGCCAATACTGCCCTTCATACATCCATTCTTCTCGTTCCCAAGTTGACCACTGTATGACCATGATGGTGCGATCCAATCGGTTGTAGTGTTTGTGTATCCAATCACGTGTGGTGCGCATGATTCTAGCATTACAAGCCGCTGACTCAGCATCACAATAGAATTCAGCATTGAGCAATTTGGCTAACTTTTGTCCCCAACTTACAGTTAAATTAGCAGGATGTGGGCGTCGTCCCAACTGATATAAGTCATTGTCATCTTGAGCAAAACAATGTGGATTCACAGCCTCAGCCGCCGCAGTATGACTATCACCGTTTACGTACAATATCATCGTGGACTGGGACCACCTGTGTCATCTGCACCAACTGGTTCCCAGGCTTCCAATTTCTTTTTTAAATCTTCAGCCGTGACCACACGTTGTCGCAGTTCACTACTGCTGAAACTATGATCGCGACCATTGAAAAACAATTTGATACCACGCCGGTGACAGATCTCACGACCGGTAAATTCTCGACCGTCATACTCTACACCTAGTATGCGCACATCAATGGGCAACACCAACAACAGGTCTTCTAGATCTTTTTCTGTGTTGTACACCCAAACTTCGTCTACGTACTTGCAACCCAACAGTTGCAGTTGTCGCTCCACAATGCTTTGCACTGGTCGATTCTTGTTGGGTCGATCCAAGGTGGGATCATTTTGTAACGCACAGATCAAGTACTCGCATTGTTGTTTTGCTTCACGCAACATGCTGATATGGCCAGCGTGTAACAAATCAAATGTTGAGGCAGTAAACCCAACTTCTCGTCCATTTATCATAATCTGTTCCTTAACTTATTTCGCTACGGCCATCACCAATGTCTCGGCTGCGAACGTACTGCGAGCCTGAATTGCGAATGGCTTGGTCTTGTTCCCACGTTTCCATTACAACGTGTCTGCATACATTTTGGAACCACCGATCCACAAGATCTGAGTCTGCATCCGTGGGTTTCATCATGTAGCCAGCCTTGACCAGTCGTGCAATGAATATTTCATTCCAGTCTAATTCAAATGCGCCTTGATGTAAGTTTTCTGGATCAATGTCCATGGTAATAATAGCCACATATGGTTCATTCTTTTCTGTAGCAATTTGCTTGGCAGTCTTTTCAGGTGCTTTAGGAACACGTACAACTTTTTCCTTTTCTACTTTGTCAGTAGGAGGAGGTGTTTTCTTTTTAAATCGATCAAAAAATCCCATAATATTTTCCTTAAGCCAAACTTGCGTACAAGTGCATTTGTAAATTTAATTTCAAACCATGTTCCACACAATAACGTCCTGTGTATTCATGATTGGCTTGATTGGACTTTAAGTTCAACAACCCAGGTTCCCAGAAGCTGATGACTTCATCCACTGTGCTACGCTCGGCCATGGTGATTGTGCCTTTTTCTGCTCGTAGTAGTTTGATCCGTTGTGGGAAATCATTGTACACATTCATTGGACTGCAATAGATTTCTTTGTGAGGATTTGCACGTTTCCATTCATGTGCCCATTCGGGGATATTATTGTATGGACTGTCTACGTCTGCTGTCATAACAAACTTCAAGCAGTCTGCACGATCCAATATAGTATTACTGGGTGCAAGATACTTGACCGCAACACCGTTCTTTTCTATACATTTGGGACTGCACACAAGAGTAACGCCCTCGGGCACCTCAGTCTCTGGAATGCCATTGCTTTCAACTTGCACTGCTCGGAATCGTAACAGTTGTTGACGCATGAACTCTGTGATGTTTTCTTGTAGCAACGGCTCACCACCAGTCATCACCAACACCACGCCCGGATAATTATTAACGCCGTTGTTGGCCCATGTTGGTGTCGCTTTGCCTTGTTTGTTCCAAAAGTCGTTGATGGCAGCATACATCTTAGACTCAAGTTCACCGAAGGTCATCCAGTCACCGTCATCAAAGAATGTGTCACAGAAACTGCAATCCAAGTTACATTTGGCCAAGCGTATAAACAATGCTGGCTGACCTGCGTATGGGCCTTCGCCTTGCAGGGTAAAGAACATACTGGTCACAAACAAACTGTCTGCAGGTGCGTCCTTAAAATACTTCTTGCCGATCACCTCATTTGTTCCAAACATGTTGTATTCCTTATAATCTGCGAAATTGAGTCATGCCCGATCTTCTTGGATCTTTATTTAGGTTGACGCTTTCTTGTGCTATTTTAACACGAGTTTCTTGATTTGTCACCCAACCTGGCAACACTGTGTCTAAATATTTCAAATGTTCTGCAGGCGTGGGGTGTGAATCAACACCGGGTTTTGGCCAGTTGTTTAAGAACACAGTTTTATCATAGCCTGGTAATATACTATCCAACACATCGTTGTACAATCGCATGACATCTCTATGCAAGCTGACATCATCGTCTGCAGTAGGCCGTGCCATGAGTTCTACCATGCTGAGAAAACGCCATGTCAGTCCTGGACGATTTTCCAACAATGTTTTTACCGCTTTGATATAGGCAAGATCTCGTATCAAATAACCTCGTTCGTCGTAGTGATCTTTAAGATATTTAAGTTCATAGATAGGACAATTAAAAATATTGCCTAGTGTGTGCCATCGTCCATTTACGTAGCGATCATCTCTAGTAAAGCTGGTCCAACAAACTATCACAGTGTCACCGTCACCAAACTGATGTCGCTGATCTGCCTCCATTACTGAGTTGAAGATGTAGTGATTGCCGCCACCGGATTGCCCCCAGTTTTCAAAATAATCAAATTCTAGCGCCAAACAGTCGGCCCAGGTGCTCCAACGGTAGTTGGTAAAACTACAGCCGAATGCAAACAGTCTACTCATAATTTTCTTGCTTTGACCATCAAATGCCAACCCAGATAGTCTTTTATTGCTTCTCTCATTTGTTCAGGCATGGCTTCAAACCATGGCTCTAGTTCATATCTACCTTGATTGTATGCATCTACATTGTACATAAAACAATGAGTTTGCCGTATTCGTTCAATATGGAACTTGCCATCCAACAAATGATACATGTCTTCGTTTGAGTATGCCTGCGCAAAAGGACATCCTGCTTGTGCTTCAAACTGGTCCAGACCCTTGCGAATCATGGCATACTTCCAAGAATTCTTTGCATACACCAACAATCTAAATTCTCCGCCAGGCAACAATGCACCATGTGCATTGGCAATCATTTCATCAATTCGTGGAAAATGATGCATGACTCCGTAACTGTACACCAGATCAAATTTGCCTAGATTTTTATAAATTGCAGCATCATTGGCGTCGCCACATATGAATTTTCCTGCTAGGCCTTCTACTTTGAATCTCTGTTGAGCCAGTTCAATGGTGTTGTTGCTGATATCTATGGCTGTGTAATCGGCACCATTACGTGCAAATTCAGCAGCATCTGTGCCAATACCGCAGCCAATTTCCAACACACGCTTGCCCTGCCAGTGATGGAATCCAGCAAATTCTTTCACTGCTGGTTCAACTCGGTATCGTCGTTCAGTAACTTCCTGAAAAAACTTTAAGGAACCTACTTCACTGGTGCCATGCTTGATGTTGCAAGGTTGGTTGTTCCAATACTGTATAATTCGTTCTTCTAATGTTAAATTTGTCATGTTATTCTAGTTACTTTTTTGTTTTCAAGATCAATTGTGGATTGTGCTTGCTGTCGATTAACGTCAACACGGCGCAGGTTTTCCCATGCGTCTTGCCGTCCGGCTAACACATTCTCAAAAAATACAGTGCTCAATCCCGCGCTTTTCATATAATTGGCCAACTTAACACAGTCTTGCATTCGCATATTTCTAGTGTCAACATGATCAAAGTCACCAGATGTAAACGGGTGACCTTCAAGCATGGGTCTGTTTTGAAACACTGTGTCATTATTGTTGCCGGTAAGATCATAACGATCATGTTTGACCATGACATCTATTCTCTGCCAGATATCCAACATATATGCTTGTTGGCTGAGCCAAGCATCTGAAATTTGATGTGGACACAAGTATCCTAAAATTTCAATCCATTTGTGCGGCACAATGGGAAATATGCTGTAGGGATGATCTCGATGTGTATGCACTGCCAACAGTTTGAATTCACCGTTGTATCTTGTGATTTCTGTATCCCATCCCACACTGCGCATCACAGCGTCATCGTTCCAGATCATGAGCCATTTGGCAGTCACAGTTTTGGCCATGGCGTTGACATATTCATTGAGTCTAATGTACCCCATGGGTTCAAACTGCATGGCAGTGTAGGCATAATCTTTTTCATCCAACCATGGTTGCAGTTGGTTGGTAAAGTAGTCTGTGCCCACAGAGTCATCGTTGTCAAACCCAAACAATATTTTTATGCGCTGTGGGCGGTCTGCAAGATCAAACAGTGATCGAACACTGCGATCCATCATGTGAGTTCTTGCACGGGTGGGAAGACATATTGCAATATCAAATTCGTAATCAGTCATAGATTTATGTTGTTGAAATAAGATTTATTGAACAACTAATTGTTTTTTCTTTATAGAGAAACTGCCTTGTGCTTTGGCTGCACCTGTACCACGACGTGTGCCCTTGGCATTTTCAACGCCAATGCGATCCACTGTGGCCTTGCCAAAGTTTCGTCGTCTTGCAAAGTAGAACAGTTCCAAGAAACGATTCAAACTCATGGTCTTGTCTTCTGGAAAATCCAGTCGATAAGATGTAGCAGTTTTTTCCAGGGGCTGATTAAAACTAAGGTAATCCCAAATGTTGTAATCTACATCAAGATTCATGGGATATTGATTTCTATCATTGTACTTGATATAGTAATTTCTTTGCAGTTTCATCAAACTGGCCAACAAGTCTTCAGGCAAGTCATAACGTTGTAAAAATGTTTCCAGCACGTCATACAGTTCATCCACACGGTCTTCTTGATGCATGTTCATACTTGTTCTGTGAATAATGTTCCATCCGTGTATTTCTACACCAATCTTGGGATGATTGATTCGGCCGGTGTTCATCCAGTTGGCAAAGTATTGTCTGGTTTCACGTTCTTCTTTTATCAACCATTCATTGGTCATAAAGTACTCAAACAAATCTTCATAGTAATCGTTGTAACTGATACCCATGTACTTGTTGATGAAACGTGCAACCAAGGTGGCAAACCCATTGATGTGAAATGTGGTCTGAAACCACGAAAAGATTTGTGCATCCAACATCACAGGAGTGGGCATGTCTTTAGTACCGGTGATAACATCAATACTTTCTTCAATGTGTTCCACACTGTAACTGCCAGCAAAGTAGTCAGTAACAGGTTGACTGGTGATCTTGAACAGTTTCTTTTGCAACAGATTCATCTCAGCATTTTCCAACAACTGTGCTTGGAACACAGTGATACCAGTGTGCTGATTTAATTCGTATAAGGCATAGAAGTTCTTCTTCCATGTTGTCAAGGTCTCACCAGGCAAGCCAAGTATGAGTTCTGTGTATGCAGGAATGTTGCGTTGGTCACATAACTCAAACACTTCGTTCAGCTTGTTCATTTCCATGTTTTTGCGACGAATGTTTTCCAACACATCGTGGTCCAGACTCTGTACACTCAGCGTCAGGCCTTGATTGAAGCCACGTGCGTCCAGCAGTTTCTTCACAATGTCTATGACTTCTTTCTTTTGATTCTTGGCCCATGCTACACTAAACGTTCTTGGTGAACCATACTTTTCTTGCATCTCAATGATCTTGTCTGCAATCATGCCATCACGTTCGGGAAACATGCCAAAGTTAGCGTCAGTGATTGAGATCCAGTCAAAGTTGCGTCGGGCCATCCACTCCAATTCGTCAAACACACGTTCTAGTTCAAACTTCTTGACCTTGTTGTATGTTAGGCTGCCCCAGTCACAGAATGTACAAGCAAACGGACATCCACGATTGGTTTCCAGTGTGCCTTGCCATGTAACATCAGGGTGGTCCTCAATCATTTGATCAAAGATGCCTGACATGTATGGGCTGGCCACTTGATCTAGGCTTTCAATACGTTCGGCATCTTGTGTTTTTATTGCTACACCATTTCTGTTGATCAACACACCAGGTATATTTTCCCAGTCTTTGATTTCAAAATGTTCTAGCACACGTTTAAAAGTTATTTCGCCTTCGTAACAGATCACAAGATCCATAAAAGATTCTTTGACAAATAAATCTGGATCAGTTATGGCAACTTCGGGCCCACCAAACACAGTCAATATTTCAGGATTAATTTCCTTGATGCGACGGGCCAGGGCGTAATTGTACCGATGATTCCACACATAAGTGCTGAATGTCACAATATCATTTTGTGCCAGACGCTGTGCCAAGGGTTCCACAGCGTCTCTACGCCAAATCCAATCAGTTGATTCAAATCGTTCCCGAATCCAAGGATCTGCCAGGCTGTAACTCCATACCACACCCGCCGAATACGGCAGGTAGTATGCATTGAACTCTTTGGGTCCTTGTTGAAAGTTGGGCTGTACCCAGGCCAGTTTGTATGTCATCCTGTATTTAAGTCACTTGGCAAAGTGCGTGTGCGCATTGTCGAATTGCACCATTTGTTTATTAACGTCATTTCGGGCCAATTTTTCCCAAGGGTCTTGTTCACCGGACCATATCTTGCTAAAAAACTCAAGGCTGAGACCTTGTTCCTGCATGTATGTGGCCAAGGTCACACTGTCTCGATGTCTCAATTCAATTTGTTGTATGCTGTGGAAATCATTAGGATCATTGGGACGACCTTCCAACGCCGCACGTTCTTTAAACGTAGTATCATTGTTGTTGCCAGTTATGTCAGCTCGATCATGCAACACCCAAACAGGTATACGTTCATATATGTCCAACATGTACGCCTGCTGACTTAGCCAGCCATCTTGCACACTGTGCGGTGAGATGTAACCCAGCAACTTATACCATTTGCACGGCAGTATGGGAAAGATGCTGTACGGATGATCTCTATGAGTATGCACAGCCAACAGTTTAAACTCACCCTCATGCCGCATGATTTCAGTGTCCCAACTCTGTGTTTCCATCACAGCGTCATCGTTCCAGATCATGAGCCAACGTGCATCAGTGTGCTCGGCCAGTTTGTTGTTGTACACATTGAGTCTGTGATAGCCTTGGCGCTCAAACTGCATGGCAGTGTAGTTGAGTTCACGCTGGTCCATCCAAGGCTGCAAGTGTGCCTGGAAGTATGCAGCACCAATTGTATCATCGGTATCAAATGCAAACATCAACTGCAACCGATCGGGGCTGTCGGCCAAGTTAATTAGGCTGTGTATGCAGCGACCTAAACTCTCTGTACGACCTCGTGTGGCCAACAATATAGCAATGTCGTACTCAGGTGTCATGCAAATAAATCCTCGTTCCATTCTCTATGGCCTTCTCTAAAAGCCATGTTTGATTGTGTTTCACGCACTTCCACTCGGTAGCACCACAAGCGTTGTGCTTCGCCCGGTCCCCACATGTCAGGAATGTACACACCATTCACATACCGGTACAACTGATCAGCCAGTCCTTCACAGCCTAGTCGGGGTAATATAGTTAGTTTGGCAATGTTTCTGCGTTGCATTTCCCGGTAGAACTCCAGTTCAGGATCGTCCTCTGACACCAACAAGGTGTGATCAAATTGGCTTTCCAACACTGACTTGAGTTCTTTTAAACCGCCGTAGTCGGCAGCCCAGTTACGGGTGTCCAACTGATCTGTGCCAAAGTAGAACTTCATTGAGAAACTATACCCATGTATCAAATTACAGTGGCTGTCTGCACGCCACTGTCTATACGCACATGGAAATGCATCGTGGTATTCTTTGGTACTGGTGTATTTGTATTGTCTTGCGGACATCCAACGGTGTCCTACTTGATTTTGATCTTGTGTCATGCTTTTTCTCCTATGTTAATTATAGCATAGGCAGCAGAATTTGTATAGCGGGGTGATGCTCAAAGACCGCTTAAAGAGATATTTATACAGGTTGTTGATAGCCTGCGGCTTTGTAGTTGGCCTGACCCAAAATCACCCCACGCACACCGCCCACAGGATCAGCACAGTCGCCCAATCGTCTGGGAATCAAATGCACATGTGGATACATCACAGTTTGACCTGCGGCAGCACCACAGTTGATGCCTATGTTGAATGCATCACATTCTCCGGCCCGGACCATTCTACGACCTTCACGCAAGGCAGTTTCAAAACAGTCGTCAATCACAGCATCTGTATTGTATTGCGGCACAAACAACAAGTGTCCCTGAGCCACAGGATATCGATCTTCAAACACAGCAACATGATAGTCAGTGAGTCGGTCGACTTCTAAGTCCCAAGGTGCCACTCCTGCGTCTTGTGCTTCTGGTAATGTTTCGTACTTCATTGCACAGGTTCTTCCGCAGCATTTTCATAACCACGTGCGTAGTCATCGGCATCGGCATCGGCATTTTCAATGTCAGCGTATGGATTGAAAAATTCCTCTCCTGCCCGGGCTGAATTATATCCTTGGATATACGGTGCTTCTGCGTACAGTTCTATTTTTGTTTTTTTCTTACTCATCAGGTTCTCCTTGAAATACTTCACCAGTTTCGCCATTTTCCAACTGCAATGGCCCATGAAAATGATATTCAGTGTCGTCATTGCTCCAGCCCAAGGCTTCCATGCCATCATAGAAATCTTCGTTCCAGGCCGCCATGATTTTGTCTTGATCTTCTTCGCTCATGTCCGCAGGCCAGTCCCACTCAAGCCAGCAACCATCATCCAGGCTGTCAAGTTCCCAATCATAGTCGCCACCAATTTCGTAGCCGTCGGGATTTTTTAAATCAACATCAGGTTTTTCATCGCTTTCACAATAGAACTTGCCCCAACGGAAACCTTGTTCTTGGATAATCTTTTCGCCATCCTTGGTCCAGATTGAACGTTCGATTGCATTCTTTTTGTGCTGTGTGGTCAGTATCCATGTGGACATGATTATTCCTTTCTGCCGCCAAACAACTGCAACAAATTCAAGAACAAGTTGATAAAGTCCATGTACAATGTCAACGCACCACGTACTTCTGCGGCATTGCTGGTTTCTACACTGAGTTCTTCACGAATCTTTTGTGTGTCGTATGCAGTGAGCCCCAGGAAGATTATAATGGCCAAAGCACTGATTACCATCTGCATTACAGTTGATCCTATAAAGATGTTCACAATGCTGGCAATCACAATGGCAATCAAACCCACAAACATAAACCGACCCATACTGTCAAGACTGCGTTTGGTAAAGTAGCCATAGCCACTCAT
>Ga0181346_1001587_pt1 | contig 10055 bp, 11 predicted proteins | sample Su13VDMM15DN_FD_130100 | JGI IMG/M metagenome (GOLD analysis project Ga0181346, IMG submission 130100) | Freshwater viral communities from Lake Michigan, USA - Su13.VD.MM15.D.N | ecosystem: Environmental > Aquatic > Freshwater > Lake | place: USA: Michigan | collected 2013-07-15 | reverse complement strand
CTCTTATGGAGGGTCGAGACTGGTATCTTAAGGGTTCTTTTGACAAGGCAAATCGCACGAGTGCGGATGCTGACCGAGGACCTGGTTTAGAGCAGTCGATTGAGATCTTTCGTCAGCTTAAGCGGTATCTTCCCCACATCAAAATTGCAACTGATGTACATGAATGCTGGCAGATTGAACGATTAGCTGGCCTGGTTGATATGATACAGATCCCTGCATTTCTATGTCGGCAGACTGATCTTATTATGCAAGCTGCCCAGGCTGCTCCGGTCATTAACATAAAGAAGGGACAGTGGCTAGCTGCAGAAGGTATGGCCTACGCAGTTGACAAGGCTCGCTTTAGCAATTCAAATTGTAAAGTTTGGGTGACTGAACGCGGCAGCCAATTTGGCACTGACCGTCTCATAGTCGACTTTCGAGGTGTTGGAGTTATGAAAGACTTTGCTGATGCGGTCATTCTTGACTGCACTCACTCAACACAAATGACAGGATCGGGTAAGACTGGCGGCGACTGTGAATTGGCTAAGAGGTATGCACAGGCAGCCAGGATCTTTGGTTATGACGGTGTCTTTATTGAGTCTCACCCAAACCCAAGTAAAGCTATTTCTGATAGTGAAAGCCAGGTTGAACTATCTTGGCTTAAGACTTGGATAAATACCTTATGATGAACCATCGCACATCTGCCGGCTTGGCTATTGTCTATCAAGGCATGGTCCTCCTAGCTCATACGACAGGGCGTAAGTGGGTAGGCAGTTATGGAATACCTAAAGGCGGAGTTGAAGAAGGTGAGAGCCTCATTGAGGCAGCCATGAGGGAGACTCTTGAAGAAGTAGGAATTAATGTTCCTAAAAGGCTGATTGATACTACACCTAGGACCTATGTTCTAACTAGCAAAAAGTATAAGCAGGTTAAGACAGTGCACTGGTTCATTGTCAAGATAGATGATTTGTCTAGTATTGGTCTATCGGAACTAGTTGTTCCTAAGCGTCAATTACAGCTTGATGAAGTTGACTGGGCTGGGTTTATCACTCTAGACGAGGCAAGAAAGCGAGTTATGCAGAGTCAGGCAACTGTCATAGACAACTTAACCAGTTTAGGGCTTTTAGAGACCAGAGTTATGTCCTTTGATATATACATAAACAAACTGAAATCATGATCGGGAAGTTTAACGAATACAGTAAGACAGGGGTTAATGAGCAAATCCAAGTAGGTGGACCTTTGGTTAAGCCAAAAACACTCTCTCCTGAGATTGAGTCTATGCTAAATGAGAGACTTGGCAATGAATACACTGCATACTTTTTTTATAGGAATGCTGCAAACTGGTGTAAGGGTGTTAACTACAAAAATGCAGCTGCATTTTTTGATGGCGAAGCAGCTGCTGAATTGGTGCATGCGCAAGGCATTCAAGACTATCTTACACAGTGGAACCTTATTCCGCAGATCCCAGGAGTTCCTACGGTAATTCCTTTCTCTAGTCTACAGGACATTATCACCAAGGCATATAGCCTAGAATATGATCTCTTACAAAAGTATTCAGGTGATCAACAGGAACTCCTAAGTATGCATCCTGCTACATTCAACTTTATTCAAACCTATGTGAACTATCAAAATGATGAGGTTTCTGAATACAGTGACCTTCTTAATGCACTAGAGTTAATTGATGTTAACAATAGACTTGATGTACTCTACTTTGAAAACCAATACTTTGCAAAATAATCAATTAAATATGAAACATATCCAACTCTTTGAGCAGTTCATTGGCGAGGCAACGTCAATTAAGGATCATATGACTAAGGCTGCCGAGTACAAGAAGCAGCTGATGGATCTTAAGAAAGGCACAAAAGGAGCTAAGGATCCTCAGGCACATAAGGCCAGTATTGCGGCTAAGGAAGAGCAGCTTCGCCGAGTAGCTGATGTCATTCGTAACCTAAGAGCCGAAGGCGTTAGTGAAGATGCTGATGGACTTACTGAGGCAAAAGACCTACGTCAACTACAGAGTGCTCTTGATAAGCTACAGAATGACTATGAAGAGGTTCTTGATGACGATGCTCTTGAGGCCCTAACACAACTCATAGCTGCTGTCAATCTAAAGCTTAAGTAAGACATGAAACACATACCCACATTTAAAGACTTTATTGCCGAGTCAATTGATCCTGAGTCTGGGATGGCTGGTCTTATCAATACTGCACTTGGTCCTAAACAAGGCCGGGTTGTCATTAGTGGACCTTCGGTAGAAAAGAACCAGGAGAGAATTCTTGCCGCTGTTCTTGCCGTTGATAAGGGAGGTCGTGCCGAGTTCTTTGCTAAGACAGGCAAAATAGTCGGTGTCATTGCTAACGCTGCACTTAAAGACTTGCAAAAAGAGTTGCGCCGAATTGATGGCAGTCTTACTGCAGAAATTAAAACAAAATCACTTAAATAGAGTAAAATACAAACAAACACAAAACAAAATGGAAAAGTACACACAACTAAAGGAAATGATTAATGAACTTGAGGCCGATGTAACCAAGTTCTATGAAAAAGGAAACAAGTCAGCGGCAGTTCGAATTCGTAAAGTAATGCAAGACGTTAAGAATGCTGCACAAGAGATTCGCATTAATGTTCAAGAAACCAAGAACGCTGCATAATCACTTTTCACTATAGTTAAAAAAGCTGCCTTAGGGCAGCTTTTTTTATGAAACTTTATTTGAATCTTTTATATAATCTCTAAACGTTATCACAGAGATATGAAAGAAACTAACATTACGATTGCATTCTTTGCAATAGGCTCGGCCATTAAGTTTGACGAAAAGAAACTTCTTAGGTCCGACGGCTCATCCGAGTATTACGCAACAATTAAGCTCTTGCTAAAGAATCCTGCCATTAGCCGGATTCTACTGCTCTCTAAGAGCGATTGGAAGAGACTCACGCCACAGAAAAGAATGGCCATTGATCCTCAGGGTAAGATCTATGATCCCTACTCGGAGCTGCCAGGTATCGCTAATCGCAAGAAGCCTCAAACTCTTGATGAAAGACGTGAGTACTATATGACCTTCTACAGGGAGTTATCCAATGCTGATGTGTCAGCTGACTTTGGTGTTGGTTTTGTCTCTCAAGGCTGGACTATAACATCCCTTCCTGGCTTTCTAAACACTCTTAAGCCACCTTACCGTCCTGTTAGTGGCCTGGACATGGCTCTCTACTATGCAAGTGACGTTGTCTATCACTTAAACGCGTCTGGTCTAAAATGGTGGCTTCTTGCTACCGATCCTAGATATGTCAAGCCTAAAATGCGCCATCGCGACACCGTGAACATACCTCAAAAGGTGCTAGGTCAGCAAGACTTTAATATAGAATGGTACAGTGTTAAAGAACTTAAGAGAGATGCATCAGTTGAGGCAGGCGACTATACAACTCGTCATATCGTTTCTCGCTACAGTGGCATTGAAAAGATGAATCTTATGGATGACGGTATCGTAGATCCAGGCGTGAATAGGCCACATAAGTTTACAATTGTCTCAATGCAGCTTTCACCTCCTACTGCTACAGCTGACTTGCGGTTTGACATTCTTAAGGAGTACATTATAGACCGTGACTTGGATCAATCGGCTCGTATCTTTGGTAAGTGGTCGCCTTATTTTAAGGAAGGGCTTTCTCAATTTAAGGGCTATATTGCAACTGAAGACCTGGATAAGACCTTTGCCGAAACTCGCTATACACTAGTTCTTCCAACGGCCGCAGGCTGGGTGACAAGTAAGTATGCCGAAATGCTACAGCTAGGAGTCCTGCCCTTCTTGCATCCTGACTATGACAAGCAGCATCATATAGTTCCAGCCGATCACTTTATGCGTGTTAAGAATGCTGACGACTTTTACACTAAGATGGAGTACTTTGATGCTCATCCAGAGGAAAGGACCAAAGCGGTTAGGGAACTCCAGGATCTTCTTATCTCCAATGCATACACTGGCAAGTTTATGATTGACCTTCTTAACTCCAGCCTAAGTGAAGCAGGTGTTAAGATCCAGCTTAGCGATTCACCTGCTGCGCTATTTAGCAAAAAGACTAAAGAGATCCAGCAACCTGTAAGTAAGCCTAAAAGAGTAAGCTTATTTTAAGGGACATAAATAAACCAACTGGTCATACATACATATAACAGATAAAAGAAAATGAAACAGGTAACCATTGTAACAACAACAATAAATCCACCAACTGAAGCCACTCTTAAATTTTGCGAGATCTCTCAAAAGAGAGAAGGCATTAAGTTTGTCATTGTAGGTGACACCAAGACTCCGCATGACAAATATCGTGAACTAGAGCAAACATATCCTAATGTAACATACCTAGATCCTGAGACGCAGGACAAGCTTTATCCTGAACTTAGTCAAATCATTGGCTGGAAGACCATTCAACGCCGTAACATAGGCTTTGTTTATGCATATCAACAAGGTTGTGATGTTCTCGCCACCGTTGATGATGACAACATTCCTTATGACAATTGGGGTCTTAGTATTAAGGTTGGTGAAGATGTAACATATAAGGCCTATCAGTCTAGGCGCAGTGCCTACTTTGATCCGTTGGCCGTTACTGCCGACAACTATGTGTGGCATCGTGGCTATCCTATTCAGCATCTGCAAACCCGTCATGATGTTGAGTTCTTAGGCTATCGTACTAAGCGCTGCCTTGTTCAGGCTAATCTCTGGGACGGTGATCCTGACATTGATGCTATGGCTCGCCTAACGCATAAGCCATGTGTTGACTATCGTGACATTACTGGTCCTTATGGGTCAAGCCAACTTGCTCCCTTTAATTCACAAAACACCTTTATTGCTCGTGAGGCCATTCCTTTTTATTCAGTCCTGCCCTTTGTAGGCCGCATGGATGATATTTGGGGTTCATACATTTTGCAGCATCATTTCCCTGACTCTGTTATTTACGATGTTGCTACGGTTTACCAGGACAGAAACATACAGGATCTTGTTACCAATCTTGAGAACGAGATCATTGGTTATCGTAACACCTTAGGCTTTGTTGAAGCTGGCGGTGACTATGAAAAGTTCTTCCCAGAGGGAACGCTTAAGTTTTGGCATTGTTATAGAGATCAATTTACAACTAAATAAGATAATATGAAAACAGCACTAGTATTAGGCGGTGGCGGCTTTATTGGAGGACACCTAGCAAAACGTTTAAAGAGCGAGGGATTTTGGGTAAGAGTCGTTGACATTAAACCCTCTCATGAGTTCTTTTCAGCCGATGAAATCTGTCATGATTATGTGGAGGGAGATCTCCGTAATCCCTCAACAGTTAGTCGGGTCCTATGGGCTCCTAACCAAACAGCGGAGAGTGATAGCCAAAATTCGTTTGACGAAGTCTATCAGCTTGCGGCTGATATGGGAGGGGCTGGTTACATTTTTACTGGAGAGAACGACGCTAATGTAATGCATAATTCAGCTCTCATTAATCTTAATGTTGCCTATGAAGCCGCTAAGAAGAGTGTTAGTCGCATCTTTTACAGTTCCTCTGCATGTATGTACCCTGAACATAATCAGCTTGACCCAGAGAACCCAAACTGCGAAGAGAGTTCTGCCTATCCGGCAAATCCTGACAGTGAGTACGGTTGGGAAAAGCTATTTAGTGAAAGACTCTTTCTTGCATTTAACCGTAACTACGGTCTTGACGTAAGAGTAGCTAGGTTTCATAACATTTTTGGCCCACAGGGAACATGGACAGGTGGTAAGGAGAAGGCACCGGCCGCAATGTGCAGAAAGGTGGCCGAGACGGCCGATAGCATTGAGGTGTGGGGTAAGGGTACTCAAACGAGATCATTCTTATACATTGACGATTGTGTTGAGGCGGTTCTTAGGTTTATGCGACAAGATGAGTTTAAAGGCCCAGTTAACATTGGTTCTGAGGAAATGGTTACCATCAATCAATTAGCTCAGATGGCGATAGACATCTCTGGCAAAGCCGTAGGGATAAGTAACATTCAGGGTGAAGACTTTGTTAAGAAGTATGGTTTCCCATGTCCAGTTGGAGTACAAGGCCGAAACTCTGACAATCGTCTCTACCGTGAAAAGATAGGCTGGGAAGTTTCCATGCCACTTATCACTGGGATGGAGATCACTTATGCTTGGATTAGCGAGCAGGTAAATAAGAATAGAAACTAATGAGCAACTATAGCACGATGATCCCTCTGATTGGTGGGATGACGGTTGGAAATCGCAAGGCAACTGGGACTGACCCTAAGTTCATGGTTAGCTGGCCAGCCTTTCATAACAATGATTCTCATATCGTTGACTACTTAAAGGATGTTCCCTATCATGTCCTGCCTAGTGAAGGAGAGGATCTTCTTACTCCTTCAATTAGGGATTCATGGTACGAAAAACTCGACTTTGTCTCAAGTGTTTGTCCCTGTGCAGGACTCTCCATGCTAAACAATGCAACCAATTCAGCCACAAGCCGCGGAAGTGATGCAGCTCAAAACGAATGGATATACAAGTCGGCTGGCTGGGTGTTAGAGAATCTTAGACCTGCTGTCTATTGGGGAGAGAATGCACCTGGTCTATTCTCAAGTGTAGGCTCTGGCGTTAGGACTAAACTGCAGGTTATTGCTGAAGCTAATGGATATTCACTGTCAATTGTTAAGACGGACACCTATCTACATGGTATACCGCAGCACCGTCTCAGAACATTCTATTTCTTTTGGAGAGATGGTAATGCACCTCTTCTTGAATGGAAGACTAAGTCACAAGGTGACACTGACCTGGCCGACTACCTAAAAGAGATTCCGGCATCGGCTGCATACCAGGACGAGTTCTTTACCAGGAGCTATCCTGTTACTGATTGGAAGCTCTACGGGTATGTACTGGAAAAGACAGGCCTTACTGACCTTGAGTTCCGAAAGCAGTACCTAGGTGCACTCTATCACTATATCTCAAGTAAAGGCTGGATTGATGATGCTATTCAATGGATGGACAAACACCATCCTGACTATAAGGGTGAAGAGCGACTTAAGCTGGATCATATTAAGAGAAAGCTTGCTGACGGTAAGGGCTTTTGGGATAGTAGTCCCTTCTTTGTCGATAAGTATGTCAATGCTATCATCGGCAAGAACATGCATGTTATAGTTCATCCTACTGAGGACCGGTTCCTAAATGTTAGGGAGTGCATGTGGCTGATGGGCCTTCCTCATGACTTTAACATGGTAGGAGCTGGCCGCAAGACTTGGAATCATATTGCGCAAAATGTACCTACAAATACGGCTGCATACTACACTTCACAAGTTATGAAGTATGTTAAGGGAGAGCTTAAGGACAGCGGCAGTCGCTTCCTGATGCAGGACAACATTTCACAGCGGGTTCTTGAGCAGACCGCATCTACCAAGTTTAAGACTCATCCTATTATCTAAACATTCCCCTATTACATGAACGCTAAACCTAACGCACTGGCTATTGGTGTATCCCAGCGTGACTACTTTAGTCTAATGCTGGCATACTATCCTAAAGACATTGATGAAAATTTTGATGTCTACCTCTTTGTTGACAACAGGAATGGCATTCTACCTGACATTAAGGACATTATTAAGCAGCATAATGTTCCTGTCTTTAATCGGGCAAAGATCATACTCAATAGTGAAATTTTTGATGAGTACTCTACTAAGTTTGACCTATCAGGTGAAGCAAAAACATTCTTTGGTACCTTTGGGGCTTGCTTTAAGCTGTTTGTTCCTATCTACCTAAAGGAAAGATGGGGTGTACAAAAGGTCTTTGCTATTGATGACGACATCTTTATCTTTAGAGACCTAAGCCCTATCTTTGATAAGTACACTGGCTGGGCCTTTAAGAAGGAAGGCCTATTTAGAATAGGTACATCCAGTAAGAACCATGTTGTTGAGGAGTTTAACTCTATCTTTGCATCCTCATTTAAGCTAGATGCACTTAATAAGCTATCAATCAACAGTGGCACTGTTATGTATGACATTGATGATAGGTATATTGAGCATGTGAAAGGGTTTGTTGAGAACAGGTATGTTCAACACCTCTTTCATAATAACCCAGGCTTTACCTCATGGACTCTTGAGCAAAGGTTTCAGCACTTTAATATGCACCTTCAGTTCAGGGATAGACCCGACACCCGAACCCTGTCCAGTGAAGAGGTTAGACTAGTCCTATGCCTAGACAAGTCAGACTCACCTAGGCAGCTTAAGGCGCAGGTCCCAAGTATAGTTCACTATGCGGTTGGAGCAAAGAAGCCACTCTGGCTTAGAAAGTTCATACCTGGTATTCAGTGGAGATTCCCTGATGTCACATGGACTCCCAAGTATGAACTTCGTGACATTCTCTATAATGAGGCATGGCAACCTGAGGCATTTAAGATCATGGACAAGAAGAGAAACCAAAAGTCACTGTTCCAAGCCTCTAAAATCTTTTAATCTTAAACCTTTTTACTAATCACGAGTACAACAATAAACAACATAAAAACAGCAATGGACATTAAACTACAACAGATTAACGGTACAGAGTTCTCATCATTTATTAAGAAGCTCTTGCCTATTGACAAATTTATTTTTATGAAGATAGGTCCAAAGAACACCCTCTCTTCAGTCTATCTTCCAGAGCGTGACGCGGTTAAGCTCGTCTCGGTTAAGACCGAGGACCTCTTTGGTATGGAGATAGAGACTCCTGTCAAGGTAAGCTTTTACAACGGCTCTAAGGTTAATGATGCACTTTCTCACTTCTCAGGACCTATCCAGGGTAAGATTAAGTATAGTGAGATTGCTGGTGATATGATGGCCAGTGACTTCATTATCTCCAGTGCAGATCTCTCAATCAATCTTGCTTGTGCTGATCCTAGTCTCTCTTTTATGGAAATGACCAAGGAAGAAATGCAGAGAGCATTCTCAACTGACGAGTCACAGTTTCAGTTTGATCTCCTAACCACTCATGTGGACAAGCTTAAGAGTCTCTTTAATCTTGACAAGGATGAGGAGGTATTTGAGTTAAGTGTTACTAGTGATGGTGTAAAGGTAAAGGGATCCTCATATGATGCTCTGCTTGCCAGATCTTATGAAGGCTCTATTGGGTCAAAGGTAACTGTGTATAAAAAATACATTGGTCTCCTGGACAAGGAGAACTATAAAGTGATTGTATGTGAAAATAAGATTGTGTTTAAGTCTCTTGATACACAAACACAACTTACGGTTGCCGTTGCAATCACAGAGGACTAGTCACACTCTCATACTAGTATTAAAATGGGCACTTAGGTGCTCATTTTTTTTCATACACTTATTCTTAATTCTATGTATAGCGCTTTATATATAGAATAAAGATCATGGATTATAGACTTATACACGACAGGATCGTTTCCAGAGCAAGAGAGAGGTGTTTAGAGGGATACTGCGAAAGACATCACGTCATACCTAAGTGTTTAGGTGGCACTGACGATGTCGACAATCTGGTTAAGTTAACGGCTAGAGAACACTTTATCATTCATAAGATCCTATGCCTACTCTATCCTCATGAGGGTGGTCTTCACTGGGCAGCCTTTATGATGGCCGGATGTAGCGGGAATGCAAAGCAGGACAGAGGTTACCGGGTAGGCGCACGTGAATACGCAAGACTACGAGAAAACCTAAAACACTCGGACGAGACTAAGGCAAAGATAAGCATAGCAAATATGGGCAAGCAGTCGCGTCTTGGAGCAAAGCTTACTGAGGAAACTAAAAAGAAAATGAGCGATGCAAGAAAAGGTCAGGTTTCTCCTACGAAAGGTATGAAGCATACACAAGAAACCAGGGATAGAATGAGTAGTGCAGCCCAAGCAAGACCTAATCGTCCTCATACCGAAGAGACCAAGGAAAAGATGTCAGCCGCATGGGAAAGGTGGAGAGCTGGTGGAAATGAATGGTCGCTGAAAGGCATTCCTCGTAGTGAAGACACCAAGCATAACATCTCTGAGTCAAAGAAGGGTAAGAAGAGAGATTCCTTTAGTAAAGAATGGCTGGACAACCTATCTAAGTCACTACAGGGAAAGGCGGTAGGTAAGATTTGGATCACTAATGGTGTAGAATCCAGTATGAT
>Ga0181346_1001585_pt1 | contig 10056 bp, 8 predicted proteins | sample Su13VDMM15DN_FD_130100 | JGI IMG/M metagenome (GOLD analysis project Ga0181346, IMG submission 130100) | Freshwater viral communities from Lake Michigan, USA - Su13.VD.MM15.D.N | ecosystem: Environmental > Aquatic > Freshwater > Lake | place: USA: Michigan | collected 2013-07-15 | reverse complement strand
AAAATCTTAACTGTACATATAGATGTTGCGGACAACAGCCTCAGCCGTAAATGGCTCACTGCATTGAATGATATCATACGCCTAGGTCTACACTTGGAAAAGAACTACTGCTGGCTGGGCTGGACTGAACATCAACGCAACGCAGAATACCTATGTACACAGATCAATAGATCAATACAGGCCATTAATGCCAGCACGTTGGATTATCGAATACAAGACTTCTTTAGCCCTGGCACAGTGATACAGCAGGATCAAGATATCAATCATACACAAATGAATCAACTGCATCGCTACTTTGAAGATCTTCAGGGCACAGCAGGCGCAACAAGCCGCCATTATGATTCGGCAGATGATCACACACGCTGGCACATACGTCAATTGAACCTGTTGTGTCACGAATTAGAAAGCCTTGTGTTAAGTATGCGCAAAGCAAAGACAGCGCCTGAATGGCGCAGACCCAGTCAATTGATGTGTTGGCTACGTGCGCCACACTATGACCTGGCGGAAGAAGACTCTGAGTTGTTTGGCATAGAAACAATCAACAGAAAACTGGGTGGTGTGTATGTGGGTGTAAATAAAGCAGTGGGCAAACATCACTGGGAGGTATTTTGCGATGAAGGCAGGGATTCGCGTATTGGTGAACTTGTTACTACAGGTTTACGCACTCAGACTCAAGCCGCTGGCGACTTTGATATTGAATGGGCACGTGATCCCGGCGCATACCCGTGGCAAGTTAAACAGTTGGCAGAATTTCGCGAATGGCTTGCCCGGAATGGATTTGACCCTGATGATGCCGGTCTTACAATCGGCCACCCTAAGATCGGGCAAGTTGATCTCAAGAGGTCATTTGGCACAACGGACTACCAGATGATCTGGGCACAACTAGCACAACACTTAGATGTGTACAGCATACGCACTAGTAGTGCGTCGGCTACTTACAACTATTGCTGGAATGATCCAGACTATATGGAACAACAAATTAAGGAATTAAAATGAAATGGATTCGCAGACTTTGGGATAGAATCACGTTAGAAATACGTTATCGTAAAAAACTAAAAGAACTACGCAAACGAGATCCATTTATCTACAAATGAATATCCTGGGTATTTCAGCAGGCTTTCACGATGCGGCAGCCACAGTGATCTCACCTGACGGAGAGATATTATTTGCTGGCCATTCAGAACGTTATTCAAAAAAGAAAAATGATGCTGACTTCTGTCAAGGACTTTTAGATGAAGTTCTTGAATATGGTCCTGAAGTAGTTTCATACTATGAACGCCCTTGGGTAAAACAAGCACGACAATGGTACGCAGGGCAAGGCATTGAATGGGACAAGTTAACAACAAAGCAAATATTACGTAAACAGTTGGGCGGACAAATTGAACCTGAGCGGGTACACAGTTACAATCACCATTTATCGCATGCGGCCGCGGGATTTCAAACCTCACCCTTTGAACGTGCCACAGTAGTGGTAATAGATGCAATAGGTGAATGGGATACCATAAGTATTTGGGGAGTAACGTATGATTCAAAAGGCTTGGCAAAGTATAAAAGATTGTGGAGGCAGATTTATCCGCACTCCATTGGGTTGCTATATAGTGCAATTACTAGCCGCATTGGCCTACACCCACTAGACGAAGAATACATCACAATGGGTATGGCTGCCTGGGGCCGCAACACCTGGTATCATGACATGCGAGAACACGTGATTGCCAACGAGCGTGATCTTGAATTACGACACAACTTTCACACAGGCATGAGCTCAGAGTTTTTGGTAGGTGCCAGCAATGAAAACATCGCGGCCGCTGGGCAAATGGTAGCAGAGGATCTTATTCGTCAAGTGATGATTCGTGCTAGAAACTTTGAATTTAGTTCAAATCTGGTATATATGGGTGGGGTGGCCTTGAACTGCACAGCCAACCGCATGCTAGGAGAATACTTTGACAAAATCTGGATTATGCCTTGTCCCGGTGACGCTGGTAGCAGTCTCGGTTGTGCCGCTTTGGCTCTTGGGCGTAGAATTAACTGGCACAACAGTTACCTGGGCCATTGCATTCCAGGTGTTTATCCTGTTAATGAGTTACTGGACCGGCTTCTTAGTGACAAAATTGTCGGAGTCGCATCAGGAAGAGCCGAGTTCGGCCCACGCGCACTGGGAAACCGTAGCCTCCTTGCAGACCCTAGAGGCAGCGAGATCAAGGAGAAAGTAAATGACATCAAACGTAGACAACAGTTTAGGCCGTTTGCCCCGGTCATAATGGCTGAGGTGGTTCATGACTATTTTGATATGCCAGCCGGTTGGCATCATAGTCCTTATATGCAGTCAGTTGCTAGGTGTCGCCAGCCTGACCTTGCTCCTGCTATATGTCATGTTGATGGCACTAGTCGTGTACAAACTGTTCCCAAAGATGGATCGGGCATAAGAGAACTGCTGGAAAAATGGTATGTGCTAACAGGATGCCCTATGCTGTTAAACACCAGTTTAAACATACGTGGCGAACCCATGGTCAATGATCGTGAGGATGCTGATCGTTTCGAACAGTTATACAGCGTTAAGGTTTGCAGTTAATGGATTACAAAAAATTTAAATCATTTGAAAAAAGAGCACTAGACACAGTGTACAGTGAAGTGCCTGGAGGATTTCATGATAATGTTATTCCAGATATAACTCAAAAATTTTTACTTGAATTCAATCTAGACCCACAATGCAAAATTCTTGATATTGGTTGTGGTCCGGGAATTTTTATAAAGTCAGCCCAGTCCATGGGATACAACAATGTAACTGGAGTTACACTAAGCACAGAAGATGTTGACGCATGTATTTCACAAGGATTTGATGTGATACATGCCAGCATGACTGATTTACCTATTGCAGATGCCAGTGTTGATTTTATATGGTGTAGACACGCACTAGAACACAGTCCGTATCCATTGTTCACCTTGTTTGAATTTCATCGTGTGTTAAAACCCGATGGGCAAGTGTTTATCGAAGTTCCTGCACCTGGCAACGAACGTGCATACATGCATGAGTTCAACCCTAATCACTACAGTATTTTAGGTGACCGAATGTGGCAAGGGTTGTTTATCAAAGCTAATTTTGAATTATTCCAGGATTGGGTGTATGATATCAATTTGCCGTTAGATCACAAGACGGTCAACGAAAAATCTTTTATGTTTGCACTCAGGCGTAGTATGGGTTGACAGGAGCCCCGGATTTTCATAATAAATTTTAGACATGACACAGCACATTTTATTTGAGCAGTTGCATGATGTTTGAGTATGTGTTTGAGTGTGTGTTCAAGTAAGGCAACAATACAGACCTAGTCCAGGTTAGATGTTGATCTGCGTCAGGATGATATCCATCACCGTGTTTGTTTTGTTTTATTTCAGGCAATGCCCAATCCCCCAAGTTAGGAGATAAGTTTCGTACTAAATCAACAAATGGTTGCTGTAACTTTGGAAGCAAATACGGCACAAGATCGAAATTTGTGTCCTTCATTTGCCCTGGGGTAGAGAATTCTGTAAAGACATATTTAAAATTGCGGGCATCAAGATAACCTGCAAGGCTTTGAATAAGGATATAATTCTCTAACGCACGACTTTGTAAATTCTTTATTTTCTTAATGTTTTCTATGCTGACTAATAGATTCCCATCGCCTAACAACCCGCCGGTCATTCCGATTGCAACATCATCAGTATAGTTAAAATAATTCTGTGGCGCAGTCTTTAAGTTCTTTTGATCTACAAGTTCAGGATCAACAAGGAAATCATCTCGGTCGTAGCCGCTCCACATCACAACCACAACAGTATCTGCAGGATCAAAGTCTCCTAGCTCAATGCCTGTAACGATGCTTCTAGCAATATGATTATTGCCTGCCCCAGAACAACTACCGTCCCATACTTGTTCGAATCCACCCAAGTCTCTAAGATAATAAGGCCAAGTGTGAACGTGTTCTTTGTTGAAATTGTTAGTAAAACTGCAACCGCTTACAATTAGATTGCGGTAACCTAGGTTGCTCTCCACATCAAATGTGCGAGGCGGTTGGGTCATAGATATGTTTCTAATCCGCCACGCCGACGGATGTCTTGTGTACAACAACTAATGCCACCATCCCAGAAATAACTGTGTCGCAGTTCACTAATGATAGGCTCTATTCGGTGCTTGCGGCAGTAGTCAAACACTTCGCGATTGTAAGCACTGAATATAACATGGCTTTCGTCTAGCACCAAACAGTTGACATCAAACACAGTTTCGGCCACAAAGCCGGTCCATTTGGTTAGATATGTGTTCACAAACTCAGTAAACTCTGGTGTAGGTGTTTGTCCTTGTACATACCAGGCACCGGGTCTTTGTTCATACTTGAACTTGCCCACTTCCATTGCGGCCCAGATTGAACTATCCCATATCTTGCATACGTCCCAACCTGGAAAGTCTCGACCAAGATCCAAGTTAACATCATGCTTGGAACTCAGCAACACTCCTGGCTTGAGAATAGCAAACACTGCATCGCCGTGGCCGTCTGTAATGGCTTCGTGTATGCGATATTCAGAACCCAGTACATGGTCCACAATCCAGCGTGTTTGTTCGGGCTTTAAAAAATCCGAGTTGTCAAAGAACACATCAAGACCCACACGCACAATACAACTTGCTGACGCTTGATTAAGAATACAGTTCTCATCCCAGCCTGTGGGGCCATGTGGGTTTATAATTGATCCGCCTTGTGATTTGTATTCATTGCATAGTCCATCTAATTCTTGTATGGCCAACACCCGCAACAACTTGTCACCCAGTGTAATCTGCCAGTCTCTCGGTGTTAGTGGAGGAAGCGGGGCTCCCCGCCCGTATACTTGATTCTTTATAAACCGGTCTCGGTCGGGCAATTCTGGACGACGTACTCGAGCACCAAACTTTTCTATTGTGCGTTGCAAGTTGGCAAGGTCTTCCTCAGTTTCCAAAAGGATTTGTTGCAACTGATTGCGCACTTGTGCGTTCTTGATAAAGTCAAAATAGTCTGGGCTGTACGCACGGCCGACAATGACTTCTTCAAGGGGTTGCCAACTTGTATAACTGTTAATAGGATTCATTTGCATGCTCGAGTGGATTATTTAATTGTGTTGCCGGGGTAGTCACAAATTGTTGTTGTATGCCGGCCAACATTTCCTGCAACTCTGTCCACAGAATCCGTTCAAAGCCACCATTGTAAAAATGATTCCAATTGTGTTCTATCACTTCCTGCGCCTGTTCAAACAAGTGTTGTTTTGCTTCAACAGGCAGTTCATCTAGACTACCTAACAAACTAGCAATACGCTCGATACGCACTGAATCCTCTGCTGAATCATAACTTTCGTCCCAGATACCTTCAAATGTGCGAAAACCATAACTACGTAAATATTCAAGGCTGCCTTGAGTACCTACAATAACAAACGGCATGCCCAAGGCAATAGGCTTAAACGTTTTTTCTGTTAGATGATGTCTACGTCCGGTATACACAGTTTCAGTAACCAGATACAACAAACTTTCTGCAGATTCATCAAACAGACTTAGCCAACATGAGTGCATGGGATGGTCTGTCTCGTTGGCAAAGTTAATTGGTAATTGTTGTTGTGCAAACACATTTTCAATATCAGGATACTTATAGGCCAATGGTTTTATAGCATCATAGATGCTTATATTTTCTGCGGGACAAGTTTCAGGGCAACTGATATGATTATTTCCCATACGATTTTTAAATATATGATATAACACCTCTAGTCTATGTTGACGTTCACCAGCAACAATGCGATTGGGTGCAATAAACGTCTTTATTATAGTACGGTCATTGGGTAGAGTAATCAAGAAGGTCTTATCATATCCGCGATACCAATCTAATGCGGCCCAGCCATGAAAGAAATAATACAGAGGTTTCCAACCAAACTGTTCGCATACTGCTTCCACGTTTTCACTATCTCTTTCGCTGGTGCAAAGATACCCTGGACTAACAAAATCTGGCAGCCTTAATATCACTTTTACTCCTTGTGTTCCATTGGAGGAATTATGCAGTTCACGATTCGTAGACAATCCCAAATGGATATTTTCATTTAGTTTAACAACTTGTTCGAATGTAGCAGTGTGTATGCTCAAATGTATTGGCTCTTGGTCAAAAAAGAATATATAATTGTATTCGTAGCAGTCATCTCTACCGTAGTTCATTATGCTGTCTGGGTCGCTTCGACCAAACGGTTCGCAAAACCATTCGCTAAATCCAGGAAGATTTTTTCTAATCCAGGGCCAGAATGTGTTGTTATAAATTTCATCTATTCTAATCATGTTTGACGTTTTCTATTCGGGAATTAAACCCAATCAATTTGCACACGAGCGTGAGGCTGATTCGATTGAGCATGCACAACAATTAAGTCGCACAAGATATTTTTGGTGGATCTCATACTTATGTGATTACTCTGGGTGGGATTGGCTTTGGGAGCCTGTTCCCTGGCAAAGTCATCAACGTCATGCCTGGCCCAGTCAATGGCAAAAAGATTCTGGTACATATTTGATTCCAAAATCAGGATACGCTGACACAAATTATCACCACACACCCAGTATTATACGTATTCGCACAGATAGTGTCAACTGGTCAATTCCTGTCAGTATTGAATTATTTGATACTACCTGGCATCCTGATCCAACAGAACCATCTTACGTATATCAGTTTGGTACACAGCATCAACGTACTGGTGGCCCACAGTATCGTGTGCCAGGTGCTGTTGATCTAAAGTTTGTGGATCAGATGCGTGTGACAACCAGCCGAGTGGCCACAGCCATATACGAAATTGATCACTTGGATGGTGCTGTGGGGCAAATTGCCAATACCACCAGATGTGTGCGTTACTTTGACAACTACAGAGATACCTTGATACGTATAGCCCGGAGCATAGACACAGAACATGAGTTTGTGTGGGTGTGTTCAAGCATCTGCGATTACACTAACTTTGACTTTTCATGGCACCCTGAACAATGGCAAGCGGGTATGTTACATGTGTTTGCAAGCAATGAGCAAAAGTTTGGAGATACATTCTTTATGCATGTGCCTACATTTGCACGTCGGGCAGAGCAAAATGCGTTGTTGGAATGGTATGATGTAAACTTTGTGGCTACCAGTGTGCCACGTAGACCTATGCCTGTTATTGCACATGACTTTGATAGTCAGGCCGACGCAGTTCGAACACAAGACTGGACAGGACCATTGGCGCTGTTCACCAACACCATTTCGGGGTCAGTGTCCTTGATCACTGTGCCACTGTGGAGAGAGAATATTAAAACCATTGTGCCACTCAGCACAGGTGCCGTCAGTGTAATTGTTCCTCGAACAGCAGTGCCCTATATCAAGACACAGTTGTATGATTATCCTTACATAGATCGAACACATCGCAAAGATAAAGATCAGCCCCTGGACATTGTGTTTATTGACAATGGCGAACATGATGCCGACAGTAACTTTACACACCTTAATAGTGTAACATACAATTTAGAAAATAGATTACATCGAAGTTCTGGCGTGAATGGTCGTGTGGCCGCATACCAGGCAGCCGCCAACATGTCTAAAACTCCTTGGTTCTTTGCTGTGTTTGCTAAACTACGAGTAAACCAACACTTTGATTGGTCCTGGCAACCTGACCGCATGCAAGCGGCCAAGCACTATATCTTTCATGCACGAAACACAATCAATGATCTTGAATACGGTCACCAAGGCATGATCGCTTATAATCGAAAACTTACACTAGAAAACACAGGTCAGGGTTTGGACTTTACACTGGATCAAGCACATGAAGTGGTGCCTGTGCTATCAGGCGAAGCCATATACTATACTTCAAACTGGGTTGCTTGGCGCACAGCATTTAGAGAATGCCTAAAGTTACGGGCCAGTTTACCTGACGTAGAAAATGAATACAGATTAAAGCAGTGGCTCACCGTAGATCATAGCAAAGGCAAATGGAGCCAAAAAGGCGCGACGGATGCTGTTGAGTATTACGACGAAGTTGGTGGAGATTTTGTGGCACTCAAGAAAAGTTATGAGTGGAACTGGTTGGCCACCTATGCCTTGGTCAAACGATCTCTAACAACTGACCGTTAACTCCCACAATTATCGTCGCATACTACTAATCGTCCGTTTTCGTAAGAATCAATATCCCACTTTTGCTTTATATTATTAAACCATTGAACACATTGTTCAAGAGAATGTTCTAGTGCATTGTTTTTTGTACTCAATGGTTTTAATTGTGCATTGACTGCCTGTAGATACTCACCAGATCCATATGTTTGTGGATAGAAGCCGGTCCAACAGCATGGACTTACATCTCCGTTGGCGGCAATGTAGATGCTACGATCTTTAATTGCAGAGCAGGTGATAACTTTCTTTGCTACACGCATATTAGTTATGTCTTCTAACAGTACGTTGTCTGTTTGTTTTTTATGAAATAGCACTTTGAACTCTGTTGGTCCTGAGTATTTTCCTATGGTATGTGTATGATTTCCGTGCCTGTCAAGCACAGGTCCTGTGTTTCTCCCATGATCTATTATTTGAAAATGGCTAAATTTGAGATCCTTAGATAACTGTTTACATGCTTCTAGTTGATGAATGTTGTGATCAAATCTAATAAATCTCCATGTTGCCTCCCCACCGGCTTGAATAAACGTCTTTGCGTTTTTAATAACAGTAGCCCAGGAAGTGTTTTGTCTATATAAATGATGTGTATCTTCCAATCCGTCTAAGCAAAACAAAACTTCTGCGTCTAACTCTGCTAGTGATCTCCAAAAGTCAGCATTTCTAGCAGATCCGTTTGTGCTAATGTCAATGGCAAGATTTTCATTGTGTTTTTTAAAATAACGCACAATTTCTACTGCTTCAGAATTCATAACAATATCACCATAGTTGCCATTTATTCGAATTTTTTTTAACTGCTTTAAGAACTCGGGATTAAAGATTTTATGTGCGTACTCCAATGTAAAATTAAGTTCAGGATACCCGTCGTTGTAAGGATACCCTCGAAAATTTCTTGGACAAAGTGGACATTCAGCATTGCAAAATGTTGATATCTCAAGATGAACATCTCTTATGTTTGAATATTCAATCATTATACAATCTCCAACAACTGATCAATAACGTATTCTACCTCAAGATCTGTAAGTTCAGGATAGATGGGTAAACTTAAACAACGTCTGCTGAGTGATGATGCTGGACTTAGTAACCCGCCGGGATTGTCCAGGTGCTGATAAGCAGGCAATTCATGCAGGGGTTCAGCATAATGAACTTTGGTTTCAATTTTGCATATGGCAAGGTTACGTTGCACAATGTCTCTCGAATCCACCTCAATCACAAACTTGTGATAGCAATGTGTTGAGAAGTTGCTGTCGTCAATTAGCGAACGTACATTGCGCTTCTTTAGTTGTTCAATCCAGTGTGCCGCGATCTCACCGCGACGTTTTTGCCATGAATCAATGTATCTGGTTTTAACCATCATTTGCGCACAGTCCGTCTCACTCATCCTTGAGTTTGTACCAGTTTCGGCATGACGAGTATGCTTGCCATTGTTCACCCAGTTCCTTGCATAGTCCAAGAGATTTCTATCATCAGATACCACAGCACCACCATTGCCATAATTGGCCAAGTTCTTTGTGGGATCGAAACTGATAGCAGTGGCCTCGCCTTGTCTGTTACAGTTGTCACTCAACCAATGTTGTGCGCCATCTTCTAGCAGGATAGCCCGATTACGTGCTGGTTGCATGTCACGTAATGCCGCACCATACAATCCCACAGCACACACAGCATGATAATGCGAATCCATATCCTTGAGTGTTTTTCGTATGTCTAACTGACCATAGTAGTCAGTCTCACCAATCATGACCTGCCATCCTGCTCGTAGGAAAGCATTGGCAGTGGCCGGATAAGTCAATGCAGGAACAAGCACAGTAGGAGGTTTTACATAACCCAATTCGGTTTGAGCATAGTAATTGGCCAAGATCTCAAGTGCCTGTGTGCCCGAGTGACAAGTCACAGCATAACTCACATGATTCTTTTT
>Ga0181346_1001582_pt1 | contig 10067 bp, 9 predicted proteins | sample Su13VDMM15DN_FD_130100 | JGI IMG/M metagenome (GOLD analysis project Ga0181346, IMG submission 130100) | Freshwater viral communities from Lake Michigan, USA - Su13.VD.MM15.D.N | ecosystem: Environmental > Aquatic > Freshwater > Lake | place: USA: Michigan | collected 2013-07-15 | reverse complement strand
GTCTGACTTCTTAGAAGCGCGTGATTTCTACGTTTCGACTAACCCTATCCAGCCGTTGACTTATGCCAGCCCTGCGATCTTTAGCCGTAATACAAACACGACCCAAAGCGGCAAGCCTTTGAACTACACGATTCTTGCGAGTGAGTTCAAGTTGTCGCCTGTGCCTGATTCAAACTACACGCTTGAAATGCTTTATTACGCTTCTCCTACCTTCATGGATGACAGCAATGCAAGCAATGCGTTTATGGCCAACGCGCCTGATGCCTTGCTTTACGCTGCGCTGTTAGAAGCAGAGCCGTACTTGATGAATGATGCACGAATTAATACATGGGGTTCTTTGTATGACCGTGCTATCACTACCCTGAGTAAATCTGACGAAGCATCTCAGTATTCAGGTGTCCCACTTTCAATGTCTTACGCTGTGAGGTAATTTATGTCCGAAATATCAAACTTTTTAGAGACTGCACTTGTTAACGCAACCCTGCGCAATACAACGTACACAAGCCCCGCCACCGTTTACTTGGCGCTTTATACGGCTGACCCAACTGATGCCGACACGGGTACTGAATGCTCTGGTACTTCTTACGCTCGCCAGTCAATTACCTTTGGTGCGCCTTCTAACGGTGTAACCACTAACTCTGCGGCAATTGAATTCCCGCAAGCTGGTGGTGCATGGGGAACGATTACCCACATTGGTATTCGTGATGCCTCTACCGCAGGAAACCTGTTGTATCACACGCCTTTGGATGCGTCTAAAACCATTGCAACTGGTGACGTTTTCCGTGTAGCGATTGGTTCGTTGAGCGTCACTTTGGCGTGATATGGCTGACCTGCTCCCACCGTGGACAATAGACAGTCTAGATAACCTTAAAGGAAGTCTAGACGCTTTAACCCTATCTCTGGATAGTGGGTTATATACAACGTCAGTCACACTTTGGGACGCTTACGGCTCTGTTAACACAACAGCAACCGTATCGGCAAACTCTAGCGTTATCTTTAACGCTTCTGCGGCGGTCAGCGTTACGGCCACAACCTCTGCTGATGCTGTACGGGTTGCACTTGGCGATGCCTCTGTAAACGCCGTTACAACCACTTCATGCGATGGGGTTAGGGTAGCACTAGGTAATGCAGAGATCGTGGCTTCTAGTGCCGTTTCTGCGGCTGGTACACGGGTTGCCATTGCCTCTGGTTCTATGGATGTGGCTGCGACAGTTACCGCTATGGGTGGTTTACTGTTAAATGGTGTAGCCGACATAACTACAAGTGCAACGGTAAGCGCCGATTCTGTCAGGGTTCGTACTGCTGACGCTGCGGTGACTACCCAGACAACGGTGACAGCTTTGGGTGGCTTGGTGGCTGGCGCTGATGCCAGTATCTCGGTGGCTGCTGAAGTAACCGCTAATGCGTTTGCGGTGTTTGACTTCACAGGGTCAATTGCTTGCGAGGCAATCATCATTTGCGATGGCCGCAGAGGTGGCGATAATTGGGGCGATGTGGCTGGTTCTGGGGACACTTGGACAGATGTATCGGTCGGTGATAACACTTGGACGACTGCAACCACAAGCACAAACACTTGGGAAGATGTATCAATCGGTTCGAACGATTGGGCTGATAAATCAATAAATGACAACACTTGGCTGAGACAGGGTTAAACATGGCAACGCAACGAATCGGATTAGGTGAATGGCTCCCAGACCAGCCAGGTGTTATTGGCGGTATTACCGTGGCCAAGAACTGCTATCCAACTTCTACGGGTTACGCGCCTTTCCCGTCTGAAGCTGATTTCTCTGCTGCTGCGGCTGAAGACCTAACTTCGCTGGTTTACGCTAAAGATCAATCAGGAACTTCTAAGTTCTTTGCTGCTGGCAAACGTAAGATATATGAAGTTAGCTCTGTTGGTGCTTTGACAGACGTTTGGTATACCTCTGCCACTTACGCACAAACAGGAACTACGACTTTAACTGTGACCTCGGTAGACCACAACTGGAAGACGGGGGACTCTGCTTACCTAAACTTCACAAGCGGCACAGCGGTAGACGGTCAATTTACTTTGACTAAGTTAACTGACGACACGTTTTCAGTCATTACCACCTCTGCCACAACGTCAGGGAACGTGAGAGTATCGTCAACCGAGTTGGGATATAACACGCTGACGGGTAACATTTTCCGCTTCACTAAATTTGGTAATCGAATCATTGGGACAAACTTTACGGAACGCTTACAGTCTTATGTAGCCGATGCGAGTAGTTCGTTTAAGAACTTGTCAGAAGATGCGCCTGTCGCCAAGTTTATTACTGTGGTGCGTGATTTCGTAATTTGCGCTTATATCGATGCGTCTGGTTCAACTAAACCCTATCGAGTTCAATGGTCTGGGTTTAACCATGAGACAACTTGGACATCAAGCCAGATCACACAATCCGACTATCAAGACATTGCCGATGGTGGACATATCACGGGAATCCGAGGTGGTGAGTTTGGTTTGATCTTGATGGAGAAGGCAATTCACCGCATGACCTATGTTGGTACGCCTTTCATATTCCAGTTTGACAACATAAGCCGTGGCAAGGGATGTATCGCACCTGGCTCTGTCTGCCAATATGAAGGACTGACGTTCTTTTTATCGGATGATGGCTTTTATATGTGTGATGGCCAACAAGTCGTGCCAATCGGTGCAGAGAAGGTTGATCGCTTCTTCTTTAATGATGCTGATCTAGATTTTTCCACTATGTCTTCAGCCGCCGACCCTGTTCGTAAGCTGGTGATGTGGAACTACAAAGACGCATTTGCTAACCGCAAGATGATTGTTTACAGCATCACGACTAAAAAATGGTCGTACATGGATGCAACCTCTGATTTTATTTCAGATGCTTCGACTGCCTCTGTTACCTTAGAACAATTGGATTCTGTAAATGCCTCGATTGATGCGCTTGCCGTAACGCTTGATTCTGCCTTGTACTTTGGCGGTAAGTTCTTTATCGGTGGTACTGACGGGACTAAGGTTATTACTTTCAACGGTGCGCCTAAATCTGCTGTGATTGAAACGGGCGACATTAGTACCAATTCTATGTCTCTGATTAACTTGGCTCGACCCCAGATTGATAACGGCTCTGCTACTGTGGCTATCGCCTCGCGTCAATTGCTAAACGAAGGCGTTACATTTGGCTCTGATGTTACGGCTGATGCAGATAACAGGATTCCATTAAGAGGCTCTGGCAGGTATCACCGACTACGGGTTAAACCTACGGGTGCTAATTGGAGCATGGCCATTGCGGTAGACGCAGACATTAACCCGATGGGGAGCCGTTAATGTTTCGAGTCCTGCCCCCAAGTGGCGGTAATGCCAGACAAATCTCTGAAGTAGTCAACTTGATGATGTTGGGTAAAACCAACAATACAGGCTCTGTAACTTTGGCGACAGGTGGGGCATTAACGACCACAATCAATGACTTGAGGATTGGCTCGCAGAGTAAAGTTATCCTAATCCCCGCCTCTGCTGCTGCCTTTACTGATACCGTACCGTATGGGGCTTTTCAGGATTCAACCGATCAGACAGCGGCTAATACAACGACTGCGTATGCGGTAACATTTGATACGACTGACTACGCAAATGGCGTGACTTTATCCAACAGTTCAAGGATTAACGTCAAAAACGCTGGTGTGTATAACATTCAATTCAGCATCCAGTTTAAGAACACGACCAATGATTCTCAAGATGTGGATGTATGGTTTCGTAAGAACGGGACTGATATAGATAAATCCAACAGTCGGTTTGGCCTTGCACCAAGAAAAGCATCTACCGACCCGTATCACACGATTGGGTCGCTTAACTATTTTGTTGAGTTGGCGGCCAATGATTACGTTCAAGTAATGTGGCGGGTATCTGATACTGGTGTTTCCATTGAACAACATCCTGCGGGTACAAGTCCAACACGGCCAGCAGTCCCGTCTGTCATTCTTACTGTGAACTATGTCAATCCATCGGCAACGACCAATATTTACGTTAGTTCAAAGGCCAAAGGTTCAGCAACGCTTACGCATTTTGCAAACTCAACCTCTAGCAAAACATATGACTATGTGATTGTTGGATAATATGTATAATCGGCTTCGTGGATGACCCGCTACGGAGTCCTTTAAAGAAAGGCGCTTATGGCAGTCGGAACAACCACATCCACACAAACCACACAGATTGACCCAACAATTCAACCTTACCTGAAATATGGTCTGGAAGAAGCGCAACGGCTTTATCAAGCTGGTGGCCCTCAATACTATCAAGGCCAAGGTTATGTCGGCCCGTCTGAAGCTACGCAGACAGGTATTCAGGCATTGCAGGCTCGCGCTCAAGCGGGCAGCCCTCTTACTGGCGCTGCACAGAATCAGGCATACGGCACTATCCAAGGCGATTACCTTGGTGGCAATCCATTCTTTCAAGGTGCTTTCCAACCTGCTGCACAAGCGGCTACAAGCGCCTTTAACACAGCCATTGGTAACGTAACGTCTGCTGCTTCTAAGGCTGGTCGTTACGGCTCTGGTGCAATGCAAAACCTACAAACCGCTGCGGCTGGTGAGTTGGCTCAGAAATTAACGGGTACTGCTGGCCAACTGGCATATCAGAATTACGCAGATGAACGCGCACGACAGCAAGCCGCCACGTTTGGCGCGCCTGCATTGGCCGAAGCTGATTACGCTGACATTAACAAACAATTGGCCGCTGGTCAGTTGGGCGAGGGTTATCAGAATCAAGCCTTGCAAGCTGATATGGCTCGATATGCGTATGAGCAAAACCTGCCTCAACAACAGTTGACTAATTATTTGAATCAAGCCTATGGTTTCCCCGCTGGCCGAACTTCTACATCACAAACGCCTTACTTCACAAACCCAACAGCCACGGCCTTGGGTACTGGTTTGCTTGGTGTTCAGTTGTTGGGCGGCTTAGACAAGATGGGTACTGGCGGCTCTGGTGGTATTAACCAAGGATATAACTTTCTAAAAAATACATTCTTTGGCTCATCTAACCCTGTCTATGACTACTAAAAATAGGACGTTATAAATATGGCACTACTAGATTCTCTCTTTGGCGAAACGCCTTCTTACTATGGCGGTCTTCTTGGTGAAGATGAGCTGAAGCGTCTGCAAGGTCAGGCTTCTAATCAAAGTCAAATGACATTGGCTAACGCATTGCTTCGTGCTGGCGCTCCAAGCCGTACACCTGGCGGTGGCGCTTTGGCCATCTCTGAAGGTTTGCAGATGGGTCAGCAGGCTTACAAACAAGCGTTGGCTCAAGGTCTTCAGGAAAAGATGCAGGGGTTGCAAGTTCAGGACATGATTCGCAAGCAGCAAGAGGCAGAGGCGGTGCGCAAGTTCTTGCCTCAGTTGATGCAGCCTGGGCAGATGACACAAAACTGGTCGGGTGCGCCTGAACAAATTGGTAACTATTTCCAAACTGGCGAAATTCCAATGCAGCAAGGGCCAAGCACGATCAATCGTGATGCCTTGCAACGCTTGGCTGTGGCTGCACCTGAACAATTTGCAAGGATTGCCCCTGGCCTCAAGGCTATGCAGCCTGAGTACAAAGAAGCAGGCGGTATGCTTTATGAGATTCCTACCTATGGCGGCGCTCCTACGGTTGTTGGTGGTAAACCTAAAGAAGATTTAGCTGGCCCTGTAAAGCAAGCAATGCAAGTTTTGGGTATCAATAAGCCATTTGCTGATGTAACGGCTCAAGAGCGCACATTGATTGGCCAATACATTGATCGCCAAGAATCATTTAAACAGCCGAAGGTTAGCGTTGACTTGCGCGACCCAACCGCTGTTGCAAAGGCTCAAGCTGATGGCGCAATTATTTACAACATCGGCAAGATTTACGACCCATCTGGCGCTGTTCAAGAAGGCGACAAGGCCACTATTCTTGGTAATCGTTCTATTCCCAACGAAGTTAAAGCATACGCTCAAAAGGTTTTCTCAGGTGGCTCATTGCTGCCACAAGAACGCCAAGGCTTGTACTCTGTTGCTAGCTCAATGGTTAAACAGCGTCAGCAACAACTTGAATCAGATCGTCAAAACTACGTTAAATTGTCAACTCAAACTGGCGGTACTGGTGATTTCATCAAAGACCCGTTTGCTGATATTTTTAACCCAAGGATGCAAACAGACCCATCGGGCCAAGTTGATTTGTTAACTTTGGCTCGTCAAGAGCAAGAGCGCCGCAGAGGGGGTAAATAATGGATATAGACCTCAAAAAACTATCTGATAAAGACCTTGATGCGTTATTGAATAACGATCTAGCATCAATGTCGGATGTGGGTCTTTCAATTATTTCTGGCGAAGCTCCAAAACTTGCATCACCAAGAAAAACAACAGCTAGAGAAGATGTGCAAGCGGCATTTGGTTTTGACAAGCCAAAATCCAATGTTGAATCTAGCGGTAATCTTTTAAGGGATATGGGGCTTACGGCGCGTGGGATGTTGTCTGGTGCTGCATCTTTGCCAGCAATGATGGCCGATGCGCCTGTTAGCCTGATTAACCTGGCTGCTGGTAGACAAGTGTATAAGCCGCAAACTGAAGCCTTGGGAGATTTTCTGTCTGTTCTTGGTATGCCAAAAGCACAAACCCCACAAGAGCGTTTAATAACTGATGCAGCGGCGGCTGTTGGTGGTGTTGCTGCGCCAGCGGGGTTGGCAAACAGAGTTTCTCAAGCCATTGCACCTCAGTTGGCTACAAGAACACAAGAATTAGCAAAGTTCTTTTCGGAAAATGTACCAGCCCAAATTACTGCTGCAACGGGTGGCGCATTGGGTGGTGGCGCAGCGCGTGAGAGTGATGCCAGCCCATTCATGCAAATGATGGCAAGTGTTGCTGGCGCTTTTACCCCATCTGGTGCTTCATCTCTTGTGCCTGCCGCTGGTCGTGCTGTAAAAGAAATCGTTAGACCTGGCACACAGGCTGGCCGTGAGGCTATCGCAGGCGGTGTATTGCGTCAGTTGTCCCGTGAGCCTGAATCGGCAATCAAATCAATGGCTGACTACCAAGCGCCTATCAGTGGATATACACCTACGGCGGCACAGGCAAGTCGTGACTTTGGTTTGATTTCTGCTGAAACTCCAATTCGTGCATTAGACACAACTGGTAAATTTGCTACTCAAATTGGCGAAGCTAATCAAGCTCGATTGGCAATCCTTGATCGTCTGGCCAAAGATAAGGCTGCTGTTGAGGCGGCTGTGGTTAAGCGTGATGAGGTTACATCTCCATTGCGTGAGGCAGCATTTGCAAAGTCAACAGTTAGCCCTGAAACTTTCCAATCTGCTGTGACTCTTAACGTAAACAAGACAATTGACGACATTCTTGCATCTGACGCTGGCGCTCGTGGCACAGTTGAAAACACAATGAACTGGGCTAAAACACAGATTCAACGTGGAACAACTCCAGCGCGTTTGTATGAAGTTCGTAAAGATTTGCGTACGGCGGCACAAGGATTGTTGGACAAAGAAGGTTCACAACACAGCTTGGCTAAAGGCCAGCTTGAGCAAGTGATTAAGGCAGTTGACGATACGATTGACTCTGCTGCGCCTGGCTATCAAGATTACTTGAAAAAATACGCACAGTCTAGTAAAGGCATTGAACGACTTGAAGCGGCTCAAGAATTCAAGGGCAAAGTGCTGACAACAACGCCAGACCCATCTCGAGTTGGTGATTACATGATTTCGCAGCCTGCTTTTACTCGCGCAATTCGTGCCGCAGAGAAAGACACAAATCTATCTAAAACACAGTTGGCGGTGCTTAACAAAGTTGCTCAAGACTTGGATGCAGGCGTATTGCAACGCGCAGGCAAAGTGCCTGGCTCAGATACCTTTAAGAATCTCAGCACAGCAAACGTCATTGGTTCGTTTATTGGCAAGCAAATGTTTGGCGAAGTGCCTGCTGCTGTTAACAAAGTTGCTGCACCGCTTAATTGGTTATATAACGGCACAGACGATCAGATTCGTGAGTTGCTGGTAGACGCAATGCTTGACCCTAAACTTGCATCTAGACTGATGAGCAAAGCCTCTGTGGTGTCAATTGAGCCATTGAGTAAAGAATTACAACGCAAAGCCATTGCCTCTGGGTACGGCGCAGCATTTGGACTAACGGAGAAATAAGATGCCAAAAACGAAAATCTCGGAATACAGCGCAACAGCTAACTCCAATACTGACATTGGCGGTATAAATGTGGATGAGGGATGCGCTCCTTCAGGTATTAACGATGCTATCCGTACCATGATGGCTCAGTTAAAGAACTTTCAGACTGGCACAGGTAGCGATTCGTTTAACGGCCCTGTGGGGTCTACAACTGCTTCAACTGTTGCAGCTACTACCCTAACCACATCAAGCACAGTCACACACAACGGCGGCACAGCAAACGGCGTAGCCTACCTAAACGGTTCTAAGGTGCTGACTACTGGTAGTGCGCTGGTGTTTGATGGGACAGTATTAACTGTTCCTTCAGACATTGCCTCATCAGGCTCCCCCGTTCTGTATTCGTACAACGGCGGCTCTGCTGGAAGCGTTCGGGCGGGTATTCAATTTGTAGGAACAGACCCTTCAATTCGCTGCTCTATTAGCAACGCCGAACAAATGCGCCTAACCAGCACAGGTCTGGGTATTGGGACGAGTTCGCCAGCTACAAAACTGCACGTCACAACTGGCGCAACTGGTGTTCAAGGCTTGTTTTCACATAGTTCAGGAACGCCAACGATTGCTGTCGGTGCAACAACTACAACTTACAACACACAGCTTGGCTATAACGTAACTTCTGAGTATGGGTACATCCAAGCAGTTGCTGCTGCTGGTGTCTATGATGATATTGTCATCAACCCATTAGGCGGCAACCTAGGTTTGGGTGTTACTCCTAGTGCTTGGAGTACGGCTTCCAGCATTAAAGCAATTCAAAATCCTGCTGGCTCGTTTTGGAACTTTTCAACGAACAATGTATACGTTGGACAAAACTATTATTGGAACGGTACAAACCGAATTTATAGCAATACGGCTGAAGCTACAGAATATAACCAAGGTTCTGGACAACATCGTTGGTACAACGCCCCATCAGGCACAGCAGGTAACGCCATAACCTTCACCCAAGCTCTTACTTTGTCTGCGGTTGGTAACTTGTTGCTTGGCGGTACATCCGACCCAACAAGTGCAGCAAAAGCCATTGTGATCTACAACGGTACAGCGCCAACTGGAAACGTAGCTGGCGGGACTTTGTATGTTGAATCAGGTGCATTAAAGTATCGTGGTTCATCTGGAACAGTTACAACATTGGCAGCAGCATAATGAATCAAGAACTTGTAGCAGAACACTTTGACCACAAAGAAGGTCGTCTGTATTGGAAGAAAGTAAGTCACCCAAACAAGCAATACCTTGTTGGTCAGGAAGTTGGCTCAATCCATAAAACAGGCTACCGTCATGTAACTTGGCAAGGCAAGATTCATAAGGTTCACCGCCTGATTTTCTTGCTTGAGCGTGGCTATTTACCCAAAGAGATTGACCACATTAACGGCGATAGGCAAGATAACAGATTGGAAAACTTGCGTGACGTAACCCGCAGCCAAAACCAGTTTAACAAGTCAATGTGCAAAAACAACACATCTGGAACTCGTGGTGTGTCGTGGCACAAGAAATCTAGCTCTTGGGTTGTTCGTGTGTGTGCAAACGGTAAATCAAAAAGCATTGGATATTTTAAAGACTTGGAATTAGCAGGACTTGTCGCTGACGAGGCTCGTTCTATTTATCACGGCAATTACGCAAAAACTTAAGGAAAACACCATGACTACTACTTGGACTATCAACCAACTCGATCGCAACACTTCTGACGGTTTCGTCACTACTGTGCATTACAACGTAACCAAAACAGACGGCGACTTTAGTGCATCCACCTACGGCACTATCGGCTATGAAGCTGGTACACCTACAACACCTTTTGAATCCTTGACTGAAGCTCAAGTGATTGCATGGGTAAAAGACAAGCTAGGCGAGGCAACAGTAGAGGCTGCATTGGCTGCACAGATTGAAGCTCAGAAGAACCCTGTAAGCGC
>Ga0181346_1001581_pt1 | contig 10070 bp, 2 predicted proteins | sample Su13VDMM15DN_FD_130100 | JGI IMG/M metagenome (GOLD analysis project Ga0181346, IMG submission 130100) | Freshwater viral communities from Lake Michigan, USA - Su13.VD.MM15.D.N | ecosystem: Environmental > Aquatic > Freshwater > Lake | place: USA: Michigan | collected 2013-07-15 | reverse complement strand
TGGCCGGTATGTGGGTGGCGTTGCCCGGATCAGTTATTGATTCCAGTAGTAGCGCCAATGGATGGATTGCCATGACCACTGCATATGGTGGCGCCGGTTATCCTGGAGTTAATAGTCCAGGCAACGGGTCAGATGGCTGCGCTCTTGGCGGTGTAGTGGTACCAAATGTAACCACCGCTAGCACCAGCAAGACCTGTACCTTTGGAACTGTTTCAACATCGAGTACTGCAACAAACGAAATTTATGTGAGAATAGCACTCACATCTGGCCAGACAGTGACCGGCCTATCATTCAAAGCAGCGAGTAACTAATGGCAATTTCAATCGCACAATACGTTGACTTACTGTTTAAGAAACTGCAAGGTGTTGCAAAAACTGCTAACTCTGCAACTAAAAGTGCGTCAAACGAAAGTATAGCATCACCAGCACTACTGCGTGGCGACGTGGTATGGATGCAGTCTGACCAAATTACCTCAACTGCCGGTGCAATTACTGGCATTGCCAATGCTCGTATAAACAGTAATTCTGTGCAGTGTGCGGCAGACAGCACAGTGCCTCCTATTGGCGGGATCAATCCCACATGGCTGAGCAATGTTGAATACTGGATTCCACAAGAGTTTGGAGCCACTTGGCTGCCAAAAGTGTATGTAGGACCCACAAGTGCTGCCAATATTCAAGCAACTGGCACTCAGATATTTTCTGCAGGTATTGGCGGAGTAGGCGAATACTATTTTGATACACAAGCCGGTGTACTCAATTTCATTGGCGAAACAATTCCCACTGTGTTGACCGCTGGAAATGTTGTTTATATTGCTGGATACGAATATGTTGGTGCCATTGGAGTTACTAACAATCCTGGCAATGTGACAATTGGCAATTTAACTGTGGCCAATACCACTGTGTCAACCAACTTGGCCAATGGAAACATTACACTGACTGCCACAGGTAACGGGCTTGTGACCATATCTGGAACCAGTGGTATAACAATACCTTTTGGCAACACCACACAGCGTCCAGATCCAGCGGTGGAAGGCACACTGCGATACAACAACGCCTTGAATCAGACTGAAATTTACACTGGATCTGACTGGGAAAGTGTAGGTGGCGCATCAGCGACTATTACCAATCAAACCATTACACCTGACGGATCAAGTACAACATACACTCTTGACCAAACTGCCACTGCTGACGGAATTTTAGTCACAATCAACGGTATTAGTCAAACGCCAAACGTTGCTTACACTGTAATAACTGATCAAATAACATTTACAGATGTTCCAGAAACAACAGACATCATACAGATACGATTTATTTCGGTGGTCAGCACAGTGACATCCATAACAAACTCTGCAGGAACAGCAACACTGAATGCCACTGCCACGGGTAACATTGATTTTGAAATAAACAGTGTAACTGTGGCTCAAGTGACCAGCACCAATATATTGAACATCAGTGCTGGTCACAGTCTTCAACTGCCCGCATACACAGTGACTCAAGCAAATGGTCTAGGCAACGTTGCAACAGGACAGGTGATCTATGTTTCCAACGGTGCTGCTGGATCACCTTGTTTGGCAGTGTACACAGGCGGTGCCTGGAAACAAGTGGCCATCGGCAACACCATCACAACTTAATCTGCACTGAAATAACGCATAATGTTAGATGTTTTTACCCGATTGGTAAATAATTATACATCTAATAAACACCCAACGCAATAAATTTATTTCACACTGATTATTAAACTGAGCAGTGTGCTTTGCCACGACTTTGGTAAATACATTATAAATTTAAATTGACGGCGTAGTTGTCGGCAGTTTTTGAAGTAAAAACGGAGAATCACAAATGGCTGTAACCAGAATTAAGAATAATCAAATTACCGACGCAACCATTGTTGCCAGTTCGAAATTACAGGATTATTCGATCAGTGCCGCAAAAATTGCAAACAATCTGACCTACGGGTCAAACCTTACTGTTACAGGAAACTTGACAGTTCAAGGCAATACCACAGCAATTGATACCAACATTACCACCATTGAAGATCCGGTTATTTTACTGGCTTCTACTCAGACTGGTGCTCCAGCAGTGGACATTGGTTTCCTTGGTCAACGTGGTACTGCCAACAACATTGCTTTTGTCTGGGATGAAAGTCAAAGCACGTTTGTAACAGCATTCAGTGACACTGCAGAAACAGCAACCACAATTAATATTTTAGCGTATGCCAATCTTAAAGTATTAAATGCCAATGTAACTGCTGGGTTAACTGTGGTTGGCCAAAGCAACATTGGCAACTTGACAGTGGCAGCCAACTCTATTGTTAGTTTTGGAAATGTTGTGATCAGCAACGTTGCTAATCCTGTTGCCAACAGTGATGCAGCCACAAAACAGTATGTTACAGATCAATTAGGCAACTCAGCCTTCAGCATCACAGACGGTACCACTACAGAAGCAGTCAACGGTGGTGACACAATTGACTTTGATGGAACAACAAATCAAATCACAGTCAATGTAGCATCAGTCAGTGCCAATACCAGTAGTATTACTGTTGCATTGGCCACTAATGTTTCAGTGGTTGGCAACGTCACAGTGGGCAACATCTTGGCAGTAACCGGAACAGTCAACAGCAATTTGATTCCAACCACAACTGCAACATATAATCTAGGTGCTGCTGGGTCACTGTGGAAAGATTTATATTTGTCCGGCAACAGTATCTATATTGGTACACAGACTATCACATCAAATGCCGAAGGTGTTACACTTTCAAATACTGCGGTTGCTGGTAATTTTACTACAGCAGGCAACGTCAGTGCCACAGGAACCGGTACATTTGGTAATGTCAACACAGGTGGTGCAGTAAGTGCTACCAGTACAGTAACTGGTGGTAATTTGGCCACAGGTGGCACTGTGAGTGCTACCGGAACAGGCACATTTGGCAACGTTGCTACTGGTGGTACTGTGAGTGCTACTGGTACTGCCACCGTAGGCAATTTAGCCACAGGCGGAACAGTAAGTGCTGTTGGCCTTGGTACATTTGGCAACGTAAGTGCAGTTGGCGCAGTTACTGGTGCAAGTGCGTCAGTAAGTGGAAATATAACCGGTGGCAACTTGGAAACCGGTGGAACAATCAGTTCAACTGGTGTGGCCACATTGGGCAATGTCAACACAGGTGGTACTATAAGTGCCACTGGCAACATCACAGGTGGTAACGTATTAACCGGCGGCATTTCAAGTACAACAGGAAATGTACTTGGTGGCAACATCTTAACAGGTGGATTGATCAGTGCAACTGGCAATGGTACATTTGGTAACCTCAGCACAGCAGGTACATTTGAAGCTGCAAGCCTAAGTGCTGTTGGTAATATTACAGGTGGTAACATTACCACAGTGGGCATTGCTAATTTGACAACAATTCAAGGTGCAACTGCCAGTTTAACTGGAACTGCTACTGCTGGCAACTTGGCCACAGGCGGTACCGTAAGTGCTACCAGCACAATCACTGGCGGCAATGTGTTAACAGGTGGATTAGTTTCTGCAACTGGCAATGGTACATTTGGTAACATTAGTACAGCAGGAACATTTGAAGCTGCCAGTCTAAGTGCCAGTGGCAACGTCACTGGTGGCAACATCTTAACAGGCGGGTTGATCAGTGCAACTGCCACAATAACTGGCGGCAACTTGGCCACAGGTGGCACTGTGAGTTCTACTGGCACTGCTACATTGGGTAATGTTGCAACAACTGGAACTGTCAGTTCAACAGGCACTGCCACATTGGGCAACGTGGCTACAGGTGGTACAATCAGTTCCACAGGCACTGCCACACTGGGCAATGTCAACACAGGCGGATTGATTTCGGCAACTGGCAACATTACTAGTGCTGGCCTAGGCACATTTGGTAATGTCAATGTAAATGGATTTGTTTCTGCTACCGGTAATGTCACCGGTGAGTATGTGATTGCCAACGCAGGATTCCAATCTCCTTCTGTGATTATTACTTCTACTTCTGCCAACAGTGGCATTAGTTTGGTAACAAATGGAACAGGCAACATCAATGTCAACACCAGTTTCATTAACGGTGTTAAAGATCCAGTTCAGGCACAAGATGCCGCAACCAAGAGTTATGTTGATGCAGTGGTTCAAGGTCTTGATCCAAAAGCATCTGTACACGCAGCCACATATGTTTCACTGCCTGCTTATGTCTATAACAACGGCACCAGCGGTGTAGGAGCAACTATAACTGGTAATGTTGCCGGCAACTTGACTATTGATGGTGAAATAGTTTCATCTAACCAGCGAGTGCTGGTCAAGAACGAAACCGGCGCATTTGTTAATAATTCAACACCATCGGCTGCGTTCAACGGTATCTACGTGGTAACTACAGCAGGTGCTCCTGGTACAGCATATGTATTGACACGTTCTGTAGACTTTGACCTTGCAGTTGAAATGTACGGTGCGTTCACATTTGTTGAAACTGGTAATATCCAGGCTGACACAGGTTGGATATGTACAAACAACGCCGCAACTGGAATTGTAGTTGGCACAACATCGATTAACTGGACACAGTTCTCTGGAGCAGGACAGTACACAGCTGGCAATGCACTGTCATTGAATGGCACACAGTTCAACGTCAACACTGATGGTTCTGCCAATGCCACAATTGGCATCAACGGCAGTAACCAGTTGATCATTCCAGCCAGTGCTACTCTAACAACACCAAACATTGGTGCGGCAACCGGCACAAGTTTAACTGCCACAGGCAATGTGGATGCTGGCAATGTCCTAACTGGTGGCTTGGTAAGTGCAACCGGCACAGGTACATTTGGCAACGTAAACACAGGTGGTGCAGTCAGTGCAGGTGGCAACGTAACTGGTGTAACATTCGTTGGTAATGTTGCAGCCACTACTGTAAGTGCTTCAGGCAGCATCACAGGTGGCAATTTACAAACAGGCGGCACAATCAGTTCTACTGGAACTGCTACAGTGGGTAATATTGCAACAGTTGGTACTATTAGTTCTACAGGAACCGCCACATTGGGTAATGTCGCAACTGGTGGCACTGTGAGTTCAACTGGCAACATCACAGGCGGCAATGTGTTAACAGGTGGATTAGTAAGTGCTACTGGCAACGGTACATTTGGTAACATCAGTACTGCTGGCACGTTTGAAGCTGCTAGTTTAAGTGTTACTGGCAACATCACAGGCGGCAACATCACCACAGTAGGTATTGCTAACTTGACAACAATTCAAGGTGCAACTGCCAGTTTAACAGGAACTGCCACTGCAGGTAATTTGGCCACAGGTGGTACTATCAGTGCTACCGGTAATATTGACAGCGGCAACATTAGAACAACCGGCACTGTCAGTGCAACCGGCGATGTAGCAGGTGGCAACATCTTAACAGGCGGATTAGTAAGTGCTACTGGTAACTTGACTGCTGGCAACATCACATCCAATGGTAATTTTGACACAGTAAGCATCAGTGCTACTGGCAACATCAAAGGTGGCAATTTACAAACAGGTGGTACAGTAAGTTCCACAGGTACTGCCACACTGGGCAATGTCAACACAGGTGGATTGATTTCGGCAACTGGCAACATCACAGGCGGCAATATCTTAACCAGTGGTGACATTTCTGGCTCTGGCAATATCACAGGCGGCAACTTAATCACCGGCGGAATAATCAGCTCAACAGGTACTGCTACTGTGGGCAATGTTGCCACAGGCGGTACAGTAAGTGCTGTTGGCAACATCACTGCCAACGTTGGTAGCTTCTTTATTGGTAACGGTTCACAATTGACCGGTGTTAACGCCAGCAGTGCTATTGCATTGATCAACGGCAACACCAATATCACAACTGCCACAAACGGCAATGCCAATGTCACAATTGGTGGCACAAGTAATGTGGTAGTGTTTACCACAGGTGGCATAGACGTAACTGGCACTGTGAGTGCAAACGGTACAGTAACAGGTGGCAACTTGGCCACAGGTGGTACAGTAAGTGCTACGGGCAATGCCACAGCAGGCAATGTATTGACCGGCGGTGTAGTAAGTGCAGGCGGCAATGTAACTGGTGTAACATTTATTGGTAATGTTGCGGCTACAACTGTAAGTGCAACTGGCAACGTAACCGGTGCAACATTTGTTGGTAACGTTGCGGCCACCACTGTAAGTGCCACTGCTAATGTAACAGGTGGCAATGTGTTAACAGGTGGATTGATCAGCGCAACTGGCAACGTCACAGCAGGCAATGTAATTGCAACATCAGGCAAGTTTGGTAATATTGTAATCTCAGGTGATGACATCACCGATGCGGGTGGTGGTATTGTTAATATCAACGCTGCACTGGCAGATGTAAACTTTGCTGTAAATGGTGACACTGTTGCTAACTTGTTGTTTGTGGATGCAGGAACAGACACAATCAGCATTGGCAGCAATGTACAGACCACTGGTGCTGTACTGGCAGTTAATACCACAAACTCCATACTGTTCCCAGTTGGTAACACAGCACAGCGTCCAACAGGTGTTGTTGGTATGTTGCGTTACAACACAACAGTTGATAGCTTAGAACAATACGCTTCAACAGGTTGGGAAACAGTTGGTACTCCAGCGTTTACAGTTGTTGCTGACAACCAGTTCAACGGTGACGGGTCAACTGTGGCATTTACTTTGACACAAACCGCAACCACTGCTGGTGCTATTGTGGCAATCAACGGTGTTCAACAGATTCCAACCACAGCATACGCAATCAGTGGTACTACACTGACATTCACTGAAGCACCTGCCGCAGGCGACGTGATTGACGTGCGTATGTTTACAACCACAACCAGTGTTACCAGCATCTCCAATGCAGCCGCCAATGCAATAATTGACACAAGTGAAACTTCTGCTAACATTCAGGTCACTGGTAATTTAGTGGTTGCCGGTCCTGGTGTGTTTGTTGGTGATGGTAGTGGACTAACCAACTTGAACGTGAGTGGCAACACAATCAGTTCTGGTACTTCTAAAGTTGATGTTGTATCTGTAAATGGTAACGTAGCAACAGTGATTGCTGGCAGTACCATAGTAACAGTAAGTCCTGGCTTGGTAGATATCCAAGGCAACTTGACTGTGAGTGGCAACGCAACTCTGCAAGGAAACATTCTAGGCGATCGTATCCAGAACGGTACAACCAGCTTTGATATCCAATCAGCCAGTGGCAATGCCAACATCACAATTGGTGGCACAAGCAACGTGGCAGTGTTTACTACAACTGGATTAAACATAACTGGTACTGTGAGTGCAAACGGCACTGTAACCGGTGGCAATGTTGCAACTGGCGGAACAGCAAGTGCAACTGGTAACATAACCGGTGGTAATGTGCTAACAGGTGGCTTGATATCGGCAACAAGTACCATAACTTCTGCTGCCACAATAACCGGTGGCAACATTGCAACTGGTGGCACAGCAAGTGCAACAGGCACTATCACAGGTGGCAACATTGCAACTGGTGGCACAGCAAGTGCAACAGGCACTATCACAGGTGGCAACATTGCAACTGGTGGTACTGTAAGTGCCACTGGTAATATTACAGGCGGCAATGTTTCAGTAGGAACAGGTACGATCACTGGTGGTAACATTGTTAATGCCAACGGTAACGGTATTGGTAACATTGGTAGTTCTACTGTTTACTTCAACACAGTGTTTGCCAAAGCAACAAGTGCGCAATACGCTGACTTGGCAGAGAAGTATGAAGCAGATGCTGACTATGCACCAGGAACTGTGTTGGCATTTGGCGGTGACAAAGAAGTTACGCTGTCCACAGAAGCAGGCTCAACTCGTGTAGCAGGTGTTGTGAGTACTAACCCAAGTTACATCATGAATGCTGGATTAACTGCTGAACACGTGGCCATGGTAGCACTGCAAGGTCGTGTACCATGTAGAGTTGTTGGACCAGTTGCCAAAGGCGACATGATGGTCTCAGCCGGCAACGGTGCAGCCCGAGTGGACAACTCAGCTCGTGCAGGCAGTATCATTGGTAAAGCCCTGGAGAACTTTGATGGTGCCGAAGGCACAATTGAAGTTGTAATTGGCCGTAACTAATACCACAACTGCTCCAAAATAGGACTTTGACCGGTCCTATTTTTTTGACTAAATATTACATAACAACGGAATACCTATGGGATTAACTAAGCCACGTGCTGCGCAAATTTTTGATATAGACTATAAACAAGCAACTCGTGCAATCACGGTCAGCAATGTTACATTGGCGGGCGGCGCCCCGAGTCAAGTTGACGGTGTTAATCTAGCAGAAGACGACCGAGTACTGGTAACTGGGCAGTCAACTGCTAGTCAAAATGGCCTGTACTTTGTATCCTCCGTGGGTACAGGTGCCGACGGTACATGGCTTCGCACAAGTGACGGCAACGAAAACGGCGAGATTCAAGCCGGTATGATTGTGATGGTCACCGAGGGTGTGATCTATGCTGATACACAGTGGAAACTGATCACAGATAATCCCATTGTTATTGGAACCACAGCACTAACTTTCACACAAAACTATTCGGCAAATTCAATATCCGGCGGCACAAGCAATGTGGCAGTGTATTCCAACGCTAATGTTACAATAAGTAGTGCAGGCACGGCCAACGTGTTACTTATCAGCAGTACAGGCGTAGTAGTCACTGGCACAGTAAGTGCAACCGGTAATATCACTGGCAATTACATATTAGGTAATGGATCGCAACTAACTGGAATTGCAGGAGGTAGCAGTGATGCAAATACCCTTACCGGTACTACCCTAGCAGCCAATGTTGTAACGTCAAGTCTAACATCAGTTGGCACTTTGGGTTCATTAAGCGTCACTGGCAACGTTGCCACTGGCAATGTCAGCGGAACAAATATTACTGGCACATTGACCACAGCAAGCCAAACAAACATCACTTCAGTAGGTACACTTGGCGCATTAACAGTTACAGCCAACACAACTAGTGGTAACCTACTAACAGGTGGATTGATTTCAGCCACAGGTAACGTAACTGGTGGTAATGTATCTGGTACAAACTTAAATGGTACGTTGAGCACAGCAAGCCAAACTAATATCACCAGTGTTGGTACACTTATTTCGGTCAGTGTAAGTGGGAATACTACCAGTGGTAATATTTTAACAGGTGGATTGATTTCAGCCACTGGCAACGTAACTGCGGGTAATCTAAGCGGCACTAATATTGTGGGCACAATAACCACAGCGGCACAAACAAATATCACTTCAGTTGGTACACTGAGTAGTTTAAGTGTCACTGGCAACGTCACAGGTGGTAACCTAAGTGGCACCAGTATTGTGGGCACATTGACCACAGCCGCTCAAACTAATATCACCTCAGTGGGTACTTTGGGTAGTTTGAGTGTAACTGGCAACATCACAGGTGGTAACGTAATTGCCACACTCAATGGATCAGGCGCCAATGTTACTAGCATCAGTGCCACAAACATCAGTTCAGGCACACTGGCACAAGCAAGATTGGCAAACTCAGCAGTGACATTGGGTAGTACAGCGTTGACATTGGGTTCAACAGTGACAACTGTGGCTGGCTTGACCAGTGTTACCAGTACAACATTCGTTGGTGCGTTAACTGGGGCGGCCACCACAGCTGCCACTGTTACAACTGCGGCACAAGCCAACATCACATCAGTGGGTACATTGACTAGCTTGGCTGTAACTGGTAATATTACTTCAGGTAATCTGTCAGGCACTAGTATTGTGGGAACATTGACCACAGCGGCACAAACAAATATCACTTCAGTGGGTACACTGAGTAGTTTAAGTGTCACTGGCAACGTACAAGGCGGCAATCTTAGAACCGCTGGATTAATTTCAGCAACTGGTGCTATTACCGGCGCTGCAATCACTGGTAGCAGTTTAACAGTATCAACCGGTAACGTCAGTGCTGGTAATATTGTTAACAACAATGCCAATGGTGTAGGCAATATTGGCAGTTCGACCACTTACTTCAACACTGTTTTTGCCAAAGCCACCTCAGCACAATACGCTGACTTGGCAGAAAAGTACGAATCAGACGCAGAGTACGCACCAGGAACAGTGCT
>Ga0181346_1001579_pt1 | contig 10074 bp, 2 predicted proteins | sample Su13VDMM15DN_FD_130100 | JGI IMG/M metagenome (GOLD analysis project Ga0181346, IMG submission 130100) | Freshwater viral communities from Lake Michigan, USA - Su13.VD.MM15.D.N | ecosystem: Environmental > Aquatic > Freshwater > Lake | place: USA: Michigan | collected 2013-07-15 | reverse complement strand
GACGAGCCAGATGGCGAAGAGGGTAAATGATTTAGACCCAGACGGGGTTCGCATCATCGTGCCGTGGGATGAACTGCACGTTGGTGGCTCGTTCTTTGTCCCCTGCGTCAACACCGATCTCTGTGCTAGGCAGGTTCAGGGCGTGGGAAAAAGGTTAGGATTGTCCCTAACATGCAGGCAGAGAATTGAGACCCCGTATTTAGGGTTGCGCGTATGGAGAACCGCATGATATTGTGTACGTGACGTGCAGGCTTGCCGCCAGCTAGTCCTCTGTCGTTCTCCTGACTTGCCCCGGCCTCGCGCCGGGGCTTTTTTATTGCGGTAGCTCTCGACCGTACTCGTCGAGGCTCTCCCGCACACCGGGTTGGAACGGTTTGGGGATGTAGACGCCACCAACCATATCTTGGCTGCGCTGACGGAACCCTCTGACTGACGCTTTTAAGTCGAACCCACCCAGCTCAGGATGCTCTCGCATAAACTCGGCCATCTCTTGCTGGACTTGGCGTACTTCTTCGTAGTCACCATCGACCAATGCAAGGTTGAAGCGCTTATAGAGCTGGTTCTTCTCGCTACGGATAGCCTCGGTAATACGCTTCTCGCGGCCCACGGCTTCCTGCGTGCGGATGACTGCCTCTGGTGTATAGCCCAAGAGCTGCACGGCCACATCCCAGCTGTCTAGCGGGGTAATTTGATCCCCGCGCATTGTCTCCGCTCCGCCCGCTTCGATATAGCGACCAGCACGCATGAATGCACGAATAGACGAGGGTACCATGGCTTCAATGCCGCGATATACTTCGCCATCGTTTAGCAAATCAAAACCACGTTGGACGTTTAGGTAGGTTCCAAGCACGGGGCCGCCGAACATCTCGAACGCATCGTATAGCATCGGCTGATCTTTTTTAATGGGGCTTTCGCGGAAGACCAAGCCGCTCATGGAGATACGAGACGCGACTTCGGCGCCGGTAAGATAGTTCACAAGCCCGCTGTACAGAGGTTCCTGCAATGACTTCTGGGCCAAAGTTTTGAAGTCTTCCTCATCATCGTCAGTGAACATCATATCCAGAATGGTTGTCGCTTCACCAAAGAACGGTAGACCCTGAATACCCGCGAATATGGCAGTGGAACCAATCATAGAGGCTAGTTGGTACCGCGCAATCTTACGCTCCATCTTTGCATCAGCGACCTGCTCGGGCGTCATGTCCGGCGTGATTTTGGTCAGCGACCGCCGCACCCCATTGGTAATAAAACGCAGCATGCTCAGGGCATAGCGCTTGTACATCAAGAGAACCGAACCCAAGCCGCTCGTCGCAATCGACGGGCCTGTAAGTATGCCGACTGTACCGTTGGTAAGCTCTGTGGTGTCCACCGCATATTTTACGGCATCGGAAATCTGTTCAGGCGTCAGCTTATAGTCTTTCTTCCCTTGGGCACTTCTGATCTTGTCTCTCTCCAGCAGGAAAGCGGAGATAGAGGTACTCTGGCGCGTAAGGCGCTCAGCGTACTGCAGCGGTAGACCCGAGAACCTGTAGATGCGAGAAGCTACGTCACCCATACCGCTTAGCTCGGACTGCGCGATTGTTGTACCAAGCATACCGTTCCTCGACATATACTGTGCCAGCGGGGCTAGGTCTTCTAGGTCGGCGCGCAGCGACGCTGGAATTTTTCTATCTGTCCGCAGGATGAAGTTGCCCGCTGCGTCCACGGTATAGTAGTTCTCAAGCGAGCCCCAGTTCTCAAGCTCCTTTACTTGTGTAGGGTCTGCTTGACCGGGCTCCTGAACGAGCTGTGAGATACCCGAAGACTGGGAAATCATCCGAGCTGTGTTTAGTGCACGGATTATGGAGCGGAGGCTATGGCGACCCAGAAGTTGGGGTATGACCACCATGGGCAGCTGGAAGAATACGTTGATTGTGGCGGCGGGTAGCGCCCCGAGCGTCCACAGGAAGGTAAGACCACGCGCATGATAAGCTACCCTGCTGGACGTAGGGTTACGAGCAAAGGAGATACGCTTTTCAAGTTCTTTCGCGGTAGCGTTGATCGCGATCTTGTCAGCCAGCGTATTTGTGGGGTCTTTTTGCGCGTTTTCAGCCTGCGCCCTAAGCCTACTCTTAGCGGCTTCTAGCTCTGGTACAAACTTAGAGTTCACGATTGCGTTCACGGTTCCAGCGAGCCGGTTCTGCAGCGCAGCGATATACTCTCCGGGCTCGGTGACGTTCCCGATGGGGCTCTCATAACCCATGGCACCTGCACGACCGCCTTCTTTTCGACTCCTAAACTGTGCCATCGCCGAGTAGGCCGGAGACATACGCGTGAACATCTCTATTATAGCCGCTCTACCGGCTTCGCGCTGCGATGCTTCAGGTACGATCTCGTCAAGAATCTTAATCGCGCCCTGTACGAACTCCAGTGGAACCGACTTGTCGTAGCCCTTGGCGAAGTCCATGATGAACGGCTCTTGCGTGATCTCTACCGCGGCGGGACGCCCGTCTGGAAGCTTCGCATTGTTGAGCTCTGCAATGAATGCACGAGCGGCTCCGATAGACTTAAACGTACTTACGACGGCCTCGGGCGCAAAGAGCGCTTCTTTCGTACCTACGCCCGGCGCTGTAGGTGGACGAGACGTTGTTTCCGTCTGCACATAGGATACCCAGTATTTGCCCTCACGCATCAACGGGAAGTATGGGTCGATTATGCCGCTTTCGAGCAGCTGCGCCATGAGTTTATCACGCAGGGCGGTACGTTCCGCCGGGTCTTCCGTCGTTTGGTTGACCTGCAGCGTTACAGCGTTGAACCACTCTTGGCGAATGCTGTCGTTCAGGGCAATGTGGATGTTGTATGCCTCACGGAACTTACCATCTGGATCGATAGCCCGCATCTCGGTGCTGAGTTTGTCCCATATAAACAGCTTACCCGCGTCATCCCTGTACGTGTTGCGGGGTTTGGTAATATCCACTTGGTTGCGCGTGGCTGTGTCTAGAATACCAATATAGCGCTTGAACCCTGCAGGGTTGGCTTTTGCCAATACCGAATATCTTTCCGGCAGCTGCGATACTATTTTCTGCAGCCGTGCCGACTCCCCCTGACGGCGGTCGAATATGCTCTTGATCTCGTCAATAACGGGCAACGCCTTGCGAGAGAAATCCGCTATCCAGTCAATCTGCTGCAGGGACAGGGCAAAGTTACGCAACCAGTCTGGGATAATACGCTCACGGATAAAATCGTACATGCGCGAAGCAGCGCTTGGAGACCACGTAGGTACCCTACCCGCATTGTCTAGCACGTTGCGGCCGATAAGTGGGTTTGCCACAGCTGCGTTATAAATTTTGCCGGGCAATATCTGAGGTGCGGGAGACAGAAGATTATCCATGATCTGGTGGAACCGGTCGAGACCAGTTTCTGTGGTTCTGACCTCGTTTGTAATTTTGCGGCGTGGGTACGGCTTCGACGGCATGCCTACCAGACCCCGGAAGAAGTTTCCGATGATCTCTTTGAAGCGCTCAAAGTTCGTGAGCGGCAACTCGTTCGTTTCGTACTTTATGTTTGTGAACAGGGTGTTGTTCATCAGGTCGCGCAGGCCATTGTCTTGTGCACCGAACGCAACGCGGCCATAAGCATCGGCCACAAATTCGCTCAGATTAGTAAGACCCTGCAGCTCGTACGAGTAACCAAAGGCTCCGGGGGTAGCGACCTGCTTACGTACCGCGTTGAGTAGGTCTTGTAGCTGCCGTGTAATAGGCAGATTGGGATTGTTTATCACGTTCGCAGTAACAGCGTGCGCCATCTCGTGCATAAGCACGTGGGCTGTCATCCCAGTCTGCCCATTCAGATAGATGATGTTCTGACGCTCTGGGTCGCCCTTTGCGCTAGCCTGCCAGAATACGCCACGATTGCTACCGATGTTTTTAGCGGGATCGCCGGGGTACAGAACCTTGACACGCGTTGTACCTACTAGCCGCGCGAATGCCTTAGCCAGAGCTTTCAAGATGGGGTTCTTTGTCTCTTTTGACAGGCTGAGCAGCGCGCCCTTCAAGTCGCCCGCTTCAAGAAACGCACGGGTGTTAGCAGATAGGGGTTTATCCAGCGCCGACGCCGACGTCACTGCAGCCATGTTCAGGCCGACATCTGTAGCAGTTTTTTCCGTTGTCGGGATACTCTGCACGTCGTCGTTGACTGCGGTTAGAATATCACTAGTCGGCGTATCGAGGCTGAACTTTCCGATACGTGTGGCAATACTGGGGTTGTTGATTGCGGCTTCGGTCAGGCCGATTGGCAAGTTCTCCATTCGCAAGTCAGCGGAGTTCTTAGCATCCTCGTAAAGCGCGTTCTTCTTGCGAGACCATTCCCACCACGCAGGATCGGTTTTCGTTGGTTCGTTATCACGGTGCGCGCGGTAGATAGCCAGCTTATCCTCCGGCTCCCCTCCTAACCCGCCAATAGGCTTCGGGTACCCTTCAACATTTATATCACGTGGGCCGTTGAAGAAGGTTGAGACCGATTTTGGAATCCGAAATACATGTAACGTCTTCTTGCCGCGTCCATATTTGGTGGCATACCGCTTAGCTACATCTATGGCGTTCTTGGCGATATTTGGGTCGTCGGGGTCTAGGACAAAAGTATATAGCCCTTTTCCAAGTGGGCGGATATTACCGGGCTCACCAGTACCAGAAAAGCTAAAGTCTATTTGGTCAAAATCTGAGCCACCATGCACCACGTAGATGTAACCATTGTCTGTATCCCCCATGCCCGACGTATTATTCGTCAGCGTATCTCCTTTTTCTAGTGCAGCTACCTCAGCTTGGTTTGTCGCATCGGCCGCTACTTCGTCGACCGGTTTTGCGCGCTCGAATGGTGGTATATAGTTACCAGCTTTATCTTTGGGGGGCATACCACCATACGTGCGGGGGCGCTCTCCAACTGATACCCACTGTCCGTTTTCTTTCTTAACTGCCTCTACCGTCACCGACCCTATGTTGTCGGCGTTTATGGTAAGCGACAGCACGCGATCCTTACCGCCGAGGGCGGTCTCTACGATATTTCCGGGCGCAAAGTAGTCGCTCAAAGCCGCTAGATAGGCTTTGAGAGCTTTATTCGGTGTTGTTTTTTTCTTACCCTTAAGCGGTGCGCCTGCTAGTGTATTTGGCTCCGTTCCACCTGTTGCTCCAGCAGCGACAGGAGACTGCATATCGCTTGCCAATCCTCCTGTTCCAGATGTTGTAATGACTTCGGCGGCTTGACCGTCGCTTGCGGCCCCTTGGCCTTCTCCCACGCGCGGTGCACCACCCGGAACGCTAGCTCCAGCTTCGGCAGGGTCAACTGCTGCACCTTGTCCGTCATTTTCTACCCCCTGTGCTGTGGCCTGTGGCGCAGGTTTTGGCGCAGCTTGTGTCGCATCTTGTGGCGCAGCAAACAAATCTCCTTGGGCTGCAGTTGTCGCAGCTTCTGGCTCTTGGCGTAGTTGATCCAGCGGTACACGTGAAACTTCTGTAGCGCCGGGAGCAAGCACCGCCTGATACAGTGTGCCATCCGGCGCAGCTTGTGGTGGTTCATCTACAACATCAACGGGATAGTCATAGTCTTTGCTTACCCATATAGCTTTGCCGGGCTTTATCGTGGTAGCTGGTTTAGTTTGTGCCCTAGCTGCCGCTGCCGCTTCCGCCTCCGCGCGACGATCCGCCTCCGCCTCCGCCTCAATTATTCTTTTTTTTGCTTCCGCCTCCGCGCGCTCAAAAGCATCTGCTTCGGTTTCCATTTCAGCAGGGCGCACTTCGGCACGCCGCGCAGCAGCTTCTAGCGGCAACGTCGGTTGCGCTGTGGTTGTACCACGAGGCATAAACTTCACGTCATCCATACCGACCCTGCTGACGTCTACGGGTTCTGGCGATACGTTAGCTTCTGCGTATGATGCATCGGGCGCGAACGGCACATCACCCATACGAACCGTGCTGACGTCTACGGGTTCTGGTGATACATTAGCTTCTGCGTATGATGCATCGGGCGCGAACGGACGAACGTCTCCGATCCCGACTTCTGTCGGGTTAAGCTGGTTAGCTGTGTCTGCCGCTAGGCTGGGGTCGTCGCGTTTGCGTCGTTTACCAGTATAGAACTTGACCGTCTCACCGCTCTCAAGGGTAACTGTCGCCTCAAACTTTTCGTTTTTGTTGACCTTTCTACCGGTGGTTTTATAGCTAACCTTCTTAATCTTGACCGTAGGTGTGACGATAGGCGCCTCGCCGGGTGTGGTAGTAGGCGCAGTCGCATCAGGAATCACACCCGCAGCGGCGATCTCGTCGATTGGCCTAGAGGATATAGAAGTGGGAGCAGCCTCATCTGCTGCGTTTGTACCACGACCTGCAACAACGCCGGTGGATGCACCAAGGCCACCACCAAGCACGCCGCCCGCAATACCGTTGTCGATATATTCTTGGATAGCCTCGGGCGTGTCGATTGGCAGTCCGGCTTGGTAGCGTTCAAGTACGGCTTGACCTACTTCGTTCAGACCCTCGACTGGGGCACCGAGCGCAGCGCCCTTTGCCGCACGGGTAAACAGACCTCCGCGAACTAACGTCAGACCCTTCGCGCCGATGGCGTTAGCAATACCGGTCAAAGCAGCTTGGCCAACGGTAGCGCCCAAAGCGTCACCCAGATCAACTGCATCTTTCCGACCTTCAGCAACTTCTTGTTCTTGGCGCTGCACGTTTGCACCGAACAGCAGGGGCGCTTCAGAGAGACCCGAACCTATACCAAAACCGGCAATAGCGCCGGGGACACTGCCTACAGCAAAACCGCCAATAGCGCCGGCTGTACCACCAGCGAGACCTACACCCAGCTGAGGAATCTGACTACCTGCCAACTCACCCGCATATGTTAGTCCTGCGCCTATCTTCGGGAAGAAACCCTCGGTCGCGGCAACATCTTGCCGGGTGATAGGTTTTGGTTGGGATAGAGCAAGCTCAAATTGACGCTGAGCGGCGGATTCTTCCATACCGCGTCCGAAATCGGCGATGGATGCAATGCCGGTTTTATCGCCTATTGTCTCAATCGTTGTACCCAAGGTGGACTTCGCAGCGGGGATACCACGCGCAATACCACGACCCAGCGCAGTGCCGTCTTCCGGTTCAGGAATGGGCGTACCAATTTCTTGTTCGTATTTTTGTATGAAAGCGTTTTCCTTCTCCTCGATAAAGGATAGGATTCGTGCCCGTTCAGTATCAGAGGGGGTATCACCCTTGATCTTTAGGTTGTACGTTTTTCCGCTGACGCGGCCCGGAACCTGAACGGTGCCCATATAATAACTCCTCTGCTTAAAGCTAGTATACGCAAAAGGATCGCTCTGGGCTAGTCAGATACATCCCCGTCGTACTCCTCTTCAGCGGCAGCGGGTGTAGCCCCGTATAATATTTCCTGCCGTAGACCCCGCAACCGCCCCAACTCATTCTCTAGCTGTTTATTTTCCAGTACCTGTGCTGGAGTAAGTGATTTAGTTTCTATAGCCATCTGCAAAAGCGGGTCATTAAGTCGGGACTCAATCGCCTGTATGTCGGCTGCATTTTGAGTTAAAAATCGTGCGGTTCCCGCTGAAATACTAGGCAGCGCACTAATACCGCCGGTGGAAGCACCGGAAGCGGCCCTAGCCGAAGCGGCGGCGCGGGACGCGCGGGACTGCTCTAGAGCACCCTGAAGGTCTAGCTTATCTTTGTCGTACTGGTCACGCGCTGCGCGTGCGGCCTCGACGCCTTTCAGGCCAGCTTCGCCCAAGGCACCGAGCAGGGTGGGCTGCGTGGAAGACATCAGGTTCAGACCAACTTGGGCCAAGGCCAGCCACTTGTCTTGCTTTGCGGCTTTCTCTCGCGATGCAAGGGCGTCCATGAGCTGCTGCTCGAACGATGACATACCACCACCGCCGCCACCGCCACCACCGCCACCACCACCACCACCGCCACCGCCACCACCACCGGTTTCGGCCGAAAGCTCCGCTGCTGGGGCCGCAGCCGTAGCTAGTTTATCCCCAGCTAGATTGGCGATTCCGGCTTCCTTCATAGTGTCGGCCATCTGCTTGTACGCGTCGCTCGAACGCTTGGCAGCCTCAGCCTCTTTGGCGACAGCTGGGTCTACGGGCTCGTCTGGGAAGAAACCTTCCCTCCGAAGTCTTTCAGCTTCTTGCCGAGCTAGCTCTGCCTGCTTCTTGGCACTTACAGCGGTGCCCTCAAATCCGGGTATCATGGTAGCCGCAAGAGCTTTGGTGTCCTGCGCTAATGCACGCCCCTCGGTAAGGAATGCGCCCGCTGGGCCTAGTACGCTGTCATCAATAGTTTGACCTGCGCTGCTAACAGCCTCACCAACATTGCCGTAAATTCTCGCACGCTCGTCAGCAATCGCTTGTTCTTCTGGTGTTAGCGGCATAGCGTATGGCGCCGGCGCTCTGAAATCACTGGAGTCGCGCAAGACTTCGGCATTATACCGTTTTGCTATGTCACTAACTGTACCCCCAAGCTCGTCAAAGACTGATGGGCGCTCAGGCGGCGCTCTGAAATCGTTAGGGCCCCCTTCTGACGGCATAGCCAGCGGGTTCTCTTGCCTAAACGTTTGTCGCGCAGTAAGCAGGTCGGGCATCCCCTGATCTGCGCCGGGGCCGTAGTAATCTGCATCAGTAAAAGCCTGCGATGCGTTAGCACCAAGCCCCAACAATGCTTCATTTTTGACCTGACCGAATGTTGGCGAAAACTCGTCAGAACTAGTCTGCGTACCCCGAACAGGTAGGTTTTCGTTAAACGCATTTGGAATAGATGTGACTTGACCCGCTGCGCGGCGTTCAGCATCAGCGATAATAGCAGCCGCACGTTCTGGCCCTACTGAGCTAAGATATTCATCTATACTCATACCCTGACGATTAGCCATGATGCGTGTAACTTCGTCTACCTGTACTGCATCACCGGCAGCCATCTTCTTCACGGGGCCACCGCGGGCCATAGCCTGCACACCTGTGTTCTGTGCCATGTCAGTTTGCGGTGCTAGTGCGCGGGCCATATCGGCGATGCCGCCTTGGGGAACTCCGGCGGCTGCAACGGCATCTTCTGCAACAGTGCTCTCTGGGGCTTGCTGCGCAGCGGCCGAGGACTCCATCTGCTTGCGACGCATGATTTCCCCGAGCACTAGGTACTGGGGTGTACTACCATCAGGCATTTGCATGGCACCGATGAGCTGCTCTTCCGAGAAGTTCTTAAGCTGGTCTTGGAGCTTGACGATGTTCATCATGAGTATGCCTGATATAGCGATAGGCCACTTAGCCCCGCCCCTAGATACTGCTGCAATGGGTTGCTGTACTGGTAGTTAGTATTCGTCTGCGTGCCAGCATTTGCAAGTGGAAGGCCACGCAGAACATCTGAATAGAACCCGAGCTGCTCCTGTGGATAACCCTGCTGACGCAGATAGTCTTGGTATCCGATATCCAGCCCAGCTTGTGCTTCTCGCTGCCGCCCGCGACCAAGTGCGTCGAGCATTTGAGCGTTCTGAATGTCCGCTGCGCGATCCATTTGACCGAACCCAGCGAGTTGACCGGCGGCCGCGCCTCGTGCCTGCAATGCGGCAAGACCTTGCTGCGCGCCGAACTGACGTGAAGCCTCTGTGCCCGTCTGGACGCGGCCTAGTTCCGCTGCTTGGGCGGCTTGGATACGCGCCGCTTCTGCTAGGCTGATACCTTGAGTCCGAGCTAGCTCTGCAGCTCTGGCCTGCTGTACACGGGACATTTCGCCTATATTGATACCCTGTGCGCGAGCCCTTTCATACGCCTGCGCCTGCTGCTGCGCAAACTGCGCTTCTCGGTCTGCGCCAAACTGGCGCGCTGCTTGTTCGTAAGCAGATTGGCGTCCGGTAACGTCAATACCCTGCATTTGCTTTGCTAGGTTTTCTTCGGCCAGACCTTCTTGCACAGCCTGACGGCTGCCACCAAACGCGCCCGACTGCGCGGCCCGCGTGTTTCTATCCCCACGCATCCGGTCAAAGTCTTCGGTAGCGCGTTCTTTCTGGAAGTCCAAGACGTTCGTCATGTACGGAGACATGTACTTTTTGGCTTCTGCG
>Ga0181346_1001577_pt1 | contig 10078 bp, 10 predicted proteins | sample Su13VDMM15DN_FD_130100 | JGI IMG/M metagenome (GOLD analysis project Ga0181346, IMG submission 130100) | Freshwater viral communities from Lake Michigan, USA - Su13.VD.MM15.D.N | ecosystem: Environmental > Aquatic > Freshwater > Lake | place: USA: Michigan | collected 2013-07-15 | reverse complement strand
GCACGGCTACTCTGACGCGACAAAGCAGGAACTGTCTGGGCCATCCGGCGGGGCAATACCAATCGAGATCAAGCGGACCATCATAGATCCATCAGAGGCGTAACATGGGCATTTTCGATTTACCGACTGGCGCAAATCCAGCCAAAGACACGCCAGTTGGCAAGGATGAAATGGGCCGCACCATTTACCAAACAGGCTATGGTGCGCAGTACGTCATGCCTGATGCGCCGAAGCCTGAAGCGCGATTCCCAACCAACTTTGCATATGAGATGACAACGCCGCAAGAGCGCGCAGCCATTGCAGCGAATCCACCAGCACCGCAACAAAACCCAAACATCCTAAGCGGCACTGGCATTATGGGAACACTGGGCAATTTCAACCAAATATTGAACCCTGTTGAAGCAATCGGTCAGTCAATGTCTGCATCGCAGCAAATGCTTGCGCCAGAGACAGCAGGATGGGATCGAGTCACCGCGCTTGGGAACATGTTGTCAGGTGTGGCAGGCGTCACAGCACCTGCTGCCGCTGCCTATAAGGCCGCAATGCCTGCTGCAACAGCGTTGATGGAAAGCTTGCTTGGCTGGTCTCCATTGCGGCAACCTATTCTTGATCGTGCAACTCAGCCCGGTCCTATGCCAACCCTATACAGCAACCCAATTGCTGGTGATGTTGGCCGACCGCCATTGACGTTTGACGAAGTTGAGCGGGCAATGCGGGAAGCACAAAACGCTCCGCCAATAATGGCTGGTGGGCCGATGGCATCCGATGTTAACCGACCACCCGTAACTTTCGCAGAAGCAGAACGGGCCATGCAGGAAGCGCAGACGTTGCCTGCAATGACCGCGCCAGAGCCTGTAAAGGCCCCGCCTGTGACAATGGCAACCGCGAGCCTGCCTCCGCCACCTACAGATCCTAATGCTCTTCCGGCACCCCCCCCAGCCTTTGTGCGACCAGTGCCTATCGAGGCAGCGCCAAAGGTTTCCCCAGAAATGGTGGCAAGGCTTGTTACAGCGCCAGAGGTAAGCATCATTGCCAGAGATGTTCCCGTTGGTAACACGGCTAAAGTTCAAGAGCAGATTGCTCAACAGAAGTCGGCATTCCCGGCGTCCGAAGGCTGGACGCCAAACTCAATGGAAGTGTCGAAAGTAAACCCGAAAAAAGATAGGTTCGAAGTTGTCTATAAGGGTGTTCCTTATAAGTATGACAAACCGCCAATGGGCGTGTCTTCCGACGACTGGCAGAAAACTATGGTTACGCGCCAAGTACAAGAGATCAAAGACTTGGCCGACCGGGTCCGAGCAAAAGATCCGGCAGCTATCGCCATTGTAAATGAGGCAAACTGGTATCGGTCAATGCGCACCAGCCTGCGCAAAGAGTTTGGTGGCATAGGTGACGTGTTTGCTGATGTTCTAGGCGCAACATCAGCGCAAACTGGCGTTGAGATGAACTGGAACAACGGCATTGAGATTTTGCGGCGGTTCAGCCGTGGAGAGTACGATAAAGAAATCAGCATGTATAACGAAATGCTGAAAAAAGGTGACGTTAACCCAACAACGCTTGGAAAAATGCACAACGACCCAGATAATCCATTCCGCCTTATCACTAACGCGGCAGGATCTCTTTTCAACACCAACAGCCCAGCGGCAACCAAAGCGCTGTTTGATATGTTCCGCGTGGCGACGGGAGCGCCTAAGACGCCAAACTTTACTGGCAACCTGATTGGATACACCAACGCTGCGACCATCGACGTATGGGCTGCGCGGCATCTGCGTAGACTTGCCGGGCTAGATCGTATTCCGCCGCCTGTGGAAAGCGGCGTGACTGGTGCGCACTTGAAAGGCTCCACGCTTGAACAGCCGAATATCAGCGGAGAGTTTGGTTTCGGCCAAAAGGTAATGGCTGGGGCAGCGGATGAAGTTAACAAGCAAGGCATCATCAGTGCCGTTGCGCCGAATCTCCAAGATATGAACCCAGACGATCTTCAAGCGGTTGCGTGGTTCATTGAAAAAGAACGCTGGACCCAGAACGGCTGGACCACCAAAGCAGGCGAGGGCGGGTCGTTTGAGTTTGAATCATCTTTAGCTGGAGCCGCAGATCCCGCTCTGGCAAAGACATTGCGCCGGAGAGTGACGGAAAGCTTTAAGCCGCCGCCAATACGCAAGAAAGAAACCGATGCCGCATATGCAGCTAGGATTGAGCCGTTAAGAATCGCACATGAGGCAGGCGCGGTAGAGGCGCAAAAGCAACTCGATCAAGTCAAAGCCCCCTTGGCCCGCTATGTCCTTGGCATCAGCGTCGAGCGCCCCGGTGTGCGTCCTACAAACGTCCAGCAGGCCGAGATTGCCGGGCGTCTTGGAGAGCCTGCCAAAGCAGATCCGAGCGTTGTGACGTACCAGATCAACAACACATATGGCCGCTTCATGCAGTCAGATGAACGGGCGTTCAATGCCGAGTTTGTGGTTCGCCAGAACTTTGACCCATCGGGCGTAACGCGCCGCATGGTCGAGGTTGCTAAAGAGGCCGATCAAGATGCGGCATTCATCTCAAAGGTGGTTCCGCTTCGAACCCCAGAAAGCCGACCGGGCGTTGAGATCTATTTCCGTAAGCGGCAAGACCCAGACTTTGCGCGGCGGCTATCTGACAAGCTAACGCAGTACGGTGTTGACGGCTTTACGTTTGTGACTGACAGCCGCGTGATGGATCGCCCCGGCGCTCAGGCAGGCCTTGCAGACGAAGCGGTTGCAGGCATCAACGGTTTGCGCTTCCAATATATTCCCGAGTTTGATATGGGTAGGGATGCGTGGGCAGCGATGTCGCCAGCCGAAAAAGCTGCAAAAATTGATGACGTTGAGTATCTGTTTACAAAAATCGCAAACGACATCCAAAAAACAGAACAGGGCATAAGCGCTGCAAACATTATGCACTACGAAACAAACGTAATCGAGAGAGACCAATACGATGGATTACTTGGAACGTCTGCTACAACGCCTAATCAATGATGGCGAAGGGAAAAGCCCAATGGCTCGTTCTTTGCGTGACCAGATCGCAGCGCAAGAACGCGGGCAGAGTGCGCAAGATGTGTACATCACTGGCATGATGAAGCGAGAACCTGAGCGGGCCAAGTGAACCTAAACATCAACACCCCGCGCTGGGCTGTTCCAATCCTCAAGAAAGAACACGCCCGCTACATCGGCGCATTCGGCGGGCGTGGATCTGGCAAGTCAACCTTCTTCGCCGAATGGATTGTTGAGCGCTGCGTGATGAAACGCACAGATGTGGTCTGCGTTCGTGAGGTGCAGAAGTCACTCAAGCAATCCGTCAAGAAGCTGATCGAGAACAAGATACAGGAACTTGGCGTTGGGCATATGTTCGAGGTGCAGCAGGCCGAGATCAAATGCCCGCATGGTGGCGTGATAATCTTTCAGGGGATGCAGAACCACACCGCAGATAGCATCAAGTCGCTCGAAGGCTTTGACATCGCATGGGTGGAAGAGGCGCAGTCGGTCAGCCAGTTCTCTCTGGACCTGTTGCGCCCGACAATCCGCAAGCCCGGATCGCAGCTGCTGTTCAGTTGGAACCCACGCTATGAGGACGATCCAGTTGAATCGCTGCTGCGTGGTAACAACGCGCCGACCGACAGCATCGTGGTCGAGGTCAACTATTCTGACAATCCGTGGTTTCCAGACGTGCTACGGGATGAGATGCAATACGACCTCAGGCGAGATCCAGATAAATATCTGCACGTCTGGAAAGGTCAGTATGTTCGCAACAGCGAAACGCGGGTGTTCAAGAACTGGGTGATCGAGGACTTCGACGCGCCACCTGATGCCGTCCATCGCCTTGGTGCAGACTGGGGCTTTGCAACCGACCCGACAGTCTGCGTACGCTGCCACATCATGGGCCGCAAGCTATATATTGATTACGAGGCGTATCAGGTCGGCTGCGAGATTGTGGACACGCCTTCGCTGTTCATGTCCATCCCAGAGGCTGAGAAATGGCCGATGGTGGCCGACAGCGCACGACCTGAGACTGTCAGCCACATGCGCCGCAATGGCTTTCCCAAGATACAATCAGCGGTCAAGGGCGCAAAGTCTGTGGAAGACGGGATTGAATGGCTGAAGTCTTTTGACATCGTTGTGCATCCACGCTGCAAGCACACAATCGACGAACTGACCCTATACAGCTACAAGACCGATCAGATGACGGGCAAGGTTTTGCCAGTGCTGGATGACCGCGACAACCATGTGATCGACGCGGTGCGCTATGCTCTGGAAGGTGCGCGGCGTGCTAACGTCCAGCAGAAGCCAAAGGCCCGGCCAATGGTCACTATGATGCCGATGGCAAGGTGATTGTTTTATCCACCAAAAGCGCATATAATGGCGCGGAATGAATTGCGAGGAACTGCCGTGGCAAGAATGACCAGAAGCGAACGGCTTGCAACAGTGCATGAGGATGCGCTGCAAGAGTTCGACGACATTCAAAGCGCCATGCGTGAAGGCCGTCTGCAATGCCTTGAAGATCGTCGCTTTTATTCCATCGCCGGGGCGCAGTGGGAAGGCAACCTTGCCGAGCAGTTCAACAATAAGCCGCGCTTTGAGGTCAACAAAATTCACCTGTCGGTGATGCGGATCATCAACGAATACCGCAACAACCGCATCACGGTCGATTTTGTGTCTAAAGACGGCACGTCAGACGATAAGCTGGCCGACACCTGCGACATGCTGTTCCGTGCGGATGAACAGGACAGTGGCGCCGACGAAGCCTATGACAACGCCTTTGAAGAGGCGGTTGGCGGTGGCTTTGGCGCATTCCGTCTACGCACTGAATACGAAGACGAGTATGATTCCGAGAATGACAACCAGCGCATTCGCATTGAGCCGATCTATGACGCCGACACAACGGTGTTCTTTGACATGGACGCCAAGCGCCAAGACAAGAGCGATGCCCGGCTGTGCTATGTGCTGACGGCAATGACGCGCGATTCGTATAAGGCCGCTTGGAACGATGACCCCGACACATGGCCGCACGAAATCCACCAGAATGAATTTGATTGGTCAACGCCTGACATGGTGTTCGTGGCCGAGGTTTACCGCGTTGAAGAAGCATCGGAACTGATCCGCACATTCCGATCCATCGACGGCGAAGAAACCCGCTATAGCGAGAAAGACTTCGCTGACGATCCAGAACTTGAGAATATGCTGACGGCCACGGGTCAGGTCGAGGTGCGCCAGAAGCGTGTGAAGCGCCGCCGGGTGCATAAATACATTATGAGCGGCAACAGCATTCTGGAAGACAGCGGCTATATCGCCGGGTCTGAAATCCCGATTGTGCCTGTCTATGGCAAGCGCTGGTATATCGACAACATTGAGCGTTGCATGGGTCACGTTCGTATGGCCAAGGATGCGCAGCGCCTCAAGAACATGCAGTTGTCCAAGCTGGGCGAAATCTCTGCGCTGTCCACGACCGAAAAGCCGATCTTCGCAGCCGAGCAGGTCGCTGGCTATGAGATGATGTGGGCCGAGGACAACCTGAAGAACTACCCCTATCTGCTGATCAACACCATGACGGATGCGAATGGGAATGAAGCACTTTCTGGCCCGGTGGCATATACCAAGCCACCGCAAATCCCGCCCGCACTCGCTGGCCTTCTGGCAATCACCGAGCAAGACATCAGCGACCTGTTGGGCAACCAGCAGAACGGCGAGCAGATGGTTTCCAACATCTCTGGTAAGGCTGTGGAGTTGATCCAGAGCAAGATCGACATGCAGACATACATCTACATGTCGAACATGGCCAAGGCGATCAAACGCGCCGGGGAAATCTGGCTCTCGATGGCTCGCGATGTCATGGTTGAATCGGGGCGCAAGCTAAAGGGTGTCGGCTCTCAGGGGCAAATGTCTACAGTCGAACTTGCCAAGCCTGTGCTGAACCAAGAGACAGGCGCGGTTGAATACGAGAACGACCTGAGCAAAGCCAAGTTTGATGTTTCGGTCGAGGTCGGGCCATCGTCTGAATCTAAGCGCGCTGCCACTGTGCGGTCGCTGATGGGCATGATGCAACTGGCAACCGATCCAGAGACGCAGCAGGTGCTTGGCTCGATGGCAATGCTGAACATGGAAGGCGAAGGCATCGCTGATGTCCGTGACTTCTTCCGCAATCGCCTGATCAAGATGGGTGTGGTTAAACCAACCCCAGAGGAACAGCAGGCGCTTCTGGAGGAACTGCAACAGGCGCAGTCGCAGCAACAACCAGATCCGCAGGCGCAGTATCTGCAAGCAGCGGCAATGGAAGCGCAGGCCAAAGCAGGTCAGGCGCAGGCCAACACAGCATACACCTTGGCACGGGCTGAAGAGACCAAAGCCAAGACCGTTGAAGTGCTTGCTGGCATCCAGCAGAAAGAGCGCGAAAACGTAGTGAACACGGCGAAGGCACTTCAAGAAGTGGTATCGCCCGGAATGCGGCAACCGCCCAGCCGCACATTCTAATGGGTGAGAATTGTATGAGGATCGAATGGACGAAGATAAGGCAGAATTTGACGACGATCTAGATGAAGTTGAGGAGCCGGAAGTCGAAGAACCTGAAGAGGAAGAAACCGACACTGAGGCCGAGACCGAAGAAGATGATGTCGTTGTCAGCATAAATGGGGAATCGCCTGACCCCGAAGATGAAAAGGAAGTTAGCGCCCCCGGCTGGGTGCGTGATCTTCGCAAATCGTATCGTGAGGAAAAGCGTCGAGCGAAAGACCTTGAGCAGAAGGTGCAGCAGCTGGAGCAGCGGACACAACCCGCGCAACAGCCGCTAGGCCAGAAGCCCACGTTAGATTCGGTCGACTACGACACCGAGCGATATGAGACGGCACTTGCGGCGTGGTATGATAAGAAGCGCCAGCATGACGACAGGCAACTATCCGTCCGGGCTGAACAGGAAGCTGTGCAGAAGGGATGGGAGAAGAAGCTGGAAGGGTATCATTCTGCCAAGGCAGATTTGAAGGTCAGGGACTATGACTTCGCAGAAGAAGTTGTCCAAGACACCCTAAGCGTCATGCAACAGGGGATGATCGTGCAAGGTGCGGAAAACCCCGCGTTGCTTGTTTATGCTCTGGGCAAGAACCCAAAGAAAGCGAAGGAACTTGCTTCTATAACCGATCCCGTAAAGTTCGCCTTTGCGGTGGCCAAGTTGGAGACCAATTTGAAAGTCACGAATCGCAAGGCGTCATCCACGCCGGAAAAGAAGATAAGCGGCACAGGCCGACCTTCTGGAACGGTAGACGGCACCCTAGAACGGCTGAGGGCAGAAGCTGAACGTACTGGTAACTACACGAAAGTGACCCAGTATAAAAAGCAAAAGCAATCGGCATAAACCCATAAAGGACATGCCAAATGGCAAACTCGTTTTCTAAAGAAGAGCGCGTAGCGTTCGAAGACATCCTCTCAGGCTTTAACGACGCACTTGTTTTGTCGTCGCTTGTGATGAAATACAACACCAACGGCCAACAGATGGAGCGTTCGTCGGACACCATCTGGCGCCCTGAACCCTACATTGCCCAGTCGTTTGATGGTTCGGATGCTACGTCCAACTTCAAAGACTCGACCCAGCTTGCTGTGCCTTCGACCATTGGCTACCAGAAGCACTCGACGGCGCTGCTGACCGCAAAAGAACTGCGCGACCAGTTGCAAGAAAACCGTCTGGGTCAGGCTGCTGCTCAAAAGCTGGCTTCTGACATCAACGTGGCCGTTCTGACTGTGGCGTCTAACCAAGGCACTATCGTTTCCAAGCGCACCACCGCTGCATCGGGCTTCACCGATATTGCAGAGGTTGATGCTCTGATGAACGAGCAGGGCGTGATGATGAGCGACCGCAACTATGCGCTGTCCAGCCGCGACTATAACGGCATGGCTGCTGACTTGGCTGCACGTCAAACCATGATCCAAATCCCGACCGAGGCGTATCGTCGCGCCTACGTTGGCGAAGTGGCTGGCTTCCAGACCTACAAGATGGACTACGCAAACCGCCTGACGGCGGCTGCTGGCACCACTGTGACGGTCAACGGCGCTAACCAGTATTACACCCCCAAGGCCACCTCGACGGCTGGCACGGGTGAAGTGTCGAACGTGGACAACCGCTATCAGAACCTGACCATCGCTGTCGGCGGCGGCACGGTGAAGGTTGGCGATGCGTTCACCATTGCTGGTGTCAACGCTGTTCACCACATCACCAAGAACGATACAGGCGTGCTGAAGACCTTCCGCATCACCGCTATCGTTTCTGGTTCGGGTGGTTCGGGCGTGGTTACGATCAGCCCGCCGATTATCTCGAACGGCGGTTCGACCGATGCTGAAGCGCAGTATAAGAACGTGACCGCAACGCCTGCAAACGGCGCGGCTATCACCTTCCTGAACACTGTGACTGCGGCTGTGAACTGCTTCTGGCACAAAGAGGCCATCGAACTGCTGCCCGCATCGCTGGCAATCCCGACTGATGCTGGCGCTGACATCATGCGCGCAACGACCGATCAGGGCGTTGAGTTGGTGATGCAGAAGCAGTTCGACATCAACACCCAGAAGACCAAGTATCGTTGGGATACTTTGTTCGGTGTGGTGATGTTGCAGCCTGAGATGGCTGGCATTCAGTTGTTCTCGCAGACCTAATAACAACTGGGAAGGGGTTTCGGCTCCTTCCCTACTTTCAACAGGGGACTGACATGCCGATCAAAAAAGGTTACAGCAGCAAGACCATCGGTTCGAATATCAAGATGGAAATGAAGCGCGGCAAGCCCACCAAGCAGGCAATTGCTATTGCTCTCAGCACTGCTGAAAAGGCTGCTAAGAAAGCAGGCAAACCGTCCAAAGCACCGAAGCGGAAAATGGCATGACTGTGATGCTCTACAAAACGCCTGGGCCGCACAAGTTTCATGGCGGAGAGTTTGATTATATCATCGCTGAAGAAGCTGATGTTGATGCGCGCGTGGCCGAGGGCTGGGCGCTGACAACGACTGAAGCCAGCGAAAAGCCCAAGCGTGGCCGCAAGCCAAAGGTTGAGGAATAAATCATGGCCTACACGAAGCGCGACATCGTCAACCAAGCGTTTGGCGAAATTGGCATGGCCGATTATGTCTTTGACCTGCAGCCTGAGCAGCTTAACAATGCGCTTCGCCAGTTGGACATGATGATGGCCACATGGAACGGCAAGGGCATTCGCATTGGCTATCCGCTGCCGTCATCGCCGGTGGGTAGTGATCTGGACGAAGTGACGGGTGTGACCGACATGGCGCTGGAAGCCATGTATTTAAATTTGGCCATTCGGATCTCAAGTGGGTATGGCAAGACCGTCAGCCCAGAGACTAAAGCCGCCGCAAAATTTGCATATAACCAATTGCTTGGTAAATCGGCGCTTCCGATTGAGATGCAGATTGGCAACCAAACCGTTCCATCGGGTGCTGGCAACAAGGGCTGGCGCTACTACAACAACCCATATTTGCGTCAGCCCACCGATCCGCTTACGGTCGGATCTGATAGCATTCTTGATCTGGAGTAAATCATGGCTAACATCAATCAGCTTTCGTCTACCTCAACACTTCAGGGCGGCGATCTGATCGTTGTCTGGGCCACTGACAATGGGGACAGCCGCAAGGCTTCTCTGACCTTGCTCACAGACTACCTACAGACAGCGCTGGTGCAGCCCGGCAGTCTTACGACCCAGTATGCCGCACCAAGCGCAACTGCCTTCTCTGTGACTATCTCTCTGGTCAATACATGGCTTCTGCTGACGCCCACAGGTGCATTCGCTGCTGGCACGATTGTGCTACCTGCAAGCCCGACCGACAAGGCCGAGGTCAGCATCAACACAACGCAGGCCATCACAGCTTTGACGGTCAGCGGAAATGGGGCAACCGTGACGGGTGCGCCGACCACTCTGGCGCAAAACGCATTCTTCACCATGCGTTATGACGCTGTAACGGCTGCTTGGTATCGGGTCTAATATGCAAATCCCAATCCTGTCTGGCATCTATGCTGATGGCTCACCAAACTTTCGGACATCATATCCGAAAAACATGGTTCCAGTGCCAAAGGAACAGGGG
>Ga0181346_1001575_pt1 | contig 10080 bp, 19 predicted proteins | sample Su13VDMM15DN_FD_130100 | JGI IMG/M metagenome (GOLD analysis project Ga0181346, IMG submission 130100) | Freshwater viral communities from Lake Michigan, USA - Su13.VD.MM15.D.N | ecosystem: Environmental > Aquatic > Freshwater > Lake | place: USA: Michigan | collected 2013-07-15 | reverse complement strand
GGTATGGAAGCTTCCTCCAGGTTCTATACCTATTATACCATCTGTTTAACCATAAGGCAAGATCGTATCCTATTGATCCTATCTTAGCAATCCATTTGTATTTTGTAATAAAAACATCTATTACATCTCCATGAAATACAAAGTAGTTGCTAGACTTATAATGATCATCTTGTATCCATTTACTCAACTCTATAATATAGTTCTCTCTTATTTCAATATTACCAAAATGTGATCCAATAAACTCCTCTATAAACTCATCATGATTACCTCTAATCCAAATGATCTTAGTTTTATTAGATAGTTTAAGTAGAGCGGCTACTGCTTTAGTATGTCCTTTTTTCCATTTTGCCCCTCTATTTAATGCCCATCCATCTATTATATCTCCATTTAGGATTAGGAGATCAGTTGGATGCTGCTCTAGAAATTCAATAAATTCTTTTGCTTGAGAGTCTTTAGTACCTAAGTGTAGATCGGATGCTATGATTGCTTTATATTTCATTTCCAGTAGTTATGATCTGAAGTGAACCATTCTTTATTGTTTCTATTCCACCAACTAGCTAGCATTATTCCAACCATATACCATACGCTCTTTTTCTCAAATCGTCTGCTTGTAGTGTAAGCAATCTTGTTTAGTATCTTAAATTTTTTAGGTTTAATCTTAGAGCTTAATAAATAATCTTCAGCTACTTTAGCTCTTTCATCAAATCCTTCTAAAGATCTAAAGGCTTCTGTTTTAAATAACATAAAGCCTCCTATTGCAAAAGGAGTAAATATTGAAGAAATGCTTTGAACTAGATAAAATACTTTAAAAATCCAATCGTACTTTCCATCTAGTGTTTTAAATTTACAGGTTATTAGATCATACTTTCCTCCAATAGCAATAGCAAGACACTTGCTAATCATATTAGGTTCATGTAAATAAATGTCAGCATCTAGAAATAAAATGTATGGAGTTTTAACATGCCGTGCACCATTATTACGAGCTACAGAAGGAAGACCTCCCTTTACAACTCGAATCACCATTGGTGAAGCTGTTTGATATTTCTTAAGTAATAGTAAAGTTCCTTCATCGTCTGATGAATCTGCTATTATGACCTGGCAATCTAGCTGTTGTTTACGTAATAGCTTTAAGACATCAATAACACCTCTTCCTTCATTTTTGCATGGAATTACTATGGTGAGTTGCTTGTTCATACTTATATAAATAGTTTAAGTATAAAAGCTAGGAATTACTTCTTTTGAGATGGTTTCAAAATAATTGTTACTTCTTTTGGATCATGCTTTTTAACTGCAGTAATGTTAAGCTTAACGACTTTATACCCCCTATAGGTCTTTCTTACTTTAAAATCTATAATCTCATAACCCAGAAGCTTTTCAACTTCTTCTTTTGTTATTTCCATAACTATTTAGTTTGTGTTGATTTCATCATCTTCATCAAATAAGTCTTCACCTTTATAATCAGGATGGTTTTCCTTCATATAATCTATCCCCCGTACCCAAAATATGGCTACGATTGCTGCTAATACAACACTACATCCTATTCCAATCATTAATCCCACCATTCTTGAATATAATTTTCTAACATTTTAAATAATAATCTTACAGCTCTATTATGGTTTGTATGACCTATTGCATAAGCCATTCCCTCTTTCTGGCTTATGTCAAATCCACATTTTCCGCCTTCTCTTACTCTCTTATAAGTTCGAGGATACTTCTTAAAGTAGTCAACAAAATGTTCTGATATAGTCTCTGATTTTAATTCGAAGAACTCATCACTGCTTTCATTATAATCATCCCAATTCCATTTAGTTTCAATATAGGTATGGGGTTCATGCTCATAATAACCTTCTTGAATCCTTTCTATTAATCTAACACAAGTCATCATTCTCTGTGCATCTCGTTCATTATCAACATGATGACCTTCCTTACCAATGTACTTGGCTTGATTGTTTAATTTAAACTTCCACACCTCCCATATGTAGCTAGTATCCCAATCTTGATCTCGCCATATAATTGGTAACCATCTATACAGGTTATAGAATCGTTTAAAGAATCGTCCTATCTTATACATAACTAAAAGAATCCTCTCATTTCAGAAAGATGCTGCATATGGTTGGCAGTCTCCTTATCTCTTACTATAGAGATTTCATAATCTACTTTGCCAGCTCCTGCTACAAATCCTACATACTTAAATACATTTGAATGCTCTACGCAAGTATCTTTAAATCCAAGTTCAACTCTTTTCTCTGGGATTACTTTGCTACACACTTTACAATATCTACTCATAACTATTATTTATTTTTTCTAAAAGTAATTACTTTATTTCTTCTTATCAACTTTTTCTTTTGGGGGAAGGTCTAAGTTCTCTATCATGATAGGACCGTTTCTAAACTTAGTCAAATCATAGTGCCACCTAGCAGTTACCTGATCGGTACCGTCTTTGTATTCTCTTACAAATTTTGTTTGGGGTTCTATTGGTTTACTCAAGGCCATATTTATCCATCAATTCATCGATCCTCTGTCTATTAAGATCAGATTCTCTTTGTGATTTGATAAAGATAACGTCTTTTGTTATATCTTCCAACTTTTGAGATGATTTTTTTAAATTCCAAAAATCGTATAAGTTTTGGATTTTAGTAGAGAGCTGCTTTACTTTGTGAGGGTAGTTTTTTTTATTAGCTATTTCTTTTAGCTTTTCCATTTGATCTAAACGATCAACATAACCATTTGCTACTTTAGAGAAACCTAAACTCCTAATAGATTTTATCATTTTTTTCTTTTCTCTTTCGTTGTGAGTTCTTAAACATCTTATGAAGTGTGAAGACAGATACTGTAATAGCTAGTATTAAAGAAAGTGCTTGTAGGTAAGGCATGCTAGCCATTACAAAGCTACCTAGGTGTAGGCTCCATGCACCTACAGTTAAAAGTTCCGATGTTAATGTCTTCATTTAATTTTGAATACTTAGTTTTTGTGTTAATAATAACTCCCAACTAATAGCATATTTCGTTAATGTTGGCATTCTTACCTTGATAAGTTCTAACTCTATTAGACTAGTCATTATTTTTAACCAGGCCTCTCTTGAGTTTACATGCAAAAGACTGTGTTTTCCTTCCGGAATATAACGTTCTGCAAGAACATCTAAGTACTGATAAACGCTTTTGGTCATGGCTCTTAATAAATAGCTACTTTATCCATTCAGTAAGACCTAAAGCAAAGGCTTGTCCAGGTGTTAATGTAGGATTCTCTTGCATTGCTTTAAGTGCCCAATATATACACTCTACTTCTAATCCCCTCTCAATTACCTTATCTAATAGACTATCTATAATTTCTATATCTTCTTTGTCCATTTGGTTTAACATTTTATATTAAAATTTACTTATGAATTCATCTCCTTCTTCGTAATCGTCTTTCTTTTCTAGTCCTAAATCCTGAAAATGTGCAAGAAAGTTATCATCTATCTGCCAATCTATCTCTTCTTTAATAAGAGGTGCGTTAGCATCTTCTTTACTTCTTATTTGCTTCTCTGAAAACAAATCACCTACATATAGGAAATGACAATTATAACATAACATTCTTAAATTCTCTATTTGCCAGTTATGTTTGTTACCGTCTATAAAGCTAAGCATTAAAGGTTGTTTAAAATCTACAACTCTCTTTTCGTGATGCCCGCACTTATAACATTCCATTCTAAGAATGCCTTCGTATATTAATCTGTTCTTAAGCTTTTGTTGATTGATTGCTCTATAGCTTTCTGAAGCCATTATCTCATTAATCTTATCTACAGAGATTTCATGATTCCATTTTACTCTCTTAATACCCTTACCGGAGTTGTTCTTATGGAATTCGTATAAAGTCTTTCCGGACTCTTGATCCATATAAAGCTTTGCATACTTTCTATAGGTTTCAATAGTTATGTTTAAGTACCTGGCGGCTTGAAAGTTAGATTGAGTATGCTTCATAGCATTCCTAATTACAACCTCACTTAAGTCTCTTCTTGGCCTACCTGCCTTACCCTTGGTCATCGTAGTTTGGATTAATTACAATTAGCAAATTCCATAAGTCTTGAGCAGTTTCTAAGAATACTTCTTTACCTTGTATATCCATAAGAGGTATTACAGTTCCATCTGAAGCTATTCTATCCCAAAGATAGTAGGCTATAAGCTCTGCTCCCTCTTTACCGAAATGTAATATAATTAAAGCATCAATAGTATCTAGGAAGGCTTCATCGTAATTAGATAAATCTAAATTAAACTCAGCATACATTAAATCTTGTCTGTTAATGATCTTCTCTATAGCAGTAATAATAGAAATAAAAAGCTCTTTCTTCTTTGCTTCTTGAGTCTTCATTTTTCCTCTTACTAGACTTTTTACGTTTAGTAATTGATTAATTACTGTCTGAATCTCGTTTAACGGTCGCTCCATTCTCTTTCTTTTTAGGAATTTTTTTAATAGGTTTTCTTATCTCTTCAATAAGATCTCTAAGCTTGATACAGTCTTCAAACTTCTCTTCTGTTAGCTTAAAACTAATACATTGCTCTAAGGCAGGAATCCAATATTGCTTTGGGATATCTATGTAGAGTCCTATACCATTTATCTCAAATAAAGTTGCAAAAGTCTTCTTATTATGAAAGGCTTCTTCAATAGCTAAAGGAGTTTCGTTCTTTACTAAATCAAGTAAGGAATCATTTTCTAATAGATCAGAGGCTTGTATAGCCTCTAAGGGCTCGAAAAAAGCTCGAGGTATCTTTCTTTTGTTCATAACCGTTTATTTATTCTTATTTTAATCCTGCTCTATTTCTCATCATCTCTCTTAACTGATCTTCTTCTGAAGGAGGAGTTTCTTTTGCAGGAAGTGCTTCAGGAGTTTCTTCTTCGCCTTGAGCTGGTTCTTCTGCTGCAGGAGTTTTAGGAGTCATTTGACCCTCTTCTCCACTTTTAAATACATTCTTGATAAGGTAATCAGCAAGTGAAGGTAATGGAAGTAAGAAACCAACTACATTCTTATATGGATTCTCAACATCATATACTATCTGTAATCCTGCATCACCGAACTTCTGTTGAAGCTCTGTACCAATTTCACTAGCAAGCTGCTGGGCTTCACGAGGATCTTGCGGTATATCGTTCATAACAAATTGAAGCTTAACACCTTTCTTTGTCTTATTAATATTTACATCGAATCTTAAAGTTAGATGATGTCCTGCTATCTCTACAGGAAATTCTGGTATCATTGGAGGTAAAGCCTCGCTTAAGTTTGTTCTCATAGTAATAAATAGTTACTTTTCCGTGTTTAGTAGCTGTAGTTTATAGGGAGTTAATTACTGAATAGCTAGTAAAGAATGATCAAAAGGCGGATTCTCTACTATAATTTGACTAGTTGCTAAATTAACCTTGTGTATAACATGAAACTCAGCACAGCCTAGTTCGTATATACCTGGCTCAAGTGAGTTAGTTATATTACTCAGGAACGTTAAATTATCTAAAAGTAAATTCGCATCCTTTAAAAGAGACCCTTTTTCATCTCTTGTCATATCAACCTCTATCTTAATATTAAACTTACCAGGCTCTCCAACACAGAAGATATTATCGTAATCTGTTTGATTGTAAAACTTCTTAGCATTTTCCCAATCTGGATGAGTAAACTTTAAAAGCTGATTAGCAAAAGCATTCTCTCCTTTATATATGTTTAATAGTTGATCTTTTATTTCTTGAGTTGGTAACCATACTCTCGGAAAGTAAAACTCAATCTTAGTTAGTTCCTCTATTGATCCGCCTCTCCAAACTAAATCCATATCAAATCTAGTTATAACTTCCTCACCGTGATTAAATCTTCCCCACTTCCTAATAAATCTTCTTAATTCAACACTATCTGCAATCTCTTGAATCTTAACTCTACTTTGAGCCTCTTGACTACTAGAATCAAACCAATTCTTTCCTCGTGAACTTACACAGGTAAAATGATATACATTTGCTCTAAAGGTTTGTTTGATTTTAACTCCAGCTTGAAGAAACCTTTGTAATAGATCTGAATCCTCTCTTGATCTTCTAAACAAAGTATCATACCCTCCTAAGTCCATCCAAACTTTTTTATAGAAGGTAAATGGTGCAAAAAAGTATTCTAAAGTTCTATTTTCTTTAACAGTTGTAGAATAAGATTGAAACTCATCCCATTTAAACTCATTAGGATCTGTTCCAAAATCTTTTGTAATAGTTCGATAAGACGTTCCATGTAAGGGCGGTTCTATTCTAGTTGCACTTAATATACAATCCTCTTCTAGATCGCTCAATACTTCTAAATCGTATTTAGGACTAATAACCATATCCGATTGAAGGTAGCTTACAATATCGTGCTTGGCTAATTCAACTAATAAATTATTATTTCTAGAATATCCTACGCAAGGATTTAGTCTATGAGTTATAATTTTAAGATCAAAGAAGTCTTTCTTTTGCTCTTTTAGATAATCAACTGTACCTTCATTATCTGAATCTACAAAGATTAGTATCTCATGCTCTTTACCTGCTAGGTTCTCTTTTAAAGATCTGAGCAATAACTTTACGTGGTCCAAAGTATTAACAGAAGTATTGATTAAAAAACTAATTTGTTTCATTCTTAAGTCTGTTATATGTTATTTTAATTCCTTCTTCTAATCCTATAAACCCGTAAGGTAATTCAGTACGGTACTTAGATGTATAGTTATCACCAGCCTCACTCTCAACAAGTACCTCAACTTCGTAGTCGCTTAAGCCATTTATAAGAGTAGCTATTCCTCTGAGAGTATATGATTTCTCCTTATAAACACAGTCAAACTCTTTAGGTGGTTCCTTTTCACCAATGTAATACTTTACTACTGAAATTAAATCTTGCATGTAGAAGAAGTCCATAAACTTATTCTCATGAATTTGTATTGGCTCTTTCTTAATATAACGTAGGATATTAGCTTTAATAAATCTAGTCTCTAATTCATTCTCATCAAACACTCCAAAGATTTTAATATTATAAAAGTTATCTTGGTTTAAGGTAGACTTAGCAATAACCTTCTTACTGTACCCGTAAGGTGTACTTGTTAAATAAGTCTCAGCACCTGATCCAAAATGAATTAGTCTAGTATAGTGTTTACGAAATTGTAGTAAGTTATAATATGCTGTTAGGTTTTTATCCATTATACTCAGATTAGTATCTCTTGGATTAGCAGCTCCTGCTACTGCACAATGTAACACTACATCGAAATGATGCTTACTTGTAAAAAACTTTGACATAGCTACTGCATCTGTTAAATCAAAGTTGCTTCTATTAATTGCTACTACGTAGTGTGTATCTCTTAGGGCATTATGTAAAGTCTTACCTATGTACCCATTAGCTCCTGTAATTAATATTCTCATCGCTTTAGGTTTATGTATGTTGCTTTTTGCTTTGTTAAACTAAATTTAAAACAATCCTGTAGATCATTAGCAGAGTGTGGCCAAAAGGATGCAACTGATTCAAACTTAGTCATAAACTTTACATCATCTTCTGACCAGTGTGAGAAACCTAAGTAGCCATAGTCTTTATTTCTACCGCCTCCAATAATGTTTACTGGGATTTGTTCGTGATCTAAGTAGTTACGAATCATTTCAAAAGGTCTATAGATAGCAAAGGGTGTAATAGAATATACGTATGGAATCTTTCCTTCCATAGCTAATCCTACAGCCATTCCCATCATAGCCATCTCAGAAGAACCTACATTATAGAATCTATCGGGATAGGTGTCTCTAACCTTATCCCATAAACCATATCCTAAGTCTCCTGTGATAAGAAAGATGTCTTTGTTAATAGCCATCTCTTGAAAAAGTAATTCTGCAAAATCTCTTCTCATGATAATATATTTAAAGCTTCTTGATAATTTTCTTCATTCATTATATGGTAGTGAGCATTCAATCCTTTTAAGAAAGGGAATTGTTCTACACTTGTATATCTAATATTAATAGAAGGTAGGAATGCTTTTAATCTCTGTTCTAAGTATACAGAATCAACTTCCATATAAGCAGCATATCCATTTACATTAACGTACACTTCAATATTTGTTATGTTTTGCTCTACTATGGTTTTCAAAGATTCCCATATACTTCCTTCTGCACACTCACCATCACTAATTAATACGTGAACTTTTCTATTAGGATTAGCAACAGCTCTACCTAAAGCAACTGTAATACCTAAACCTAATGAACCTGTAGAACAATAGATAAAGTTCTCCTCATCTCTATGAGGATGTCCGCCATGCTTTTCAAATAACATATCAGCATTTACTCCTTTATACTTTTCTAAGCATACGTACAAAGCTAATGCAGCATGGCCTGAGGATAAGATAAAAATGTCATCCTTATCCATTTTAGAATAGATTTCATCTATAATTTCTAAGCTTGAGAAGTAACTTCCCAAATGTCCTAGCTTATTCTTATAAGCTATTTCGACTAGTCGTTTTCTTAATTCTTTCATTATCTGTGTTTAAATATCATATAGTGATTCCAATCTGTTAAATTCTCATCTGGTAGTAAGCTCTCACTACTAATTCTCGGATAAGCAAGAGTCTTTAATTGTGATCCATAAAAACCTTCTAATTGAAATGCATGTGTGTATAACAAATATACGAAATTATCAAAGTCAAACAAACCTCTATAAACATATTGATGAGCCATTCTCCAATTAGGATTGCTAATAAAGAATACTGAATCTGGATTTGTTAATCTATGTATAGTACTGACAATAATATGAGGATTAAATACATGCTCAATAAAGTCATTTGCTATTACTAAGTCGTACTTAGGTAAAAGCTCGTAAGTGTCAAAGCTACTAGAAAGATCCTTAACAAAGAAAGTTCCTTTAAACTTATTCTCATCAAAGTACTTTTTAGCAAATGGTTTATCTACTAAGTGGTAGTTTAAGTCTGGATGTGTATCTAGTATCTTCTGAGATAGTATTCCGGGTCCGCTACCAATCTCTAATACGTTTTTAATATGAGGGTTCTGCTGAATAACTTCTCCTATTAACGCAGCTTCGTATTCATACCTTGCTTGCCAAGCAGCTTCTTGAAGTCTACCTGCATCTTCCCATTCGTTAGTATGGGCTGTATCAAAATGCTCTGTTGAGAATGTTTCCTCAAAGTTTGTATGTGTAACTCTAAATAATCCCATTACCAAATAAATTTATTTTTATAATATTCTACTATGTTTTTTAATTCATTATCGAACTTTGCCTGTGGTTCCCAACCTAATGCCCTTAACTTAGAATCATCTAAAGCATACCTAACATCCTGACCTACTCTAGAATAAGAGAAGTCTAAGTACTTATCAACGCTACTTGCAAATTGCAGCTCATCGGTACTAAAGTACTCAGTAATTACTTTTTGAACTGTATCATAGTTTGATTGCTCATAGCCGCCTGCTATATTATAGATTTCATTCTCTACTCCTGACTCGATAATCTTAACAATAGCTCTAGCTGTATCTTCAGCATGTAACCAATTTCTAATAGGAGTACCGTTATTATGCAAAGGTACCTTTCTTCCTAAATGTAAATACTTACAAGCTTTTGGAATTAACTTCTCTACATATTGACCGGCACCGTAATTATTAGTTGGTCTCACTATTACATAAGGGAGACTGTAGGTTCTAGCCCAAGCAAGTATTAGCATGTCAGCTGCTGCTTTTGTAGCAGAATAAGGGTTAGAAGGTTTTAATAGATCTGTCTCTGTATGAGCTCCTTCTGTAATATCTCCATATACTTCGTCTGTACTGAAGTGTAGGAAGATTGGCTTCTTGGAAGACTCTTGTCTATAGTTCTTAATTAGTTCTAATAGGTTATGTACTCCGTTTATATTTGAATGTACAAACTCATCGCTATTAGCAATAGAGTTACCTACATGAGTCTCTGCTGCTGTATTGATTACATAATCACATTCATAAAGAAACTTTAAATCGTTTATATCTTCCCTTAACCATGAAAAGTTCTCATAGGAAAGGAACTCTTCTAGGTTATCGTAGTTAGCTGCGTAGGTACATTTATCAACTCCTTGAACATACCATCCTTTATTTAAACATGCTCTAGT
>Ga0181346_1001573_pt1 | contig 10084 bp, 5 predicted proteins | sample Su13VDMM15DN_FD_130100 | JGI IMG/M metagenome (GOLD analysis project Ga0181346, IMG submission 130100) | Freshwater viral communities from Lake Michigan, USA - Su13.VD.MM15.D.N | ecosystem: Environmental > Aquatic > Freshwater > Lake | place: USA: Michigan | collected 2013-07-15 | reverse complement strand
TGACTGGAATGGTGTGACTGTAATACAGCAGACCAACTTCCAAGGTCTTTACAACACGTTTAGATTGATGACTTCGTTATCATGTGTTGATGTTCAGACGCAGGGTTCAAGCATTGGGTTTGCGCCTGATGATGCTTTGGCCGTCATCTTTAATGCTGCTGCGTCTCCTTCTGGTCTAGGTACTTGCTTCTCTGGAAATGCCTTGACTTTCCCAGTAGTGACAGGTGCGTTCAACTCTTATGCCACGGGCAACTCTGGTATGGTCAAGAGACAACAGTACATTAACTACGACCCAGCCGGTCTGACTGCTCCTACGTGCGATGCATGGAGCACTCTGTTATCCGCTTCTAACGTTGCACAGATTTACAAATCTCATATCTTCAGCAAGACCAATGATGGTGCGGCTGCCAGAGGTGAAGTGCAGTGGGCTATCAATGGAATAGTCAAGTTGCGCCACCTACACCATATGTTTGAGAAGATGCCCTTACTCAAGGGTGTCTTTCTGAAAATCACGATGCAGTTAAACAACTCTGTTGTGTCTTTCACTTCTGCTGGTGCTAACGGAAACTTGTCTGGAGTTTCTATCCAAGTCGGAAGTGGTGGGGTGTCTCCTCTGCAGATTGCCCCCACGACCGCTGCAAACGGTTCTGCTGGTGTGTTTTTGGCAGGTGCTTACACTCTTTCGTTGGCTGTTGGTGCGACTGTGCTCACCACTCAGACTGCGGTGGTTGGAGTGACTTCCTCCCCAATGGGTCGTTCTATCACTCTTAACATCCCCTCGTATGTGTTTGCCCCTGCTTACGAGCGCGCTTACATCTCGTCTCCGATTAAGAAGATTGTGTATGAGGATATCTACCAGTACCAAGTACTGAACGTGGCTGCCGCCGGTTTATTCAACAACTTGATTACAAATGGTCTGGCCAACATCACCAAGGTGTTGGTGCTTCCCTACTTCACCTCCACGGCTAATGGTGGTCTGTCTCCTTTGACCTCCCCGTTTGACGCGGCCGGAACTGGTGTGACCTCTCCTCTCTGTCTCCTGTCTCAGTTTCAGGTGGTGGTCAGTGGCCAGAACGCGCTCTACAACACTCAGCGCTACTCGTACCAGCAGTTCGTGGAGCAATTGTCTGGTTGCAATGCAATTAATGGTGACCAGATTGATGGACTTACTTCTTCTCTCATTGGGCAACTTGATTTTGAGACCGCGTACAACTACTACTTCGTGAATGTGTCTCGTTGTCTTGAGGTGGAAGCATCTGTCCCCAAGTCTGTGAGCATCCAAGGTCAGAACATGTCTGGCAAGGCTATTGACCTCATCGTGTTTCTTGTCTATGCCCAATCCATATCGGTCGATGTGCTTTCAGGGGCTAGAGTTTAAATCCACTTTACCGTAGGGCGCCTCCGAGCGCCCACTCCAAAGTGGAGCAAATTGCAAATATATCCAACTCTAATTAAAGGCTGACTTGTTAGCCTAGGCTGACCTCGTTTAGCCTCTGAGTAAAGGCTGACCTCGTTTAGCCTAGGAGCAAATTGCATACAACAGTCATAAAGGGGTCATAGGGGAGACGCACGTCTCCCTTAATCAATTAAAAAAAGGACTTAAAGACAACATAATACAATCATATGGGAACATTGATTCCCAATTACTCCTTACAGCAACCATAAACGTTACTATTAAACAAACAAATTGGAGTTAGCAAACATTGCGGGGTGGCGCAGAGGGAGCGTGTTGAGCCCATAACTCAAAGGTCGGCCGATCGAAACGGTCTCCCGCAAATATCATAGGGGGGTACCCATGGAAATACAAAGTGACAAAATTAGTACGAAAAGCGTACAAATTTTGTGAGCATAATGGTCACCTATTTTTTATCACCAGTATTGAAAAACTGCTGTAAGACCCATTCGTTCTGTTTGAAGTCATGGCTCACGTTGAGGTCCTTGAACAGTTCAAGAAACGTCTCAGTGTCTTGATAGATATTCCCAGTTCTGAACCTACTCTTTGAAACGAAGAAGCAAAAAGCGAGACAAAAGAAGCCACATACGCTGTCCAATATGCTCTGGATATCTTTCGTACAATAGGGAACATAGCGTCCAACAAAGTCAGTAATCTCTTTAGCAGGAGGCGCTCCATAAGAATCAAAGAATTGGGGATGAACCTTACCTTCCTTGGTCTTCTCCACGTACAGAGCAAGCCAATGTGCGCCGTCGTTGTCTTCGCCTTGTTCATCCTCGCTATTCTGACTGTTGATGATGTAGCACGCGTTGTACTTGAGAGGCTCTTTGCACAACTCGTCTTTGAAGCAGACCTTTTCAAGTGGGAATTTCATCGCCGAGGCGATATCCATGAGCTGGTAGTTTGTGAGCATTGTATGATAGAACGATAGATTATTAAATTTTGCTTAATAATTTATTTCAAAGGAAGAAAGGATGATTGTGAGATGGAACAAGACCCGCTAAGCATATACCCCCTCCCTTAAGTAATTAGGCCTTCTGCACATACGTGCTAGCCTGTGCAATAGAACTGCCCATCTCAGTCATCGTCTTGGACATTTCTTCTTTCAACTTTATACTGTCTTGAAATTTATCAGAAAGGAAAGAATGGCGCAGGGCATTCACCCCCTTGCCTTTGTCTGAGCCAAAGATGCGATTGAGACGCTGGTTCAACTTGACAGTGCTAAGTTTTCCATTGTTAGAGTCAAACAGGAGATATTCAGTTGGATTGATTTTAATCCACTTCTTCAAGACGGCTTTCAGGTCCTTACCAATGGGCAAGCGCTGTTCCCCGTAGAACTTGGCGGTTTTGTACTTGGTGAAGACCAAGTCATCCACTCGTTCGTCCCAGTAATTGTCCTTCTCCTTATCCACATTTTTGATTTTGAATTCACTGTAGTCAAGCGCGCGACGAGGTGGCACGAGATGGAAAAGCGCAATGATGACATGGTCTTGGATTCTTTGGAAGTCAGCCGGAGTCAGAGTCTTCTTCTTATATAGGTAAGACGCTTCTTCACCTAGGTCAGCGAACTTGTTACGCACATCCTCCTGTGATATCCAGTTCTCTTCTTGTTCGGGAGTCTTCTCTTGCTTAGCAGTGACTGCACTAACGTCCTTGATATCGCTGAGCATCTGAGTGCGGTATGGAGACGAATCATTGCAGATGACAACGAGAGCGGACAACAGAGTCTTGCGCTTGTTGGGCTCAACGTCTTTCAAGTGGTTTAAGATTTTGCTAGAGTTTTCAAAGTTATCGTAGTCAATGTCGCCGTCACCAAAGACCTTCTTGTACAACGACTTGAGGATGCTAGCGTAGGTATTGACCGAGCCATCGGAGAGAGTGATTCGCTTTGATTTAATATATTCCTTAAGGGTCATCTATAAATATACATGAGATTATATTTCTATCTATTAACAGTTGATTAATAATTCTTTAATCTTTCTTCCTTCAAATACTTCAAAGGAAGAAAGAATATGTTAAACAGGATGAATGAACATTGTGAGTGCATCTATGCAGTCGCTCCGCTCCGCATCCGTGCGACCCTTGGCGAATTAACCGAAAGATAAGGATGAACTTTCTATTAATGCTTTAATCAATATATCATCAGTATCTTTGGTTAATGCATTAAAACCATACCAACGAACGAGTTAAACCATTTAAACGAACATATATTGATGTGTTAAAAATTTTTAACACAGCGAACTAAGGTCTTTTTGACTGTTTTATTAAGAGAACTCTATTTACCTAGATAAATATGCATAGTTTATCATGAACTTTCTATTAAAGCATTAAACAATATATCGTCCGTAGTTTTCGGATAATTCGCCACACGATGTTTGCTCCAATTTTTCTAAATGATTTAGAATATTTACTCTAAATAATTTTCCAATGGATGACATTCATTTATCGTCTAGCATCTGACCAGAGGAGCACCAGCTGATTCCATTCATTTCATTCGCTGATACGAAGGGGGCATCTGATTACGAGATAAGAAGTTTGCATCTTCTGGGTTCGAATCTAGTGCAGGATGTCCAGAACCAACCATGGTACGAGATTGATTGACGAATTTCTTGCCCATGTCTTTCAAGGTTGATGCGAGACCTGCACCTGCATACATACCCATACCAATGCCACGTCCAGATGCACCAGCGTACAGACCGTTCCCAATGATTCCATCTCTATCCACCAAGTCAAACGGATTTGTGCTCATCATCTTAGCAGGTGCGGACGAAGCGCGCTTATCCATGTACGACTGGAGTGTTGATAAGAAGGCTTCTTCGGCGTCTCCCTTCATTGATGCGGCCGACATTGGGGGACCACCTGACTTAGACATCACTTTCATATCTTTGGCGAGTTTGCGAGCATCTTTCACCTGTTGCATGTCAATGCCTGCGTCTTCTAACATTGGCATTGCTACTTCTGACGCGGTTTTTCCAACACGGTTCAGTAATGCACGCTGACCTTTCTTGGTCTGGTAATCTTCGGGCTTATCAATATATCCTTTCGTCTCTTTCTGTGCTAGAGCGACAACAGAAGGGGGGACACCATACGCGGTAGCCATCGTGGCGGCAGCGTCAATCGCTTCCATCGCTAGAGGCTTCACGGCAGAACCAACCTTATATACAAACTTCTTGATTCCCTTCTTCTCCATGAACTTGTCAGCCTTCTTGCCAAATATGCCTTCACCTTCCACCGCATTGGCTTCCACTTCGGCTGGCTGTAGGGTTAGATTCATCCCCTTGTTTTTTAAGAATGCTTTTGAAACCAGATTGAACTGGTGAGGCATCATCATGATTTGCATTCCTTCTCCAGCCATCACACGGGCGGGAAGACCTCGGCGTAGTTTGGACAAGGCTTGAGCGCTTAGTCGTTTGATTCCTATCTTCTTGAAGTCCATTATGTATTAACCTAAGATAATAAATTGAAGGGATACTATGCTATGCGAACAGCAGACCATCTAATTGTATAAGTTGGAGTTCCAGCATATGTCGCCCAATTTGCTGCTTGAACTGTAAGACCTGTTCCACTTCCATATGCTTGAAGTATATTCATTACTCGCGAACCACCTGCAACACCACAAGGAGTTATTCCAGTAACTGTATTATCAGGGTATAAATTTTCAAATGATGTATTTAAACCTGCAAAGGTAATGTATGTTGGTGATGCTATATATGACAATCTTATACTTGAAGTCCCAGTTGCGGAGAATGTGCTCGTGCTTTTTGTTACCACTACTGATGCTTCAAATAAATAAACACCTATTGGGAATGGTGCCACTATTGACTGATTTATTGGGTTGCTATCTATAATAGTAGTTGGTCCAATGGTACCTGAATAGGCATATCCAATTGAAGGTCTTGTCAAAATGATTGCGGGCACGTTGTTCGATGGAACAAAGATTGAATTGGTTATAATAGCGCCTGCAGTAGTATTCAATAGGATGCTTCCTGTTGCGTTCGTGTTTGTAATGGTTAGGTCGGTTGAATTCATATATAGTGTAGAATTGTTTGCTGTGTTTGTGCTCTGACTTATTTTAAGTGTTCCACCAAGTGCGACCTCTCCATACTTACACGTTAACGTCGTGCTAACACCAGTGGCGGTTCCGTCAAATGACTTAAGGTCTATCGTCTTGACTGCTCCTAGCACATCGTTGGTTGTTATTTGTAAGCTCGGGTCTGGATACCATATGAGGGGCTTGTTTGTACTAGTGGATGCATTATCAACGAGTTTTAAAAACGACGCTTCAATCTGCCTGTTTGCAGCGGTAGGTGCATTGAGTGTTAGATTGCCTCCAGCACCTAGAGTGCCTAGAAAGTTGGTTGAGGTTGCTAAAGAGGATGCGACACCTTGGCGCGATAGATACATACGGTCAGCGTCGGTTTCTGTCAAGACATTATCATTTGTCGCTCTAAAAACACTAACATCAAATGTAGGTAGGTTCTCTGATGGGGGTTGGTAATTCGCCATTGTTAGTTATATTAAACAGAGATTAAAATCCACTTTACCGCTCCGCTCCAAATCCACTTTACCAGTCGCTTCGCTCCTTCTCAAAGTGGAGCAAATCGCGCACGAGGGGTCATAGGGGAGACGTACGTCTCCCTTTACTTAGGCAATACGAACATATTTATACCACGAAAACGTTATCTGTCTTGTATAAACTACTCCAGTAAATGTTGCATTAAACATTAAATAATACACTGTCGCAGTATTTGTTATAACCATTGGCATTGTCGTTTGTCCTATCAAAATCCCTACTACATTTGGTTGCGAGCAAGTTGAAAGTGTATTAACCGCAAATGTTCCTTGACCTGTTGGCACTCCAGTGTCTGACGTTCCTATTCCAACAACTAAACCAAGTAGATTTCCCGCCGCCGCACTTTTGGTGCAATATATTGATACTGACATTAAATACACTCCTGTTTGTAGAAACTGAAAACCAGTTGCTGTCATTGTATGCCAAGTATTGTTTGTAACAGTTGTTACGCTTCCATTTCCTACTATTTTATCAGTTGAGTATCCTATCATACTGTTATCATAAGACACAAGATTAATTGGTCCAATAATACCTGCACTAGTCTGCAATTTATTCACAATTTCTGTATCTGCTACACTTACATTCACCCGTGTTGCAAGTGTGCCACCAGCATCCGCTGTTTGTAAAAGTATTGATGACGATGCCAGTGCGTTAGAGATGTTCATTGTTCCAGAACTGTTCGTCATATCACATTGGTTATTGGAAGCATTTTTTAATGTAAAAGTTCCAGATGAAACAGCACCTACTCCCGCCGCATTCACCGTCAGTGTATTTGTTGATGGCACATAAGTTAATCCTGCTCCTGTGGTAACATTTGCTCGCGTCTTTTGAGGAAGATTGCCTGTTATGTTGCTTGTAAATGTTAGCGCGTGGTAAGTTGCTGATACTGCATCATTTGTAATCGCAGTAGCTGTTGTTGAACCTGAATTTGCGACAATGTTAATGTTCGCTATGTTATTAACTGAATCATAAGATGCTCCACTATTATCAGTGATCAATGAACTTGTACCTGAAGCCGTTGTGCTCATAACCAAGTAGTTTGTCAATCCTGTTGCCGTATTTGACAGTGTCACCTGTGTCGCCAAACTTGCACTAGAAGCACTGTTAGCAGACCCATTAATATTGGTGGATAGAACATTTGTTCCAGCATTGTAGGTTAAATTTGCCGAGGTATTTAACACTGCATTTGATGCAGTTGCCGAGGACGAGAATATAACTGAAAGCCCAAATCCTGATGCAACCGACGCTACTGCCACCTTATTAGCTATTTCAGCAGTGCCTGCAAAATTTGCCTGCCAAGTTGGAGCAACTAGAGGACCACCACTTGTTAATATGTATCCTGATAAATTTTGGGACAATCTTGTGGTTGTGTTTGATGCGGATTGAAATAGCACACCAAGAGAAGCACCTGTTAGATTGTTAGCTAATAGACTTGTTCCCAATGGAATCGCCGATTGAACCCATGCTGTCGTTGCTATTTTGGTGCTACTATCTGAACCTGCTGGGACGGTATAACCTGACACAGTTGGAACATTTGTGCTTACTAATGAATAAGCAGATGGTGAAATGTAAATATAATTGGTTGGATTTGCTACTGCTCCCCCCGCTCCTAGTATTATATCATTAGAACTTATACGAAGTCCGCAAGAGGTATCTGAATGAGTTGTTATTACAATGTCTTCCGTATTTACTGTTCCAGATGCAAAGATTGATGACGCACCTGCAGTCACCATTCCATTATAACTTAGTGCTCCCGCATTTGGAAGGATATTAATTACATTTAAACTACTTGATGATTTAATCGTTAATGATGGTGTGGTGGTTGAAACTGTTGTCACCACATTCACTGGAACTACTGTGGCAATATTTGTGCTTCCAATGGTTAGTGGAACAATAGCAGTTGGAGTTGCGTTATTAACAGTAAATTTATGAGTCCCACTTGTTGCGTTATTGATGTAATCCATATTAACGCTGGTTTGTCTTAAAAGTGATGAGTTCGTCCCTACCGTTTGTATTTTGTCACCTATAGTGTAAGCACCTGCAGACATTCTCCCAAAACTCGCATTGTATGTTAGTTGCGTTGTTGTGTTGTCAATGTAAAGTGTGTTGCTTGTCGCACTCGTTGTCTTTGAAAAAGGAATAAACCAATCACCACTAGTATCATCTTCTGTAAGAGCAACTGTCGTGCTTGAACCAGCATTACCTACTAGATTTGTGCTCCAAGACGGTGCGGATGATCCATTACTTACAAGCACTTGATTCGCTGTCCCTACCGCTACAAAACCCGTAGTTGTTGGTGCTGATTGATAGAGTAGTTGCCCTGCTATTCCTGCTGTCTTGTTTACCGCATTCGTGCAATTAACATCAAGTGTATTTGTTCCTCTATTATAAACTAATCCACCTGCAAGAAGAGTTGATGCGAGACCAGTGGTGGTTGAATATGGGATAAAATACCCACTACCTGCTCCTGTTAGCGTTAAATCTATCGTCTGTGCATTGGCACCGCCAACACCAGAACTAATCGCTGAAATCGCTCCTTGTGCATCTACAGTGATATTGCTATTCGTATAGATGCCACTAGTAATTGATTTAAACGCGGTGCTCTGAACTGATGTGTCTGGGAACTGAATTGTCCCTGTACCTTGAATGATGGTTGTATTAAGATTGGTTGTATTATTAAATGTATTGGTTCCAGTCCATGTGTTATTGGTGACAGTGATATCCGCCGCCTGCGTGGTTGCGAACGAGGTTATCAATGAGGAATAGTAAGACGGGTATTGAAAGAAGATAGAACCATTCCTATTAGCAGATGTATTTGAAAGCACATATACCTTGATTCCGATCTGGTCGTATAAGGTGATGTCAATGGCTGTTGGAATGGTTAGGATACAACCATAAGTTCCTATTAAAGGTGCAAGCACATTGATTAGAGGAGACGAAGCACTTGTTGCAATGATGTTTTCCACACCAAGGGCTGTTACACCATATAATACAAAATTAAGACCAAGGTGGTTCTGGTCTCCGGTTGCAGTGCAATTTGCAAATAGAACTAGATTCCAATCTCCAGTTGGAATAATATTGGCGAATTTGAGGTCTGCCTTGGTATTGAAAAATCCTGCGATGAGTTGTGGAACTGTGTTTGAGGTTGCTAGGGCGACTGTGGTTGGCGTATTATTTGTCAGCGGGTTGAGTTTCTTATAGATGGTTGGTGTGCTAGTCGTGAATGTCTGACTATAATTAAGATAGACGATGTAAGCCGTTTTTGGCGCAAGGGCATCTACGTACGCTTTATTAGCAAGGTCATTTGGGTCTGTAGGAACTGCACTGCAATGTGGTGGAGTTGCTAAATTGTTGAAATTAACCAATCCACTAAACGATGTTTCTGTTGCGACACTTGTTGCAAGTCCTTGTCGCTTAAGGTAGAAGTCATCGTAAGGCGCAATTTCTCGGAAGACACTAACGTCAAATATGGGTAGATTCTCTGTTGGTGGTTCATATGCGGACATTGGTTATACTATCACGAGAAAATCTTAACCAAGTTTAATGGCGTAAAGATTGAAGGTGAAAGTCGGTTGCACCGACCACGTTGGATAGACATTATAGATGACACTTGTCGTTCCATTACCGGTTGCTCGTAGTATCGCATTGGAACCATCTAACTGAAATAGTCCTGACACACCTAGCGTGAATTGCGCTGTATTTAAAAGAGTTCCACCTCCTCCAATCCCCCACTGGGTCGATATTGCTGTGCAAGTCCCAACACCAGTTGCATTGCTTATATTGGCACCCAATAACCACAGGCCATTAGAAAGAGTGGTGAATTCTGTGTTTGGAGTTCCAAACGTGATGATATTACTGGTTGAAACGCTTGGGAGATTCGCAATCACCTTGTTCAATATTATCGTCCAACCAATCGGATGGTAGGTGTAGCCAAGGACACCGCTAAACGAATTCACAGTTGTATCGTTGCGTCCGAATATGGCAGACGACACTTGCAAGCCATTCGTGCCTGTATTACTTGGTGGTGGAGAGACCTGTACTTGGCCTGCAAATGCGGT
>Ga0181346_1001569_pt1 | contig 10089 bp, 12 predicted proteins | sample Su13VDMM15DN_FD_130100 | JGI IMG/M metagenome (GOLD analysis project Ga0181346, IMG submission 130100) | Freshwater viral communities from Lake Michigan, USA - Su13.VD.MM15.D.N | ecosystem: Environmental > Aquatic > Freshwater > Lake | place: USA: Michigan | collected 2013-07-15 | reverse complement strand
GCATCTTATGGAGGCCTGATGCTACACCCAGCTTTTCTTCCTGAAGATAATAAAAAAAGAATAGAGGCTGAGCTATTTGCTGCAGCCTCTATTATGTTAACGTATCGCCTAACTGATCCATTCCCTGTTTACGACGAAGCGTGGATGGAAGATCTGCTAGAGATTATTCGGCAGTATTATGAGATAGCAACTCCTTCTTAAGACGCTGAACGAGATGCTCAAAGCGGGTGTAAAGAGATTGGCGAGATGATAGTTGAAGTCTTCCCATAGCATCATCGGTGGAAAGTTCTCCAGCATTCCATAGCATAAGAACTTTTTCTTCTTTGGCTAAATCTAATTCAACTCTCTCGCCTGTGGTTTTTATATCAGCATCCATTAACATCTCCTGATAAACTTCTCTTCTGAACTTCTTTGTTCTTTTATTCTTTGTGCCACGCTGACGTAGGTAGTAGGTTGCTGCCACCTTAACGGTCATCCTAGCCATCTTGTCACCATCCCAGCCCAGTACTAGGTTATCCCCGTAACACCCCTTCACAGCAGTTCTAGCGGTACAGGAACCTTCCCATATCCAGATCCAACAATCGGTAGCTAAGTCGCTTACCTCTTCCTCTAGTATTCCCTTGAACATCTTTCCAGCATTAGAATATTTTATAAATTCTTGGATGTGCTGGTAGCAAGATGTTCGGTCAGCCAGCCACGGCTTAAACTCGGTATGCATAATCTTTTCTCCTTATACTATATAGTCCGATAGTAGTAGATTGTCCACCCCTGCCCCAAACTTTCTTCAACTATTTTTAAGGCCACTGGACAAAACGCTACGCTCATGTCTATTATACTCGTAGAGGCTACGAGGGAGCGAAGCTCCTTGGGGGCTACGCCCGCTAAGTTAAGAGAATATTTCCAACAAGAAAGATTAGGGTGCTGAAAATAATATAAAGTATTTCTTACAGAACATCCCATATCTACTACATTTCAAGTATAGGATACAAAGGAGATAAAACAAAATAAAGCGGGTTAATAGTTTTTGTTGGAAATATAAAAGGAGAATGAAGATGAACATAGAAGATAAGAAGAACCACCTAACAGAAAAACAGATTTGGTTACTAAGAATGTTATTCGAAGAGTTAGGTAATAAAAGTTTAAACGAAGCACTAAAACAATGGGAGCAACAAAATGGCAAGATACAAAGACCTACCAAAGATACACCCTCCAACAATGGGGAACAATCCATACCAGCCGAGAGAGGTGCTACAGAGAGAGCACCTGAACCTCTCCCCTCAAGAATTAAAAGGAAGTATAGAAGGAATGAATGAAAAGTGGGATAAAATAATTCAGCAGGTAGAAGAGATACATAAGATAACAGATGCTATATCCATAAAGTGTAAAGAAATAATACATATTATAGATGAGCACGAAAAGAATAAAAATGAATAACAAAGACTGGCAAGCCAAAGTGCTTTTGCAGAAGGATTTGTCGTTCATTGAGTACATACAAACACAGAACATGGAAGGGAATGAAGAAGATAAAATGATAGCTAGACTAGATGGCGTTGACCTAAAAGATGAGGAAGATCAAAGACTTATTCTTAAGATGGATCTCGCAATGAAAGTATTAAAATCTCTTTCAAAAGATAGCCAAGTTATTTTAGTTACTTATTTAAAAGATGAAAAGTATGAGACATTAGCCCGTTCTTTGGGCGTTTCTCTCTCTACAGCCTGGAAAAGAGTTCAAAAAGTTAAAAAAGAAATAGAGGTAATAAAATGTCAGATGAACCAGTAACACCAAAGCCTTCTCGTCACACTCGTAGACAAAGAATAGTTAGAAAAGTTAGACGAGCAGCCCGTGCAGATAATTATTCCGAGGTACTTAAATACTTCTTAGATCTTTGTCTGTTGGAAATTGAAGGCAGTCATTCTCTTACTGAGAAGATTACACCTAGAACTATAGTGGAGATAGTGGAAGCCAGAATTGCTCTTAAAAAATTAGAAGCTTATGAGGCTACACTTAAGCAGAATGGAGATACAACTTTAGATGAGTTTAAACATCGCTTAGATCATATCTCAAAGAATAAAATGGATATGGTTGGCAATGGTACAGGTCCCAGAGCTCCACTTAAAATAGTTAAGAAGGCCTAATGGATCCACAAGATCTAATCCCAGCTCTTACAATATTTAATAAAGAAAAAGCCAGACTAAATTACTTTGATTTAAATGAAGCCCAGAAAGAACTACTCGAAACACTATCATCAGGGCATAATAGGATCTTGGTTGTTAAAGCTAGACAGTTAGGCATATCTACCTTAGTAAGAGCTTGGCATTTCTCCCAATGGTTAGGAGCTTCTCAACCTTTAAAACTTGGGGTAGTTTGTCATACGAGAGAAGCTGCAGAGAATTTACATAACACAGATAAAACCTTTTTAGCTAATTTACCTAGGGCCTTACAACCCCTTATGGATAAGTCTACAGCTAAGACTATTAGATCTAAATCCTCAGGTGCAGAATTAAAAGCATTTACTGCTGGTGCTCAAGGTGGTACAAGATCTTATGTATTCTCTATGGCACATCTATCTGAGTTTCCTTTCTATGAGAACCCCGAAGAAACTTTAGCTACAATCCTTGCTGCAGTGGGTGATGGACAAATAGTTATTGAAAGTTCTCCTAACATGGCAGGAGATTTATTTAATAGATTAGTTGTAGATGCTCTAGCTGGTAAGAATGAATGGAAGGTAGTTTTCTTTCCTTGGACTATTCACTCTGTCTATACATCTACTGATCCAACAGGTAAACTAACAGAGGAAGAAAAAGCCCTAAAGAAATCTGGGTTAACAGATGGTCAAATCTCTTGGCGTAGAAAGCAGATCGGTACGCTAGGTATGGATAAGTTTATTAGAGAATATCCTAGGACTATAGAAGAAGCTTTCCGTAGTGGTAAGACTACATCTTATTTCTGGGGTGATGCAGCTGAGGAAATTAAAGGAGTTAATCTTGGGACCAGAGAAGATAGAAAATATAAAGGTGATCGTAATGATAGTGATCGTTTTATTATTGGTGTCGATGTTTCCGCTGGTGTAGGTGGAGATTACTCAGCCTTATCAGTTATCCATATAGATACTATGCAACCTGTCTTCCATAAATTATCTAATGTAATTACTCCACGTAACTGGGCTGCTGAGATACTTACTGTAGCACAGGAATATAATAATGCCAAGGTTATTGTTGAAGGAAATTCCTATGGTGGTGCAGTCATTGAAGCACTTAAGGAATGGGGTTATAAAGCTCTATATAAAACTGGGGATGGTAAACCCTTTACTACTACTGGTGCTTCACGTATCCGTCTATTCGAAAATATGAAACAGATAATTGAGGACCGTATCATTGTACAGATGGACAGAGATTTACTGGACCAGATTAAAACTTGCATCTGGTCCAATGGTAGACCTGATCACCCAGATGGATCTCATGATGATTTATTATTCTCTACCATGCTAGCCTACTGGGGGATTAAAGGCAAGGAACCTTGGACCGAGGCGCGAGATAATCCTATAGATAAGTGGAAGCTCCTGAAGCGTACTAAGGCTGCTACTGCCCCTCTGCCTTGGAAGCCTACAGGATATGATTATGGTAAGAAGAAACCTTGGTAAAAAAATAAACTAATTATAGGAACTTATAATGAACATAAAGACAATTCAGAATATCCTAAGCTACCATGAGAAATACTGGGAGAAGCATCGCAAAGAAATGCGTAGGTTCAAGGCAGCTTATGAAACTAATTTCTGGGATGAACAGGGAGTATCTCCATACAGGGATACACAGTTGCAAGTACAAGTATCCGAAGGCTATAACTTTATAGAAAGTTATATGGCTAGCTTATTTGCTAAGCATCCAGCTGTTGTCCTTAAGTCAGGTCTACAGAATAAAGGTAATGCAGCTAAGGCTGGATTTATTGCAAATGAATTCTTAGAGAAGTCTCGTCATGAGATTGAAGCAGCATCACGTATGGCTTTAATCTACACCCATTCTTTTCTTAAATTAATTCCTGCTGTCTCCGATGTTCTTCTACAGAAAGTTCTACCTGTTGCTATTCCTCCTTGGGAAGTTATCTTAGACTATGATGCTAGCCGTTGGGATCTACAGAAGTTTGTTGGTCATATTTATTACATGACTGTCGAAGAAGCCGATGCAAGATTTGGAAAGAAAGATTGGGTTGGTATGTCAAAAGTATCTACTGAATATTTTTCTAAAGGTGCAACAGAAGATTACGAAACACCATCCTCTACCTTTGAGTATATAAAAATCATTGAGATGTACGACATGGCGGATGATCAACTTCTTTTCTATTCGCCTAACTGGAGAGAAAACAAAATACTGGAGAAGTCTCCTGTTGGAATTCCCTTTAAATCTTGGGATGGTAAGTCAGCCATTCCAATAGTTCCATTTTATTTTAATCATATTCCTGATGTTCCTCTTGAGGGATACTCAGCAATGAAGAGGGTCTACGACCAAATCTTTGAAATGAATATTATTCGTTCCTTCCAAGCAAATGCTGTACGTAAAGCTTCTCGTCAGTATCTTGTAAAGAAAGGTTCCATTGATGCTGACCAGATGGCTCAGATTACAGCTGGTATTGATGGTATCTTTATTGAGATTGAAGAAGAGAATATGGATGGAATAATTAAACCTCTTCCTCAGAACCCCACTCCTCCAGAGTTGGATCTTTATTATGCTCACGTTACTGCAGATAAAGATAAGGGATCAATCATGGCTCCCTTTACCAGAGGAGAAGCTACCAAAGTTTCTGCTACCGAAGCTGCTGCTCTTGCTGCTTATACTTCCTCAGAAATCGGAAGACTTGCAAGAGAGCGTGATGGTGTTATTGAAGCTCTTACAAAATCTTATTTCCAAGTTCTTGGTCTGTATCTTTCTGAAGGAGAGACTTCCCTAATTTATATCAATAATAAATTGCAGTCTGTAACTGTAGAAGATATCATGGGAGACTTCCAAGTATATGCTTCCGACAGTTCATCCACTCCAATGTCTGAAGCTCTAATCAAGGGACAGCTTCTTAATAATATTCCTACACTTATTGAGTTGGGTGTACCAAAAGAACTTGTGTTGGATGAAGTTGTTAGAGTATTAAATCTTCCAGAAACATTTAAGGCTGATGCAATTAAGCAATACATGATGAAGCAAATGGCTGCTCAAGCTCCTCAAACTGACCCAAATATTCCTAACGTACCAGGATTACAAGGAGTTCCTCAGCCACTTCCAACCTCCACACAGGTAGCAGGAAATCCATCAGCACAATCCATCGCACCATTACTCCCAGGAGGATTAAGATAAATGCCCGTTTATGATTATATGTGTTACACCTGTAAGAAACAATCAGAAAGGTTATGTAAATATGAGAACAAAGATATTCAATATTGCTCTGCTTGTGATGATCGGCTCAAGCCCTTGGTCACTGCACCAGCAAGAACCGCTGGTAGATGGGGAGATACGGGTGGCGGCTTCGACCGTTCTTTGGGAAGACACTTCAATAACTCAATGGAAAAAGAAAAGTATATCCGAGCCAATGGACTTGTCGCCGCATCAGACCTTGGTGGAGTTTCTTATCTTGACAACATTGTAGAAAAAGAATGTGCTGTTCACGTTCAGCACGAAAAAGATATGGAAGTATTTAAAGATGTTGTCTCCAAGGGTGGAGATCTTTCTAAAGCTTATACAGAAGCTTATTCGGTAGATGCCCTTAAATCTAGGGGATTACTGGATGGCGAAGTCAACTCTGGTATTTAAAAAAAAACAAACTTATAGTAGGAGATACAAATGGCTATAGCAGATTTAGAAGCACTCGGTCCAATGGAAGCACCAATGGATCCAGAAGAAGAAAAAGCAATGGGTATGGCTGCTGAAGCCGATGCTGAAGTAGATGATGTAAGCTTGATGGCAGCACCTGATGGTAAGTATTCTGCTAGATCCCTGAATGTTCTTGTTGACAGTCTCAATAAGCTTCTTCCACTATTTGATCCAAGTCTACCAATGATCCCAATGCAGTCTGTTGATATTGTTGGAAAACTTCCTGTAGAAATAATCAAAGCAATTACTATGATTAATCAGGCTACCAAAGATGCTCAGATCCCTGATCTAGCTCCATCACTTAATGACATGATTGATGATCGTGGTATTGAGATGGTTGCTGGTAAACTTATTCTCCTTGCAAAGAACCGTGACTTTACTATGTTTCTAAAGATGAAGCCAAAAGATGCTACTGAAACTGAAAGCACTGAAGTTGAAATTAAAGTTGAAACTCCTGCAGCCGCTCCTCCAATGGCTCCTGCTGAGATGGATAGCTTGATGGCGAGTAGGATGGGCTAATGGCTGTCAGCAATGATATCTATGCTTCTACTCAAAGAGTTATAAAACCGAAGAAGGTGCCTTCGACTTCTCCGTGTGGTCATTTAGCGAAGGCAATGAAGAAAATTAACTCAAAGAAAAAAGGAACCTAAAAAAATGTCAGACATAAACTCCTCTCCAACTCCCTCAGGGAACAATGGAGCAGAGGCAGGAAGTTCAGCTTCCACCACTGTTTCCAATCCAGTATCTGTAGGAAATAGTTCACAAGCTACGATGAGAACAGATGCCATCAAGGCATTACAATTGGCAAGAGACAACGCTGCTGCAAGAGAAGCTGATGCTCAGTCAGCTCAGTCAGCTAAAAAAGAAGAAGGTATTAGGGACGTTAATATTGATAACGCCCCAGACTTTGGGTTGTCAGAAACAAAAGGTCTAAATTACAATCAGGTTTATGATGCACTTCCAGATGATGCAAAGAAAATAATTGCAAATCTTCGCTCTGACTATACCAAGAAAACTCAGTCGATTGCTGAGCAGCGCAAGATATTAGAAGCCGACAGAAAAGCTCTGCTTGAAAGCGGCTTTTATGATAGTGTAGCAAAGCAAGCTGATGTATCTGTAGAGCTTGATCCGTTTAATGCTGGATCTATTGAAGCAAAAATTCAGCAAGAAGTAGCTAAGCGTATGCGTGAGATGCTTGAGCCAATGCGCCAAGAAGCCGAAGTAAATAGACGCAGTATTGCTCTTGAAAACTTTAAAAGAGAAAACCCAGACATCGATACCTATAGAGTAGACATTGCTAGAGAACTTATGAAAGATAAGTCCCTTACATTAGAAAAAGCATATTGGATGGTCAAGGGTCAGAAGACTACGGAAATAAGCAAGCAAGCTGCTCAGGAACTAGCACAATATAAAAAGGCTGCTCAGGATTATGGATTAAAAGTTGGTGGAGCCAATCGTGGTTCTGGTTCTAACATTCCTGATCATGTTAAGAAGCAAGGCTCATATGCAATTTATGAATACATAAAGGCATCAAAGGGCTAAAGAAAAAAAAATAAATACATATATTAGAGATCTCCATTTTGGTCGAGGATGGAAGAAATTTCTAAACAAACGGACCCGCAAGGATAACCCAAACTTTATAAACCCTCTACCAAAAGTCAGTTAACAATTAATTTTCAAGGAGACATCAAATGGCAATTTCAAATGATATTCTCTCCTCAACCCTTCGGATTGTGAAGGATCAGGAAGTAGACAACTTATTCAGGTCTACTCCTCTTCTAGAGCACATTCGTTCCAAGGGTGGAGTTGAGGAAGTCGACGGTGGTTCTACCGTTGACAGACCACTAATCCTCGCTGAGCACTCTAGCATTACTCAGCTTTCCACAGGCTACGAGCCTGTATCCCTCGCAGTCGCTGACGCAATGAGAAATGCAAGCTATAACTTCTGTTCTTTTGTCGCGCCAATAGTGATCACTAAGGTCGAGGAGCTAGCTAACAAAGGAGACAGGGCAATTGTAAAGATTGCTGAAGCTCGTCTTAAGTCCGTAATGGGCATGCTCAAACGTGAGTTTGAGAAGCAAGCCATTGCAGGTTCTTCAGCTGTTCTTACCGATATGAGCACTCTCAATGGTGAAGCACTCTCAACTGGCTTCTTTGAAAATCAGGCATTTGGATCTGGCACCAACACTGTTGGTGGTATTTCCAAAACTTCATTTCCAACTGCTTACCAGAACCAACGTACTGATGCTGCCACTACCCTCTCAATAGCCGATCTAACCGATCTCTATATCCAGTGCCAAATCTTCAGCCCAACATCTGCTCCTAACTTGATCCTCTCTTCACCTAACATGTACAAAGCATACAAGCAGCTTCTGTTCGCACAGGAGATGTACCTGAAAGAGACAGTACTCGACGGAGGTCGTCTCGCCCTAGCCTTTAACGGGGCTATGATGTATGTAGATCCATTCTTACCCGTAACTGTTACTGATCCAGTTTCTGGTACTGATGATCTTTCTGCTTACTTCCTCAATACTGATTACCTCAAGCTTGTTATTGACAAAGACGCAAACTTTGAACTTTCAGACTTTGAGCATGTAAGTGGTTACGCTTCACGTTCCGCACAAATCATGACCAGAGCACAGCTAGTAGTTGACCACCTTGCCTGCCAAGGCATTCTTGTAAACGGGGAGACATAATATCATGGCTACTTCATCTTTAATTCAATACCTAGATGGTACTGACAGTGCTGGTACAACCGTTGGTCTTTCTGTATCCAACCGCAGAGTAGAAGAAACCTTTATTGCTTCTTCCGCTATTACTGCTGGTCAATGGGTTGCTCTTGACCTTACCACAACTCTCAGCGATGGGGATAAATCCCTTAAGGTTGCTCCTGCTGACGGAAATGGTTCTGCTGGTACTGGTGTCACTTCACTCAACTCTGTTGTTGTGGGTGTTGCACTTGCCGCAGCTGCTGCTGGTGCTAGGGTCGAGGTTGTTACTCGCGGTATGTGCGAAGCTTCCGTAACAGAAAGCGGTTCAGGTATCAACGTTGGTGACGCTCTACAAATCAGCAACACCGCTGGTTCGGCTGCAATCACAACTGGCGCTCTTGTTCCAGTCTGTGGCTTCCTTGTAGACGTTCTCGCCGCTGCTGCTGGCACTGCAATTCGCACTGTCTACGTTAGAGCCAACTGGTCCTAATTAAGAAAGCTGGTTAACCCAGTAGGGGCCACATCTGAAAATGGTGTGGTCCCTTTTCTTTTTATTATTTTTTGGACAACTGGACAAATCGCTAATCTCATGTCTATTATACTGTGTAGCAGGCTACACGGGGCAACGCCCCACGGGAGCTTCGCTCAGTTTAGTAAAGTTAAAGTTCCAACAAGGGAAGACCAACAAGAAAGTAAATGATGTCTTCTCTTGTTGGCCCCTTAAAGAAAATAAAAAGCTTAATATAGAGGAACTATACGAATGAACTTAGGCAAACTCATAGACGAAGTAGGAAACATCCTAGATTATAATCCTGATGTGCCCGAATATCGTGAGCAAATAAGATCTATTCTGAATGACATCTACCTTTCACTGTTTGAAGATCGGAAGTGGAAGTGGGCTCAGAAAGAAATTAAGCTTCATGCTTTTGGTGACGTAACTCTTCCCATAAATGCTCTTGTAGGATCTCAGATTACTCTATTCAATGACTTCAATGGTCCTATAGGTTCAGGTACTGGTGGATATTATGCCTATGTAGTTTGTCCTCAAGCCGATGTTCCCTACTGGTTATCTGCTGGATGTATTATTTCAATTACATCTGGCACTACACTTGTTGGATCTGATCCTCTGCCAAATGTTCCAGCAGATTATTGGATTACTAATATAACTCTTGATGGAAATAGCGCCACAAAATGCCGTGTCTACTTCCAGCGTATGGATAAAGACCAGCAAAGATTAAATTCAATTTACGAACGTACCCCTCGTATTGGAAACTCCAACGCTGATATCAAGTGTACCTTTAAACACCGCTACATTACGCTTCCACAGGACTGTGTAGCCATTCTAGGTCTTGGCATAAGGGAAACTGTAGGTACGAACGCTCAAGCGGATCTAAGGCCATTTGCGCCTATGCCTAAGTACATGGAAGAACAATATGCCATTAACATGGACGAGATGGGAAGACCTACAGATTATATTCCTGAGGCGGATTATTACGTAAAGCCACCAATGATTGAGCCAATTGCT
>Ga0181346_1001568_pt1 | contig 10093 bp, 15 predicted proteins | sample Su13VDMM15DN_FD_130100 | JGI IMG/M metagenome (GOLD analysis project Ga0181346, IMG submission 130100) | Freshwater viral communities from Lake Michigan, USA - Su13.VD.MM15.D.N | ecosystem: Environmental > Aquatic > Freshwater > Lake | place: USA: Michigan | collected 2013-07-15 | reverse complement strand
TGCTACGCATGCGGGGGCCGTAATCATGGCGGCACATACGAGGATCTCGGCTATCATTCGGCCTCGATTATTGTTACCGTGCTAGAGATTCGCACCCGCTTACCGATGATCTCGTCAAGGCTTTGGCGGTCGATCCGCCGTTGGCCTCCCGGTGTCGTGATTCCGTCGATCTGGCCGTTATCGACGTAACGCCTAATAGAATCTCTGGAGACTCCTAATAGTTCGGCGGCTTCGCCTGGCTTAATATATTCGGTCATGTGTTCCCCTTTGTGTAGGGTTTTAGACTACCGGCTATTTGCTTGTTTTACGTGCTTTTGCGAGTTCGCGTGTCCACCTGGCTTTAGTAAGAGGCGATTGAGCCAAGATAGGCAGGGGATATATTGAGCCGTCGCGGTCGGCGTAGCTTGTAAATGAGACATGGATATGGGCTTCGTGTTTCCATTCGCCGTGACGCCATTTCCACCAAGTTTTACGGTACGTCCCCGACGATATGCGGTTTTCGTACACGACATATTTAAGGCGATTAGATCCCGGTAAACCTGACCCGGCGTAATCTATCAACTGATTAGCCAAAACTCTAGCCGTGCCGCCACCTGAAAAAGTGCCTAGGTTTTCGTCTATGTCAATGGCCCTAACAATTTGGTCGGCTCCGCTTGGATTGTGGTCTGACTCGCGAGACGAGTGTGCCTCGTCACCGATCCAGCCGTCCGATTGCTTGTCGCGTTTAGGCCAGCGTCGGTCGATCTGATTTCGCAGCTGTACGCCACCTTTACAGAGTTTTGCCACTTTTCACCCCATAGCGTGGGTCTCCGCCGTTTAACGCGTTAATAATTACGGGTATCACGGCTGCACCAATTGCCACAATTAGCGGGTGTACGTCGGAAGTCATTAGCCAGGACGCGATAGCACCGAGTGCGGCTCCGGCCGTTATTTTGACGATCGAGCCTTCCCAAGTGTTTGCTAGCCATTTTTTCATTTAGTATCCATTTTTACATGCTCAATAAGTCGATCGACTTTGTGGGATAAGTCGGCGAGTGATTGGCCGCCGTTACGGTAGCCAGGCTGTATTGAGAGCGTGGCTTTAGCAATTTCGTCGCGGACTACGTTACGGACAAGCCAAATTAAGCCGCCGCCCATAATGCCAAGTATGGCTAGGACCGTGGCGACTAATCCGACGTAATCCGCTAGGCTCATCTGGCTAACTTGGCTCGGACTGCGGCACGTGCCCGCTCCGTGTCGCTGGCTATTGCAGGCTTAGCCGCTTTTTTCTTTGGCTTTTCCTCGACCTCTGGTGGCGTGTCTACGTGTAGTTCTTCGTCAATTTGTGACATTTATGCTCCTAGGTTGGGGTACATGACGGCTATCATGGCGTCGGTAAATCCAAGGGATTTAGCGTGTGCGATTGCGGCTTCTCTGGCTTTGTTATCCGCTTTTAGTTTGTCCGTTTCGGCTTTTTCTAGCCGTTTTATTTCGGCGGTTACTTCGGCGGTTGTTAGTGGCTCTACGTCTGGAGTGTGCCAAGTTATGTTTTCGACGTCGTCACCGTCCATACTCCACTCAATGCCAGGACGTAGGCTAATTACTGCTTCCTGAGTCGTTATCATGCTCCCACCTCTATTGCATACATTTGCCCCGTCGCATTCTGATTTTGTACTACTGCCAGAGTTCCCGTGCCTGAGACTAATTTTTGTTGCAGTTTATATGTAACTGCGCTTGTAGTTGCCGGAGCATTGTAACCCCATAAAACTATCGGATTCCTAAAATTTGACGGACTTACATTTGCCCCGTTACTAAAATCTTCTGCACCCGACAACGGAGTAGCACCGCTAGTTGTTAGTCTTAAGCCCTGCAAACCAGCATTATTGCCACCCAAAAACGTTGCGATAATAAAAAGATAACTAGTGTTTTTTGTTGGCGTAATCGTTACCGTCATGCCGGTAACATCAACGTAACTCGTACTTGTTGTAGTCCGCTCCGTGACATCTGTCGCTCTAATTACTTGCAAAATTTTACCACCGGCTAATGCTTGAAAAGCTGACCCGTTGTAAAACTCGGTTGAGTTTGTGTCCTGTAAGTAAGTAAATTGTCCGTCTGTCGGGGTCGGTATTGCCGTGGCCCTAGCCGCCGATGTAGCAAACGGTAGTACACCGACTAGGTCTACTCGGTTAGCCAAGGCGAGTGAGGTTGCCGGGTAATCGGCGACAAGGTCGGACGCCTCCACATACGGAGATCCTTCAGGTGTTAATGCCATTTCATTTCTCCTATGCTGCGCTTAATGAACCATTAGAAACTATTTCGAACCACATGGCCGTATTAAATACGTCATTCCATTGTATATCTGTGTAGACCTCTCCCCACGTTAAAGTCTCAAAACTAAAACGCGGGTCGGAAAGTGACAAGGTAAGAATGTGTTCACCTGGTGTATAAACCTCGCCCCAACCCTCGACAATGCCCGCAAATTGGGCCTCTGGGGCCGGTTGAGGCAAGTTTAAGATAGACACTTCCATACCGCTAACCAGCTCCATTACTTTGTCGCGGGTCGGCTCGTCAAGGTTCTGCACCATAATACTTATCGACCCTAGATTCCAGAGCGGGTTAGACTGAGCTGTAATGATGTTACCTGCTCGCTCAATTACGTCGGCTGCGCCTTTAATGTCGGTCTGCAGGCGGTATTCGCGTAAACCGTAGGCGGCAATTGAGGTGGCGTCGGTTTGCGTAAATTCGTGGGTTTCATTGTGCCCTAAGACCGTGACAGAGTTTACGAGCGATTGCCGCGTTTTAGCCCATGTTGGGGTAAATATGATCCCGTCATCGGGTACAAGGGTAGAGGACATATTTACCGGGTAACTATCCCAGTCCGTGGTGGCGTCTGCCCATGTGCCAAATTGCGCTGACCAGGCGCCGGCAAATGTGGTGCTGCCTCGATCACCGTATGACTCGAATACGATACGGCCGTAGGGATCGTCAAAGTATGTGCCGCCGTTGCGCTCGGCTAATTGTGCTAGTTCGCTTAATGCGTCCGTTGCGGTAATATCTCCGCCGGTTATTGCGGCTAGGGTTGTTACTGAGTCGGCCCCATTTAGGTAAGGCAGACCAACGGCGGTTAGTACCTCCTCGACGCGCTGTGAGACTGTTTGCTCGGGGTAGCCACTTGCCCCGACTTCGGTAAATCCGACCCGCGATAGTTCCCCGATGCCCGTTAATGTGGATACTGCTACGGGTGGGTCGGCCGATAGGTGGGTTACGCTTACGTCGGATACTTGACCCGTAAACCTGTGGAACCCATAGGCTTTAATTACCAGCTCGTCGGAGATCTCGACATCGACACCTATTGAGCCTCGAATAATAATCTGACAGTTTGAGGGCTGCGGGTTGGCTGTGACGTCGGCGCGGCCGTGCTGGATCTGTACCTGGTACTCGACCGTATCAAGGTCGAGCGGTACGTCATTGAGCAGGATTTGGCTTATCACCCTAGCACCGGCGTAATCGCGGCCCCGTTACGAGCGTCGGCTGACCTAATGAGATTCTGTAATGCCTGGGCTACGGCCGTATTGGTAAGGGCTATTTGTCTCTGTGAGGCGTTGGCTACTGCTTCGGCTCGACCAGCTGTACCGGCTGCCTCGACTTCCCGTAGAGCTGCGGCTACATCGGCCATAAGTTCGGCCCTAAATGCTGCGCCTACAGGTTGCGCTATTTTCTTGCCTATTCGCGCTAGCCGGTTTACGTCTTTTGCCATTTGTTCGGATATGGCGTCGATCATTGTTAGTGCTGATTCTTGGCCGGCTAGCAGAAACTCGGGGACTAGGCCCATGGCTAGAGTTTTTGTGGTTTCTTGTACGCCGAGAAACTTGTCGTTTAGTGTTGGTACGAGTCCCTCGTCGAGCATTTGCTGACCCAACTGAGCCCCGACTTCTGGTCCTAGGCCTGCTATTTGCTCGATGAGTCGAGTGTCGGCCCCTTGAGCTTTAATAGCGGTTAGTACGTTTCCAAAATAGTTTGCCTGGTCTATTTGTTTGTTAAACCCGTCGAGCAGGCTAGCTCCGGTTCGTTGGCCGGCCTCGTCAAATTGTCCAGCGAATGCTGAGCCTAGGTTTACGCCGGCCATTAGGTTAGCTTGCATTCCGGTCGTAAAGTTGTCTATTGCGTCGGTGGCTTTTTGTAGTTCGCCGGTAAAAAATGCAAGGTCGGCGCGGTTGTTTTTTAGGGCTTCGCTGCCTGTCTCGTAGGCACCGATGAGGGCTTTCTGATTTTTTGTAAGTTTGTCGATCTCGGAGCTTGTCCCGCTCGTTGCGTTAGCCGCATTTTCCTGGTCAAGCGTGTATTCGCCGATGTATGTGTTTACTTGCTTTTGTCGGGCGGCTAAATCTTGATAATCTTTGTTGGCGGCTTTTAGAATTGAATTACCCACCGAGTGGGCATTAAGGTAAGCCAGGTACTCATCGGTGCTCATGCGTACCGCGCCGGTTAAATTGTTCCATTGTGGCACAGCGTTGCGTGCCTCATAGGCTGTTAGTCCTACGGCTTTTGCTGCGGCGTCGGCCGAGTCTGCGGCTTCGTCAAGGTCATCACCGAGTAACAATGCTGCCGCGCCTAGTGGGTTAAATGTCGATAGTAGGCGTATTCCTAAGTCGTCTGAACTTTGTAGACCTTTTATAAAACTTAATATATTAGTGTAGGCGGTTAAAAATTTTCCTCCGGCTTTGAAAGCTTCCGTGCCTACTATTGACAAGGTCGAGCCGGCTAACGTGGCTTCGTCCTCTAAGTCTTTCATGGATTGTACAAGGCCGTCCGTGCCGTCGGTCGCTGATTCGACGCCGGTTAGTAGTCCTTTGCCGAATGCTTCGCCCAGGTTGTCGACTGCCTGGTTGAGTCTTTTCATGCGGCCGGTAAGTGAGTCGGCTGATTCTGTGGCTTGTCCGCTAAACGTGTCTGAGAGTGCCTGGGTGATTGCTTGCATGTTGCCGGACTTGATAATTGAGGCGTCGATGCCGGCGCCTAAACGTGATAGGCCGCTAATGTTGCCGTCGTATGCTTTGCCGAGTGCCTCGGTGACTGCTTGGAGACTTTTACCTGTACCGGCGCTAATGTCCATAGACAGTTTAAGCATGTCGTTAGCGGTTGCCGTGTCGCCGATTGAGCGTATTAAACGGTCGTAGGCGGGTCGTAGTTCGTCATCGGCTACGCCTGTGGATCTTTCCAATACTGAGATAAAGTCCTCAACCTTTTGGGTGTCATGTGCTACGCCCACGTTTTCCAAAGTGAGGGCTAGTTTTCGCATAGCCTCCTCGTCGGCCATGGCGGCATTTACTCCGTCGACGGCCATTTTGGTAGCTAGGCCAGCGATAGCAATACCGGCGCCGATTGCAGCTGGCCCTAGCATGTTTTTTAGGGATCCAGCGAACCCGGTGAGGCCGCCTTGTGCCTGGGCTAGGCCGCTGTTAAATTTCTTGAGATCCGCCGCTAAGTAGATTGTTAAAGTTTTGCCGCCACCAATTGCCATTACATCACCAGCCATTTACGGGCTATACGGTCAACGGCCCTAGACCATTCCTCTAATGCGGGCTCCTGATAGTTTCGTGCTTGCCCGATCCAGTCGGTACCGGATCCGAACGCGGCGGGCATACGGTTACGAGATCCCATAGCGGCCCGTGCTCGATCGCCCTTGTCTGACGGGTAGCGTAGCATTGTGGGTGAGGCGCCTCCGCTCGTTACTTTTTTGTTGCCGCCGATCATTACTTTTGGGAGGCGATCTGAGCCGGCCCGTACACTTGCCGCAATATCCTCACCCCAGGGGCCGGCGTAGTTGAGAGCTGCATTCTTCCATGCTGGCACCATGTGCCGCTCTGCTATTGTCTTTGAGGCGGCCCGTAGTTCTTTGCCGGCCTCTTTGCCCAGAGTTTTGAAGTCGCGTAGTAGTTCGTTAAGGCCACTCACACCGGATTCAAAGATTGCCATTCGCTAGCTCCTCCTCAATCGTGGCTATTAGTTGCGGGTCGTACTGTAGGACTTCGTCGTATGGTCGGTTTATTCGTAAGGCTATTCGGACAACGTGCCGACGGTATCCGCCGTCCGAGTAACTTTTGGGGCTTCGGCCTCAACGAATACATTGTGATCGTCGACCCATTTTTCTATAGTTTTGTAGCTGGTAATCGTCCGGCCGTTAATTTTGGCGTAAGCCAGTATCGACATTAGGGCGAAGACGTTGTCGGCTCTAGAATCTAGAGCCACTACTTGAGACATGTAAACCCGGTCGTTTTGGTTAACGTCAAACGATTGCGGGTCTCCGTTATCGACTACTACGGTTATTTTGTTGTACATGGTGTCCCCCTACCCTTTAAGCAAATACTACAGAACCGGTTAGCGACGTTGAACAAGTCGCAATACCGTCGGCCGCAAATGTGACTTCTGCGGACTCAATAAACATAGCGGCACCAGTCCAAGTTCCTACGGCACTAGCAACCGAGACGGCTACCGATGCAGCTCCAGCGATTGCTGTCTGGAGTGCGTCGTACATGCCGCTGGCCTCATCGTAAAGAAATTCTAGGCTCATTGTGCTATTAAGGTCGGTCTGGTCAAACGCGACATCGGATAGGGTTTTAGTCCTAAGAATTGTCGGTGATGTTGTAATTGTTCCTGTGGTAATCTGGTCCTCGTATTGCACCGCTCCAATTTCGACGGTGAATGCGGCTCCAGCGACTGATACAGCGGCCATGATTTATCCTTCTTTCATTTGCATAGAGACGTTGATTTCGGTAGATAGTACGGTGCCCTGGGCTCCTAGGCTTAGCAGCTGTGGGGCGTTTATTACGTCCACTAGGACTGTGTTAGGTAACTCTACGAGTAGAGCATCTATGGCGTCCTCGGTGGATTTTGTGGCTGACTCATTTACCCTAGCGTTAATGTTTATTAAGATCCGCCACCTGATCTCGTAGTTAAGATTAGATCCTAAACGGCTAGGACGGATCCAGGGCGAGTCAGGTACGCACACTACTGACGGGGTTATGGGTGTTGCGGGTACTGTGTCGTAGACCTTGTACCCGTGACCTGTGAGAGCTGCGATTATTGTTTCGCGGCTTTCCGTGGCAAGACTCACCCCACTAGGCCTTTCATATCAAGGTATGGTGCAAGTACGCCCATTACTCGACGAGTGAGCCAGACCGATAAGCGGTAAGGCCCAGGCGTGAAGTCCATAGATACGGCTTCGCCCCCGGCGCTTGACCGGGCTTGAAACATCTCAACGGCTACCGACATGGCGGCCTCTTTACAGGGTGAGGGCTCATCGTCTAGGGCGGTCTCGGTAATTAGGTAGCCGATTAGCAGGCTAGCGGCGTCGGCAACCTGGTCGAGTGTTGCGACGGCTGCGCCATCGTACTCGATGTCTAGGTTTTCGGCGAGTTGTTCGCCTGTGACGAGTGCCATGCTAATCGGCTACCTTTTCTACTTAGACGTTTGTTACTCGGACGATTCCGGCAGGTAGGAACGCGGCAGTAACGCCATATCCATAAATACTGATATCGCGTCCGAGCTTGGCCACGTTCTCGGCGGTTGCTAGGCGTGGGCCGTCCTCAAGCCACCGTGCAGCTTGACCGTTAGTTACGATTGCGTTGTATGCGTTGTTTGTGTCTAGGTACTTGGCCCGAATTACGGGTAGGCCAGAAACGTTTACGCGTAGGGTGCTAGCGGTTGCCACACCGGACACGTTTTGGACTGTGTATGGCTCTGGCTGGAATGTGCTCCACCCACCGATTGCAACGAATACGGCCGTAGATACAAACACGGCTGACGCGGGTACGCCTGTCGCGTCCTCGCAGGTTACCGAGGCCTCAAAGATTGCTTCTCTGAATGCTGAACCAGTCGTGTCTGCCGCAAAATCGTAGTCCTGGAGTCCTGTACCGTCGTCCCAAAGATCGGCGGTAAACTTGCGGTCCGTGACTGCTGCATATGACGCAAGCATGATGCGGTTGTGTGCGTCTAGGTAGCTTGGGCTTGAGCGCTCAAGCAGCTGGTATGAAATGTCGGATCCGGCCGCGTAAGTGGCAAGTGTTGCTGTGCCCTTTTCAAGGTCAATCTGGACTGAATTAACTTCGCCCTTTTCGTTGGCTTGCGATTCTACAATTGTGTTTAGGTTTCCGTCAAAATAAGGCCAGTTAATGTCCATTCCAGCGGTCCCGGCGCCTTGCGGTCCTCCAACACCTTGAATAACTCGACGTCCAAGGTCAATTATTCCGCGTACTTCTTGCAAGAAATTTGGCGGCATTACCCCCGGATTGTTGGCGGTGATCTGGTCTGCTAGGGCGCGTGATTCTACTTCGCCGTTGTAAACCGCTTTCGAGTATTCGCCGAACGTGCGGTACTGGGCGAGTGGGTGCTCGGTTGCTTCGCTGGTAAATACTCGGGCGTGAATGTTTCCTACTTCTTCGCGTAGGCTTTTGACGGCTTCGCGTGCTTCTGTGTCTACCGAGACCACGGCCTCGGTGTCCATGGTTTCGGACATTGTTTCTCCTTCTTCTTCTTCGGGTTCTTCTCGGATACTGCTCACTCCAGCTGTAGAGTAGGCAGGGTAGGGGGTGAGGCTGACCTCTAGCAGGTTGGCCGCTGTGTGTGTAATTGCGTCTCTAGCTTTACTCATCACGGATTTAATTGGATTAAAGCCAACGGATAAACCTTTAATCGTGTTTGTCCTGGCAAGTACTGCCGCATCTCTGCCTAGGGACGTATCGACTATATCAAAGTCAATGTATAGGCCGTCCTCGCGATTCTCTGCGCCGGTTATGATTCCTACGGGTTCACCGTGCCGGTAGGCAAGTGGCTTACCGATTACGTTGTCTAAGTCAAATGATCCGGGCGCAAATGATTCCCGTACTCCGCCGATTATTGTCTCGACGTTGTAGGGGACGGCCATACCCATACCTGAACCGATTACATCGCCCTGGCTATCTTCGCGCTCTTGAAATACAACGGTTGATTCTGTGTTAAGTTGCTTCATTAGATTACTCCTGGTGTCATGCTAAACACTCCCAAAGTTGGCAGGTCGAGCAACATTTTGGCTTCGTCCTCGGTGAGTACGCCGAGGGGAAGCAGTTTGGTGATGAGGTCTGCGGTTTCGGTTGGGTTGGCGCGTAGGAATGCGGTCGTATCAAATTTAATTGTTCGGCCTCGTGGCGTCACATCGGGCATAGATAGCCGCTGCTCAAATAGGTGCATTATTGGGCGCAACGATATGTCGAGCAGGTTTCTGTAAAGGTCTACGCGGTTTGAGTAAACGAGGCTGGTACCTGGTACACCGGCGCCGACCCAAACGGGATCCAAATTTGCCAGGCGAGCAATCCCGATTGCGGCTAAATTCTTGGCCTCAACGAGCTGTACATCTCTGGCGCTAAATCCCATAACCTGAGCGTCGATTGTATTGTTAAGGTAGGCGGTTCCCCGGTTTTCTCGGGCTTCCTCCCAGGCTGCTAGTAATGCCTCGACTTGTGCGGCGGGTAGGTCTGGCCCGGAGTTTTTTAACGCTACTGTCGGGATAGGCGTCGAGCTGTACATGAGGGTAGCGGCTTCAAGAGCTGCAGCTGTCGATATTGCTGTAGCTCCGTTTGCTAGCCAACCACCTTCGCCGGATCCGTAGAATTTAATAACGTCGCGGGTCGGTACTTGCCTGGCTAAATAGTAGAAAGGGTCGGCGGGTGGCTGGTAGTTTTCTTGGATCCCAACGTATACGGGTGGGGTGTCGATTACGTCCTCGACGCGCATAACCTCAATACTGGACGGGAACCCGTCAAAAGTGCGCTCGGTTACTAGCCAGTAGGCCCGGTCATACATGAGCAAGTCGGAGAGTGTGCGCGTTATTACTGACGCGTACGGGTAGATCTTGCTAGGCATTTGGAGAAACGGGCGAATAACTACTGGCTCGTCGTAGCGGTACTCCCGTAGTGCAAATGCGCTGATTGTGTGAGTGTAAGTTTTTAGGGCGTCTACAAATGCAGGTATTTGCATAGCGGTCGTGCGATTGGTCCTGACGGCTAGCTGGTTGGTAAGTAGTGCGTATAGCCCGGCTGATTCACGGACGTGCGTGCCTGCGGGACTTGCGTCCATAGAC
>Ga0181346_1001566_pt1 | contig 10097 bp, 14 predicted proteins | sample Su13VDMM15DN_FD_130100 | JGI IMG/M metagenome (GOLD analysis project Ga0181346, IMG submission 130100) | Freshwater viral communities from Lake Michigan, USA - Su13.VD.MM15.D.N | ecosystem: Environmental > Aquatic > Freshwater > Lake | place: USA: Michigan | collected 2013-07-15 | reverse complement strand
GTGTGGGGAGGGGGGTATGGTGGGGGGGTCATATTCACTTTCTGGATACACGGCACAATTCAGCCATCCTCGCCGTATTCACTTTTCCGATACACCGCGGAATCCAGCCGGCGGCCGGGGTGTGCCTGAGCGTCCCAGGGCGGCGGCGGCGGTGGCGGCGGCGGTGGTGGTGGTGGTGGAACCCGCTTGACAAGCCCCTTTGCACTCTTTCTCTTCCTTACTTGACCGAGCCATTTCACGTTTTTAATTTCACCTCCTGATGCCGAAACCACGTCGCAAGCCCTTCACCGCATCCGAAGCCCTAGAGCTGCGTCAACTGAAGGCCCGCCTACGCGCCCTCAAGCAAGTCCAGGCCAAGGCGCTGAAAGATGTTACCACCTCGCGCCGCAATCGCATCCTGCGGGCGGCGCAGCCTGACGACGTATTATCCGTCATTGCTCGAGTTAGGGCCAAGTCAAAGGCGAGGGAGCTTCAGTATTCCGCAGCCTTAAAAGCTGCGAGGATCACCAAACGAGATCGGGCGCGCACGGTCATCTTTGACACCGCAGGTCGCCGCTATCCTGACTTCTCAAGTGTGCCCGCCAAGATCAAGGTTTACCTGATCATGGTCGGCCCGCGTGGAGGGTTGCGCCTGATCAATCCTGACGATCCCTCGACGCTTATGCGCGGGGTCAAGGCCCAGCCGCTTCCCTTAGTCCCCCGCGATTTCCGTTTCGACAAGCTGGTAAAGATCGCACCCAAAAAGTTCCGCGAGACGATGAGCGAAGTCGAGCAAGCCAGCCGCAGAAAGCAGGGCTTTAAGACTGTATCCAAAGAAGAATTACAAGTCGAGGTGGAGCGGACGGCTCCGGTGGACATCGGAAAGAACGGTGACATTGAAAAGTTTTACGAGAAGGCGATGGGCTCCTACGTCAAGGCGGTGCGATCCTTTCAAGACCTGACCGACTGGGGCTTTGATATGCTGATACTGGTGCGGGGCGAGAAAAAGGTCTTCCGCCTGCAATCTCAGCAAATCCCTGCCCACCGATTCTTTAAGGTCACGCCTGCGCCCGGCAACCGCCGCAAGATCGTTTATCGCAACAACAACACCTCGGCCAAGGCTCTCAAACTATCAATTCGCTACATGGCGAATGAGTTGATCCGTTCCGAGTTAAGGATCAGAGGTCTGGTAAGCCAAGGATCGGCTTCAAGGATTTCTCGCCTACCCTTTAACAAGGGGCTTGCCAAAACGGAATGGCGGGACAAGAACGGATCACGCTGGCGTGGTGCGGGCCTCAAACCCGTATCAATCCGGCGAATACAGTATCGTCTCTTCCGAGTAGTCTAACAACAACAAACCCACCATGTCCCGCACCAGAAAGAAATACTCCAACGGCCAGCCCCGCACTAGCGACGGCGGCTCAGTCCGCCTCTCAAGCCGCAAGCAATACCGAGGCACTCCCGCCCCGAAAGAGGCGATGGATTCCCTGCTTCATGTTCCCTCGATCCGCCGTAAAGGAGGCATTGATAATGCCCGCGCTTAACGCCAAGTGCTGCGCCAACTGCACCTTCCTTTTCATAGATCAGGAAGCGACTGCCAGCGCCGCCAAGATGAACCTCAAGCAGCCCGAGTTTGGGCAGTGCAGGCGCTACCCGCCCACGCCATTGCTTGTCCCCACCAATGGCGGATTGAGCGTCATGCCTTCATTGCCCCCCGTGGTGATGGATGGCTATTGTGGCGAGTTCCGTCAACGCCTTCTGCCCCTCGCTATTGAGCCGGTCAATTCGTGAGCACCGCCCTCAAGGTAGGTGACAAGGTGCGCCCCTGTTGGAATGGGGCGCACTGTCGGAAGAGTGGCCGGGTTATCTTCAACGCCAAGGTTGATCCCTTGTGTTGGACGGTAACGGCCTTGCGCCCTGATGGCGGGATCAGCGTCACTCTGCGCGATTCTTGGTTTTCCAACATCCGAAGCTGGGTGAGGATTCGCTCATGAACTTCGCAGTCTTTGACAGTGAAGATGACTCCCGCGAACTGATGGAGGCGGGCAAGTCAGGCTTTGACAAGACGGTGACGCAGATTGCCGCCGTGACCATGCATGACCCTGATGGCACAGGTTTGATTCCAGGGCCGCGCTTTCACAATCGGGGCGACGTAAAGGCGTTCAAAAAGTGGATGCTGCGTGCCACACAAAAGCACGGCATCAACCGATGGTATGCCCACAATCTTCAATACGACCTCGGCAATCTCTTTGCCGACGAGTTGGACGAGCTGGAAATGACGATGGTAGGCGGGCGGCTTATCCGCGCTCGCTGGGGCAGCATTCTTTTTCTGGATACCTACAACCTGTTCCCCACCTCGGTTAAAAAACTGGGCGAGGCGCTAGGGCTGGAAAAAATGGAAATGGACATCCACTCCAAAGCCTACGTCTTCCGCGACTGTGAAATCCCCGCGCTGGCCCTGGAGAAGCTGATTGATACCTGTCGCGAGTTTGAGATCGAGGAGCCGAGCAACACCCTGGGCGGGCTTTGTGTAAAGATATGGCAGGCGATGGGTGGAGAGAACCCTGCCGACTGGTCGGACTTTTCCCGCGAGGCGATCTTTGGCGGGCGGGTGGAAATCTTCCGTGCGGGCGGCACGGGTAACATAGCTTGGACGGACATCAATTCGCTGTATCCTTCCGTGATGCTTGGCGAGTTCCCCGCCGCGATGGAACCGTCTAAAAAGATGCTCAAGTTTGGAATCACCACCGCGACGGTCTTCATCCCCCAGCAATTCCTTGCGCCGCTACCTGTGCGGGTGACGGAAGAGAACCCCATCGCCGGGGTGCATGAGAACGCGATCCTGTTCCCTTGTGGTCGGATCAAGGGCACTTGGACTAATGCCGAGCTTCGCAACGCAGTCGAGCATCACGGTGTAGTGATTGAGCGGATACATGAGTCGCGTGGCTCGGACGAGTCGGTGTCTCCCTATCGAAAGTTTGTTGAAGAGTTTTACCGCCGCCGCCTCGCCTCGGATTCCGAAGCCTACAAGCTGATCTACAAACTTCTCATGAACAATTTGTATGGCCAGCTCGGCATGGGCGGCACGGTCACGCGGACATCCGAAGTGAACTCCCAAGTCTTGCAAGACATCCGCACCGGCAAGCGTGACGCGACGGTGTTTGGTGAGGCGATCATGTTCGATGTCTCAATCCCGCTGCCCGAGCACGTCAACTATGCCCACGCGGCCCACGTCACCGCCTATGGCCGGATTGCGCTCCTGTCCTTCTTGCGCTCGGTGCCGCAAGATCGGCTGGTGTATTGCGACACCGACTCGGTGTTCTTTTTCCACCCCGAGGGCGAGCCTCTACCCTTTGATACTGGTTCTGCGTTGGGCCAAATGAAGATCGAGGGCATGGGCTCCGCGATTAACGTCACCGCGCCCAAGACCTATCAAGTGACCGTGGGCGGTAAAACCAAACACAAGGCCAAGGGCGTGCCTTCCCGCCATGCGGAGGCGTTTCTCAAGGACCGGGCGGTTGAATACACCGCACCGTTCAAGATGAAGGAGGCGGTCAACTTCTTCGACCGCGCCAACGTCGCTTGGGAGAAGAACGACAAAGGTCGTATGACCCCTGTATTGGGAAAGAAACTACGGGGCAACGCCCGCAGGCTTTCGGTATGGCGTGTAGTGTCAAAAGAACTACTCAGCGATTACATGAAGAAGAAGCGCGACAAGAAAACTGGGGCGTTCATGCCCCTCACGTTAGGCGTCAAGAAAAAAGGAAAAAAGAAAGTTAGCGAAAATAAGAAAATAAAGCTCGCCAAGAAAAACAAGGCGTGATCTACATTTTGGCATCGGCAAACACGCCGATACTTAACAACAAACCCAACACTAAAATGGCTAAAGCTAAATCGCCCCTCAAGGCATCTCATCCCGCAGGCACCGAGTCTGTATCTGGCATCAACGCACCCTGGTCTACCTCGGTGAATACGAAGGGGCTCAAAAGCCTCAACCGTCCTCCTATTGTCAAAATCAAGGATATGCCAGTCGGTGCGAGCTTGGACGTGACCGTTTACGATCTCGTTCCTTCCACGCAGAAAGACATCAAGAACCCGCTCCTGCTCGCCACCCTGAACAGTGACGATACCAAGGTTAGTATTCCAGTGGTCGGCGGACTGGCCGGAACCTTCCTCGCTGACAAAGATGGCGTTGATCTCTCCGAAGTTACCGCAGACGATCTCGCCGAGGGAATCCTCGGTTCCCGTGTCGTTATCACCAAGGTCGGAATGAAGCTCTCCACCAAATGGAAAGCTGATTCGGGCCAGCCCCGCGAGTATCCGATCTTTGAGGTCGCCCTCGCCGAATAAGCAACCAACCTAACGGAACCTTGACGCCGCGCTTGTTAATCAGGCGCGGCGTCTTGCTTTACCAATATGCTCACCATCGAACTTTCCAACAACACCAGCCTCACGATCAATCTGGAACTGCGGGCCAAGGCCCTAGTGATCCGGCAAGACCCAACCAGCCTTGTTACCACACCGGAGCATCCTGATTTGATCCCGCCAACCAAGCTAGTCATTCCACTGGCCGACGTTAAAAAGCTGGTGGCCAGTCTCAAGACCCTTACTGGTTTCTTCCTTTGATTCGCGTTCGCTCCTGAGTTGTCAGGCCGGATCATTCTTAACGCCTAGCACCTAACAATGCTGGGCGTTTTTATGGTCATAAGCTGGCTTGCAAATGGTGAAAAGGTGGCGCACTCATGGTGGAATATGGCTAACAACTGGCGAAATCGCACCGTCTATCCACCACGCTACTTTGCAGGGCATATCACGATTAAACGCAAGGGATCGCCCTTAAAAGTCGAGTTTTTCAATGCGCCCATCCTTCCAATTTCGGCGCATGAGGCTCGGATATATTGCGGGATTCCCGGTTCCTGCTTTTATGAGGAAGGCGCGCAAGAGTTTGCCGACCTTAATAACGCGGAGCTAATCGAAATCCAATACGCCATCAGCGTTTACGATGCGAAACTGAAAGGCTACACGGTAGAAAGGTTTAATCACCCGTTTCAGAGCGGCAACACCCGCGTCTATTTCGAGGGCGATCATCTTTGCATTAAAACAAAGAACGGCGATCCAGTTTATGGTGAGTATAAGGTGAACAAGATTCTGGATGATGTCAGCGAGTGTGATGTTCCTGTCACACAATTTATTTCCTGACGCAGTCCGCGTCAGGTGCAGTCAACAAACAACAACAACAGACTATGAATAACGACGATCCAAACGGGTTGGGGCTTCCCCCGCTCAATGATGACACCAACGAGTTTTTCGACACCGCTCCACAGCCAACGCGCCGCGCTCCACGCCCTCGCGCACCTCTTCCCGGCTTGGATGATGGCGATTCACTCTACCAATCAACCGAAGAAGACGCCAAGATCGCGCAGATTCTTAACAACGAGGACTATGCCGGGGCCAAATTGGAGATAAACCGCCGCACCGAGGCGGGTGCCTATGCTTATCTTATGACCTTAAACCTCTCCGATTGGTCGGAAGACAGCAAACGGGTCATCGGCGACAAGTTCGGCGGTGGCGAGTTCAAGGCCAAGGTGCGAAAGACGGGCGGTTCCTTTGGGAAGTCGTTCGGATTCTCGATTGATTCTGCGGTAAAGCCCAGGGGCTTTGAGTCGAGCGCCAAGGGTGGTGACTCTCTTGACCTGATTCGCCAAGCGAAAGCACTCACCGGCGATAATACGCCACTGCTTATGCAGATGATGCAGGCGCAGCAGTCGCAATCCATGCAGTTCATGCAAATGATGCAGCAGCAGAGCGCGGAAAACATGAAGGCGCTGGTAACCATCATGGCGCGCCCAACACCCGTGGCAGCGCCCGCCCAGAATGACCGTGTAATGGAAATCCTGTTACAGAAAGTTCTCGCGCCCGCTCCCGCCCCTGCCGCAGGCATGGACATCAATCAGATGCTGAACGTGGTGGCGAAACTCAGGGAAATGACCGCCCCGGCTGAACGCGATGACTCTCCCCGCGAAGAGAAGAGCGACTTCTTCTCGGACGTGATGCGCGCACTGCCATCAATCCTCAAAACCCTCACCACGGTTCGACTTCCCGCACCACAACAACAGCAAATCCCCCAGGAGCAGCCGGTCACGGCGCAAGCCGCACCACAGGCCGCAGCACCAGCCCCAAGACCCGCAGCCAACCCGCCCGCCGACACCGCACAAGTCAACAAGGACGCGCTGGCGCAATTCCTGCCCCAGCTTACCGACGCGGCCGAGGAAGGGGCTGTGGCCAAGGAATACGCTTCGCTGGTGCGTGGCGCGATGGATGATGATCAGTTCTCCGCGATCATGGTCCTGCTTGACCGTGATGACTGGTTTGCGATCCTCTCTGACGCGCATCCTCCCGTGATGAAGTGGTCGAACTGGTTTGTTGCGCTACGCAGCGAGCTAGTCAACATTGCCGACGAGGAAGATGAAGATGAAGATGAAGATGCGGATGATGGGGTGATTGACATTGAGCCCGCACCCGACAGGGTTGCGGCTCCTTCGGCGTAATTTTAAGTTCTAATGACACCCGAGCCCGCCTCCCCCTAAAAAGGGGTGGCGGGTTTTTAGTTTGCCAAAGGTTAAGTGAATCTCCAAGTCCCCTTTACATGGGCGAAATTATCAATCAAAACATTCTGCCAAATGCGGGGTGGTCCGGTCCCGAGACGTTCGGTGACGCACCCAAGCGTGTTACCTTTCCCATTACCGGCACGGGCTCAGATGTTGAGCAGATCATCGGGCGGGTGGACGACTTAGCTCTGCAATACGGCAAGAGCGAGTATGTCTTTGCATTTGCCCGCTACTTGATCAGAGACATCACGGCTAACAACTTTGTCCGCGAACATTACAACCGCGTAGCCAATTTTGTTTTGGAGAAGGTAGTTTACGTCGCCGATCCGAGAGGCGCGGAATACGTTCGCTCACCCGTGCAGATGCTTACCGATTATCGGAATCGTGGATACACCCAGGGCGACTGTGACGATACCGTGCTCCTGACCAATTCTCTGGCCAACGCGCTGGGCTTCGACACCCGCGTGGTAGCCGTCACCCTGAAAGGTTCGGACTATCCCAATCACGTTGTCAGCCAAGTGATGATCCAGGGCTTGTGGCGCTGGTTTGACGGCTGCAACAAAGGCGATCCCACCCGCGCTTGGACGGGTGCAATGCTATTTTCCAAATGAAAACATTATCCAACCTTGTAAGGATGCCCAAAATCATCCGCAAACCGAAGAACGCTCTCAAACCGATGATCGGCGTCAAAACGATTTCCGCTTTCATCGGTGAAGAGGTCATGCGCTGCGTGGGTGCCGTTACTGATACCGCATCGTCACTTTTAAGATCAATCGTCGAGGTCAAACGTCTTGCGTTTTACGATGCACTTTCAAAGGCGGATGCCTTTACTGTGGACACCAAAACCAACACGAAAGTTCTCTCTCCCAAGCTATTCCTTCTGGATAGCGAACTGAAGCAACTGGAAGAGCGTTTGGACAAACTTGTGCAATCGGAAGCCTTGGCATCTGAAGACAAAGCACGCACCGCGCAGGCTGAGTATGATCGAGCTTCCGCAGAGTCCAAGGCCAAGACCGTCACGGAGGGCACAAACCTACTCCTTGCGCCTGTTGTTCCGCAAATCGCACCGATCACGCCTACGGTCACGCCTCCCAAGTCCACCACTTGGATACGTTACGCCGGGGCTGCGGCGGTGCTCGGAGTCGCCTACTACTTTTACTCAAAGCGTAAATGAGAACCTTGATCAGCAACGTGATGTATTTGTCGCCGCGATACGTCGGCGGCTTTGGGCTTGCAACTATCGCGCAGAAAAAAGCACAACTAGAAGCAAACGCAAAGGCAGCAGCGGCGGCGGCAGAACAAAAGCGAACAGCCGACGCGGTTACAGCGGCGCTGGAACAAACTAAACGCGAGGCCACCACCGTCGCTGATGCTGCAAAAACACTTGCCGCCAACAACGCCATTATCGCCGCCGCCAATACCGCTTCCACCCCTGCCACCGCTTCTACCGCAGCGTCACTTGCCGCTTCCGCCTCGACACCTGACACCAGCTACGCATTCCTCAACAAAGTCCCCGGCACGTTCACCACCACTGTTTCCGATGCCGCATCACCCGCACCCAAACCCATATCCAAACTTCCTTACATCTTAGGCGGGGTTGCGGTGCTCGGAGTCGCCTACTACTTTTACTCAAAGCGCAAATGAGAACCTTGGTTAATAACGTGCTGTATTTGTCGCCGCGATACGTCGGAAAAAGTCCGTATGATCAGCAATGGAGAGATGCACTTGAATCACGCGGTTTCAATAAATCTTACGGAGACGAAATCGGCGGGTGCAACGCGCGTGACTACAACTGCGTGACAGCTTATGAGAAGTTTATTTCGACCGCTGAAGTAAATAAAAGAAATGACGCAGCAACGTTAGCACTGCAACCACCCAAAAGCGCAACCGAGGTTATGTCGGATGCCGCAAAAACCCTTGCAGACAACAACGCATTGATTAACGCAAACCTCAACCCTACCCCCGCCGCTGCCTCCACTCCCGCCTCCACTCCCGCCTCGACTCCCACTCCCGCTTCCGCCTCGACACCTGACACCAGCTACGCATTCCTCAACAAAGTCCCCGGCACGTTCACCACCACTGTTTCCGATGCCGCATCACCCGCACCCAAGCCCATATCCAAACTTCCTTACATCTTAGGCGGGGTTGCGGTGCTCGGACTTACCTACTACTTTTACTCAAAGCGCAAATGATCGACCTGCCCTCAGTTCTTGAATCGCTATCGCCCGCGCTTGATCCCAACGAGATCGTGAGCGCGATGCTGCGTATGCCGCAGGCCGCTTCGGTGACCGAGCATGAGTTCTGTGATGGAGTCGAGGGCGGCGCGAGGGTTTACAAGCGCACCATGCAGGTGCCAGCCGGAACCTTGGTCGCAGGTTATGCCCACGCCACCGATTGCTTCAACGTATTGCTTAAAGGCAAGGCGGTGGTGTGGTGTGATGGAAAAGTGATGAAGATCAAAGCGCCCTACATCTTTCAAACCAAGGCCGGGGTGCAGAAGTTCGGACTCTTCCTTACTGACAGCGTGTGGGTTAATTTTCACGCCACTACCAAAACCACCATTGACGAAGTTGAAGCCGAGACCCTGCTTCCTTGCCCCGCCCTGGACGCCCACCGTGCGGCCATCAATGCCATGATTACCGCCACAAACAAGGAGATCGCTTAATATGTCCGCCATCGCAGCATCAATAGGAATAGCATCAATCGCCACCAGCGTCGTCCTAGCCAAGCAGGCGGGAGATGCGGCCAAGAAAGCGGGTCGCACGATGCGCGAAAATCAACTGGCGGATCAAGCCGCTTATGATGCCCAACAAGTGGCGGCAAAGGCCGAGGCTGAACTGGCGGAAAGACGCGCACGGCGGCAGCAGGATAACGAGGACTTTCTCCAACAAATTCAATATCAGCTTTCGATGCGGAGCGGAGTTGCGGGTGAAAATTCCAACCCCGCCGCCGTTTCTTCTGAAAACATTTTGCCAATCGCACTCGGCACCGCCGCTGTTGGCGTTGCAGTAATTCTTCTTGCACGACGCAAGAAGTAGTATCATTTCCACTACAAAACCTATGCCTAACCTAATCCCATCCGTCATCTATGTCTCCCGCAGAGCCCGCACCGTGGGTGCTGATATTCTTGATATGTCCTTCACCCCCGGCTTCGGCGGCGCGAGCTTCAGCGGCACCAGCGTGAGCGCGCCCGCTTACACTCCGCTCCCGTCCTTCACCCCGCAGACCAGCAACTACACCACGTCCTTCACCACGCCCAGTCCGAGCCCAAGCTGGTATAGCGGCCTCGGTAAAGGTCTGCTTGATCTCGGCGGCACCATCGCCACTGGCTGGGCCAACTTGACCTTGCAGAAGGCGCAGTTGAAGGCTCAGGCCGAGGCCAACCGCCCAATCATTTACTCCGGTTCAAGCGCCGTTCCTAACTTCAGCGGCGGCGGCGTCCCCTCGTTCCCCAACTTCGTCCCGTCTCCCGCCCCCGCGTCCTCCAACAAGAAGACGCTCCTCTACGTT
>Ga0181346_1001564_pt1 | contig 10104 bp, 13 predicted proteins | sample Su13VDMM15DN_FD_130100 | JGI IMG/M metagenome (GOLD analysis project Ga0181346, IMG submission 130100) | Freshwater viral communities from Lake Michigan, USA - Su13.VD.MM15.D.N | ecosystem: Environmental > Aquatic > Freshwater > Lake | place: USA: Michigan | collected 2013-07-15 | reverse complement strand
TTTTTTTTTGCCTAAATCTTGCCCGCCAACTATAAACTTTTTTATTTCTATATATATGAAATACTTTATCTCTCTCGGGCAAGATTTAGGCAAATAAATATATATATTTACATCTATAATCACTTTTTTCATTGCCTAAATCTTGCCTAAATCTTGCCCGACTTTAAAATAGTTAAATTTTTACTATAAAAATCGTTAAAATTTAATTAAAATTATTTAAAAATTATTTAAAAAATTAAATTATATTCTTTATAATATATAGTTATGTCAAAACGTGAAATGTCAATTATTGATTTCTGCAATAAACACGGTATTTATTGGTTTCCACTAAATTTAAAAATATCTGAAAAACAAAAGATTCCACAACCTATATATGAAGATTGTTATAAAACAATAAAAAAAAATAAGGATGGAGATGAATATGAATCATTTACTCCATCATATACTGATTTTTATCGTGAAAATATTGATGAAGCTAAATATAAAGAAAGACAAAAATTATTAGATAAGTATGAATATATCGCGGTTGATACACATAAAATACAACAACTAGATTGTGATAGTGAAGAAACAAAAGAACATTTTATGAATCACAAAATCAATGATAACGCTGCTTATATAAGTGGTCATCCTTATTTTTTATCAGTAAAAAAGAGACTACCACATATATTTTTAAGATTTTCACAAAGCTATAAAGATCCTTCAAAATTATTAGAAAAAAAAAATCATCGTATAACACCAGACGATGAAAATAAATTAGATTATGATTTATTATGTGGTCAATGGTCTTATGTAAATAAAAATACAATTGTTTATAATGCTGAATGTTTTAGTTTACTTGTTAAACCAGCTACAGAAAGAATTTTATTTCCTGAAGCATTAAAAAAATTACAAAAAGAACAACCAAAAAAGCAAAAAGAAGAAAAAGAAGTAAAAGAAGTAAAAGAAGAAAAAGAACAACCAAAAGAAGAAGATTTAGATATAGAAATTGAAGTAAAAAAAGTATTAAAAAAAATATCAACAGAGAAAAAGACAAAGATTAAAGAGATTAAAGATGACAAAGAAAAAGAAATTAAAAGAAGAAATCATAAAAAGATTGTTGAAAACATAGAAAAACTTATCAACAAAGATGATCTAAATGAATTTGAAAAGGAATTAGTAAATTATTTAGATTGTCTAAGTGATAATAGATTTACAAATTACGACGATTGGATGAAACTAACAACAATTATTAAAGCAAATTATGGCGATAATGTATATAATGTATATGATATACATTGTTCTAAATATAAAAATTATGATAAGAATGGAAATTTAATTTTTTGGAAAAATTTGAAATCTGATAAAATCAGCATGGGAACACTTCTATATTGGTGTAAAGAGGATAATTATAAAAAGTATAGTGAAATCATATTAAAAAAATATGATGGTCTAAATATTTCTGATAAATTTTGTTGTGAAATTTTATCTATGATAACAGATAATATAATATGGAAAAAAGATACATTATATATATATGATGGTCAAATCTGGAAATCTGGGTTAGAAGCAATTAATAAATTTAAAGATATTATAGATAACGAATTATATGATTATATTAATTTGCACATATTGACTTGTTTTATACAAAGTAAAGAGATACAAACATTAATAAAACAATTACGCAGAATACAAACACAACGTGGAAAAGACGATATTATAAAAACATCTAAACAACCACATTTCGGATTTAATAAAGATGATGATGAGAATATAAAGTTCAATAAAGATTGGTTTTTATTTCCAATGAAGACAAAAGTATATAATCTAAATACTTCAGAATTTGAAGAATATAAAAAAGATATGTATATAACAAGTAAATTAAATTATGATTATATTAAACCAGAAAAAAAAGTTGAACAAGAATTTAATTTACTTCTAACTAAGATTTTCCCTAATGAACAAATTAAACAAAAATTTTTAATGATTTGTTCTACAGGATTAGAAAATAGATTAAAGCAAAAGATTCATATATTTACTGGTTGTGGTGGTAATGGTAAATCATTATTATGTAAATATTTAAGTTTAGTTTTAGGACAATTTTATTATTTAGGAGATACTCAAATTATTACATATGGTGGAAAGAGAGATGATACAAAAATTGCAAATATGGGTAATAAACGTGTCATTATGTTTCCTGAACCCGATAAATTAAAAAAAATTGATACTGGTGATTTAAAAAAATATACTGGAGAAGATAATATAAATGCTCGCGTAATATATGAAAAGAACACCGATAATGCAAATACTGGCACTTATATAATATGTTGTAATACATTACCTTTATTATCTGAGGTACCAGATCCAGCAGTAAAGCGTAGATTTGATATTACACCATTTGTATCAATGTTTACATCTGATAAAACACTTATTAATAATAATAATAATATATATGAAGCTGACTCAAGTTTAGAACAAAAAGGTGAATATTTTAAACAATCGTTTTTAAAATGTATCATGGATACATATAATGATTATAAAAAAAATAATTATCAATATAATGTAATTGATGAATGTGAAACAATGACTAAAAAGTATTACGAGAAATCAAATATATTAGTAGAATTTTTTAATGATAATTTTAAATTCTCAGAAAGTGAAGATGATATTATTTCTATAAAGGAAATATACGATATATTTAGATATAGTAATATATATAGTATCTTATCAAAAGAAGAAAAAAGATTATATAATAGAGGCGCTATAATAGAATTTATCGAAAGTAACCCACAATATAAATCACGTTACGGAGTAAATAATAAAAATAACGCAATCTTAAAAAAGATAATATCTTTAAAAGATATTGAAGAAGATTAATAATATATTTTAAATAATAATTTTATTTAAATATTATATAAATATATATATATATATAAATGGTAAATTCTGGTTATTCTAAAGAAGAAATGAATAAATATATGAAAGAATATGTTAAAAATTCTCAATCAATAAATTGTAAATGTGGTGGTAAATATAAATCATATAATAAATATATACATTTGAAAAGTAAAAAACATAAAAAATATAGTGATAATAATGATTTACAAATGTATAATAAAGTAAATAATATAATATTTGATGAAGATCTAAAATCAAAATTTATTGAATTTCTTAATAAGAAATAAATCACAAATTTATATTATCCTTATTCACTTTTCTACATTTTTTTAACTCTAAAGATACTTAAAAATAATAATAGTTATATGATATATAAAATGAATAATTATAAATGCAAATACTGTAATAAAAGCTGGACTAAAAAAGGTTTAGAGCTTCACATGGTAAAAAATAAAGTATGTAGAGATACTCAATTAAAAGTTTATATTGAAAAGTACTTAAAAAATAATATATATAACAAATTATAAATGGATAAGAACAACTACAATAACAAAGAATATAAAGAATGGCGGATTAGAATCAAAAAACTAAATCAAGCTCAAGCATTCTTAGATAAAGGGATACAATTTTTTGTATCAAATAAAACATCACAACAAAATTAAAAAAAATCTTAATTCCAAATTTCTTTCTTTCTTCATCTCCTTTACTTAAAATTTATAATGATTCATTATATAATTATAATATTAAATTATAATATAAATTATATATATATATGTATATCAATTTAAAGCGTCTAAAAGCTCCAGAGATACGTAAACTAGCTAAAGCTTATAATAAACTTAATTTAATACCTCATCCATCAATTCTAAAGAAAGCTGATTTAATAAAATATTTAAAAGAACATTTAGAAACAAATATAAAAGGAGCGGTGTTTATCGATCATCCAAAATTACAAAAATCAATAAAAATAGCAATTGATAGGATTAAAAAAGAAGATGAAGAAGCTAAACAAAATTTAGAACAAACAATAAAAGATATTGAGGAAGATATCAAGAAGAATCGATCAGAAGATAAACCCAAAATAGCATATAGAGATACTTTAACAAAAGAACAAAAAGCTGAACAAGACAAACGATTTAAATATTTTATTAAAACAGGTCAAATTATGCCAACTGATACAGAGATTCCAATAAGTAAAAAAGAGAAGAAAGAGTTAGAAGCTAGAGAAAAAGCAGTTAAAGAACTATTAGATAAGGAACAAAAACAAAGAGATAATGTGATAAAAAAACGTAATCAAGAGATTATGAAGAAGGTTAGAGAAGAGTTAAATGAAAAACCTAAATCTCCAACTAAAAAGAAAAAAGTAAAAGAAGAACAACCAGAAGAAGAAGAAGAAGAAGAGGAAGAAACAGCTGAAGAAAAGAAGATGAGACTCTACTTTGCATCTATCAAAGATCCAGTTGAAAGAAAGAAACAAGTAAACAAATGGTTATTAAGTCAACGTCAAAGATTGAAGGAAAAGGCAGAAAAAAGTTAAATTAACTTCCAATTAATTCTTTCACCTTTATTCTTCATCTTAATTGCTTTTCTAATTTGCTTTTCGGTTAAATCATAAGCAAGTGGTGTGGGGGTCTTTTCATTGACTTTCTTTTTAGGTCTACAAACACTTGAAATATTTTGTTCTTTCTGTTTCTTTCCTTTAGTTCCACATGGTAGTTCCTTTTTATCTGTGATTAATGCAGAAAGGTTGATCCATTGTTCACCTTTAGTAGGCGTCCCCCATCTAATCAAATCTTTCTTCTTTTCTGGACTTGATTTAGTCATACCAAGTTTTCCAAGCATCATTGATTTGTATGCTGATGGTTTCATTTTTTCGACTGCTGCTTTTTGTGCTTTACTCATTATATACTATATAAATATATTTTTAATAAGCCATATTTTTATGTCATATCTTTTCTCTGTGTCTTTTATTGATGCTTCCAGACTTGGTTTATTCCATAATAGCCATCTACTCCAAAATCCAGCAGTTTTTGGATCATCCCAATCTTCACCCATTCCTGAATGACGTTTTAAATATCTTTCTTTTCTTTTTTCGTCTTTGTGAATAGTAAAATCACTCATACCTTTGGCGCCGAAATTAATTGTATTAACTCTGTCAGTTGAAGGATTAATATAATGTATCATATACTTTTTAGTTTTTTTATCTGACGGTTCTAAATAAAAATCAGTCATTATAATATATCTATATAATATATATGATACAAAAATTATTATTATTAGGTTGTGGAACTATCCAAAGATCATTAATAGAATTATTACATAAAAAGAAACACCCGCTACTAAGAACAAAAGATATAATTATTATATGTCCTGAAGATATTCCACAATATATATATAAAATTATCCCTAAACTTATTCATATTAAAATATTTATTACAGAAGACAATATGGAAAAGTTATTAAGTCCTCTAATGGATAATAACTCATTATGTGTAGATTTAACCGTCAATACTGATTCAATTAAAATTATTTCAATTGCTAGAAATAATAATTGTTTATATATTAATACATCGATTGAAGAATATGAGAAGCATGATATTAAAAATCCAGAAAAGCAAACATTATATTATCAAAATATTGAATTAGAAAAGTCATTAAAGAAAGATAAATCTAAAACATCAATTATTGAATCTGGAGGTGCAAATCCGGGGCTCATATCTAATTTAACAATGGAAGCAATACACCAATATTGTAAAGATTATAAACCAAATTTATTAAAATATATTAAAGAAAATAAATGGGCATATGTAGCCTCAAAAATCGTTAAAATGATTCATTGTGCAGAAAAAGACACACAAGAAACACATTATAAACCAAAAAAGAATTTTTTATATAATACTTGGTCTCCTGCCGGTCTAATCTCAGAAGCGAAATCACCATCATTTATATCATCACCATTACCACCAAATTCAGATTATAAAAAATCTAGATATAATAAAAATATGTATATAAATCAAAATGAGTATTCTATGAATTGTTTTACTGAATCTTTTATAATTACACCAAATAATAAAGTAGAAAAAATAAAAGGTAGAATGATAACACATAATGAAGTTGTATCTATGGGTGATTTATTTTCTACAAAAAATTATACACCTATTATAAGTTATGTTTACGATTCATGCCCGATATCTAAACAATCTCTAGAATTAATGAAAAAAAATAATTATGAAGATCCGAAACATTTAATACCATTATATCAAGAAGATATAATTAATAAAGATTCATATGATTCTTTGGGGGCTTGTGTCTTTTTTAATGATGGAAAAATTTATTGGTGTGGTTCTGTATTAACAAATAAACAAACAATGAAATTATTAAATAAAAATTGTCATTCTAATTGTACCCAATTACAAGTATCTATCTCAGTATTAGCATTTATAGAATATTTATTAAAACATAAAAAAGAAGGAGTTTTAACATCCGAAGATTTACCATATAAAGAAATAGTTGAATATTGTAAACCATATTTAGGAAATTATATATGTAGAGAGATTTAATAAAATAAAAATAATTTTTGTATTATAATAATATATGCCATTTCAACTTATATCAAAAAATAATTTATATAAAGTTATAAATAAAGATACAGGAAAAGAATATTCAAAAGATTATTTAACAAAAAGTAAAGCACAATCACAATTAAGAATATTAAATAAATATTTAAATATTATGAAAGGATCCGGACTAAATAAAAATGATATTAAGACAATAACCACAGAAGCTCTTTCAGATGCGAATATTCGTTCTTATTTTCCAAATGCTAAAATAGTAGCAATACCAGAATTACAAAAATATAATTCAATTCATGATTTAATGCCAAATAATAAAGACGTTGTCTTCTTATTATATCTAAATAGTCCAACTTTTGGTCATTGGGTTCTTTTAGCTAAATATGACGGAATCATTGAATATAATGATAGTTATGGTAATCCAATTGATGAACCTTTAAAATGGCGCTCTAAAGCTAAAAATATAAAATTAGGTCAATCTGATTATTTAACTCAATTATTAGAGAAAGTAAAAAATAATTATGATATTGTTTATAATGCAAAAGATTTACAGGCAGATAATAGAAATATTGCGAGTTGTGGAAGATATGCTATTTTAAGAGCAAATACAATTTTAAGAGATTCTATGCATCTTGAAGAATATTTAAAAATGTTAGAACATATAAAAAGTATTACGGGTATGACATTTGATGAAATTGTTTCTGACGTTGTAAATATTTAATTTTCAAAATTAATTATAAAATCTTTTCTATTTAATTTATATTTTTTAGAATACTTATCTATATCTATTTTTTTTAATTTATCAATTGATATCATTAGATAATCTAAATCATCAAATAAATTATTATTATATTTAAAAAAATATAATTCATTGTTGAAATTATATAAATAAATTGTTCTTCTATTATATTTATTGATATATATTTTAACCATTTTATAATTATCATAATTATGTTTTCTATTTTTTAACTTATAATCAAACCTATTATCATAAAATAAATTTTTATTATCTGGAGACATTGATATATTTCTTTTAAAATAATTATTAATTAATAATAAAATTTTATCATTATTCATTATAATATAGAAGTATATTTTAAATAAAAAAAATATAGTTCTATATTATATATAATGAACGAGTATTGTAATTGTTATGTTAAAACAAATATTAAATGTGCTAAATGTAATCTACCATTTAGAAACCCAGAGACAAAGCAAGACCAAATAGATGAATTAATGAAAAAAATAAGAAATAATGTTCAGGATAATATAATTTATAAAATGGAAATTCGAGAACTACAAGATGAAATAGAATATGTACGACTAAATCTGCCGATTTATCATCGTCGTCGTCTTCTAGTAATGATGATATAAATAGTGAATAATCTATTTATATTATTTAAAAAAATAATATAAGTTTTATTAAAATAAAATAAAATATATAATATATAATATATAGAAATATGGAAAAATATGAAAATGGTAAAATTTATAGTATTAGAAGTTTTCAAACAGATAAATTTTATATTGGTTCTACTTGTAATCTTTTATATGTTAGATTAGGACAACATAAGACACAATATAAAAATTATTTATTAAATAAAGATAAGTATAATTATATATCATCATTTGAAATTATAAAATATGATGATTGCTATATTGAATTACTTGAGAATTATAATTGTAAAGATAGAAATGAATTAAATAAGAGAGAGGGCGAACTAATAAGACAACATATAAATAATATAGTTAATAAAAAGATAGAAGGCTCAACAAGAAAAGAAACAAATACAAGATATTATAATTCTCATCTAAATGAAATAAAAGAACAACAGAAAGAATATAAAATAAATAATTCAGATAAGATAAAAGAGAATGCTAAACAATATAAAATATTAAATAAAGATAAATTAAATGAATATCAAAGAATTTATAAATTAAATAATTTAGATAAGTTAAAAGAGAATCATAATTGTGAATGTGGGGGCAAATATCAGACTAGACATATTACATATCATAAAAAAACAAAAAATCATATTAATTTTATTAATAATCAAGTCTAGATTATTTTAAAACCATAATATAAACTAGATTTTTATAAAAAGAGAGTATAACATTGATTTATTTTTGTAAAAATTAATTAATTTTTACAAATTTTAATATATAATATATTATTTCTTATCAATAATCTATTTTATACTACCATTTTATTATAATATACTTTATATTTTTTATAAAAATAATATAAATTATTAAAAATTATTAAATTTATTAAATTAATTAGTATTTTATAAATTATTTTTTATGTTATATAAATATATATATAATGATTTCTTTACAGAATCTAAAGTTCACATCTTCACACGCTAATACAGAAGATGCTTCAACACACGAATATTTAAATATTGAAATGGTGAATGAATATTCAACTGTCAATACTGAACCTCTACCGATTATATTTCAACAGGTCAAGGCGGCGAATATAGTTAATGATGTTGGCGATTATTTCTTATCTGTTGTTAGATGGAATATTCAGAGTAATTTACCCGTCTTAGTTCCTGATATGCTTTTATATCCTGCTCTTCATGCTCCTACTTTTCATACACAATATAAATTAATATTATTATATTCAGTTGGTACTTTAAGTGGTTCCAAAACTTTTATTAATCCAGATGTTAATAATGTTGGTTTTGTTGTTGATTATGAGCCCGAAATTTTTAATCAAAATATTGTTAATAGTATTTTTGCTCCTACATCTAGAGAAGAAGTTTTAAACAATCCATATTATTATATTAAATCCGTTGATACATTTCTTAGAATGTTAAATAATACAATAACTACTAATATCGCCACAATTGGTGCTACATGGACTAAACCGCCATATTTTGAATGGGATGCTCAAAGTCAAAAAATAGTATATAATCGTCCAAATAGTACCCCTGTTCTTGCAGGAGTTAGTGCTGATGCTAGCTGGTATATTGCGGTTAATCAACCATTATATAATTTATTAAATACTTTTAGATTTGAATATTTCCCTATAAATTCAGGGAATGACCAATGGTATCCTTCAAATATTGAAACAAGATATTTATTAAATAATGACATCTTGCCCACCACTGCTTTATCTGTTGGTGATTATTCGCCATATACTCAACAGGCATCATCTGTTGTTAATTGGTCTCCTGCTGAAGCAATTGTTTTTAGTTCAGGAACTATTCCCGTAGAGCCTCAAATGTCTGGTGCCCCTACAAATCTAAATCTTATAAATCCATCTACATCATCAAATATTTATGCTCAACAAGGAATAACAAAAGTATTAACTGATTTCAGCATTCCGTTTACTTCCGGCGTTGAGGCTACAAATCAATATATTTATTATACTCCTACAAGTGAATATAGATTGATAGATTTAATTGGATCTAATAATTTAAATCAATTAACTATTTCTGTTTCATGGCGTGATAAATATGGTGTCCTTCATCCAATGACTTTAGATGCTGGGGCGAATGCTTCTTTATTGATTATGTTAAGAAAGAAAAAGTTTAATAATATAAAAAATGTTTTTAATTCATAAAAAAAGTTATTCTATAAATTTATAAATTTATAATTTTTATTTTTTTTTATTCTATCATAATATATATAATAATGTCAAATC
>Ga0181346_1001563_pt1 | contig 10105 bp, 11 predicted proteins | sample Su13VDMM15DN_FD_130100 | JGI IMG/M metagenome (GOLD analysis project Ga0181346, IMG submission 130100) | Freshwater viral communities from Lake Michigan, USA - Su13.VD.MM15.D.N | ecosystem: Environmental > Aquatic > Freshwater > Lake | place: USA: Michigan | collected 2013-07-15 | reverse complement strand
TTCATTTCTCTGAACTGAGCAAACAGTTTTTCACACTCGCCCCGATCGCAGAAGGTGCTCATTACGCGCACGATTTTTGATCGACCCATTTCAATGCTAGTGGCAATAGACATTGAAATGATAAATTGTCCATAGGTTTCGCTATCCATAAAATTCTCCAGTTAATCTAACAATTTGTTAGAACCTAGGGTTTCCCCTAGGTTCAGGGTTTAGTCCATGTAGGACTCAATCAACAGGCACAAGCTACCAACTGCTATGCAACCCATACCGACAATGAATGCCGACTCTTTAGGCATCACGAACACGGGGACCAAGGACAACACACACCAGCCATATGCGACAACGATTAGGGCTTTTTTGGTATTCATAAGAACCTTTCAGATAATCTAACAATCTGTTAGAACCTAGGGTTTCCCCTAGGTTCCCCTCATTAAACCGTGGTCAACTTCGACACATCGCCGCCGCCCGTAGCGTATGCCACACAAAGGTCGTCATACATTTCAAGCACTCGCTCGCTCGATTCGGTGTTATCACCCCGAGCTTTGTTGATACGATTGAGCATCGTCTTCAATTCTGCCAAGGTTTTCACCAATACATCGGCGGGGTCGCCCTGCACATTAATGCCTGACTTTGCGCGCCCGCTTTCATCCTTCACACGTGCCCAATACGTGTACTCTACACCGGGGGCATAACCGGCGGCTTGCAAGTCATCAGCAAAGCCCTTGAATTCTGCCTTCACACCCACGGATGCCTTACCCGTAAGAGAATACCAAGGTTTGATCACTTCACCCTTGTCATCCACCACGTTGAAGGTTGAGCACATCCATTGGGCATAAACACCAAGAGAAGTACCCTCACCCTTGATACCGGCAATGTAACCACGCCGGGCACCAACCAACTTGCTGAGACTGTCACCAACTGACAAGGCGGCGGCTTGCGCCACCGGGGAAACAACGCTGATCGTGTTCATAAGAACCCTTCGAAATCATCTAACATCTAGTGACTCACTAGCGAGAAGGATAGTGTTTTTACCGTCCATGCTTACATTATAACATATTTCGTGGTGCAAATAAAGTAATTCGTGAACAAAAATAAACTATCTGAATCCATCTAACAAAGTGTTATATTGGGTTCAAACCGAACCCACCGATACCCCATCACCCCGGAAATGCCGAAGGAATCCTGAGCCTCTATACACTGTGTGTTACTCACTTAACCACCCCCACCATACTTTTTATAACAATACCCCACCCCTATATTTATTTTTTTCCGTAGTACCCCTTTACCCCACCCGTTTCTAGAGACCCCCCCGTCACTTTTATTTTTGCCCACCCCCCGGGGGTATATTTTTTCTGTTACATTTCGGCTATCTCCTCATTGGTGCGCATTCCCGATGATTCAAATTGAGCCTACCAAGGAACACCCTGTTCCATTCGACACGTCTGATGAGCAACCCAAGACTCATGCGGATAGCCTAGCCGCTGCTGTGAACACAGTGGACCTCATCTCCCAGCTAGGCGGGGACATAAGTTTTGACAACAACGATCTAGAGAAAGCTGCTGGGCTGATCACAGGGTCCAACAAACCAAACGCTCCCAGAAGTCTGATGGTGTCATCAGAAGCTAAAGCTGCGTCGGTACTCATAAAGCAGTTTGACTTCCAAGCATTCTCAGATCAGGTGCAAGCCCGGAACTTCATAACAAATAAGTTAATTGCGCTGGCTGACAGTGGTGACCCCAAGGTGGAGTTAAAAGCACTCGAACTTCTGGGCAAGCACTCAGACATTGGGCTGTTCACAGAACGCAGCGAGATCACAATCCACCACACAACTTCTGCTTCGCTTGAAAATTCTATTAAGGAGAGAGTCAAACGACTCTTGAACTCAGATGTAGTGGACATCACACCGCTGGACGACTTGGATGCGCAGCTAGGACCAGCCGAACCATTCCACGAAGTGACTGCGGCGCAGGCATTGACAGAGCGAGAAGAATGTACCCCGGGTTCCGAGGTAGAGAACAATGAGTGAGATCACACTCAAAGACATTGAAGCCCTAATCGACAGCGGCAAGCTGTCAGAAACAGACATGCGGGTGCTGGAGGCCCAGCTAACTAAGCTAGAAAAGCTCAAAGATCGGGAACTTTCCCAACTCAGGTTCATTAAGTTCGTGGAAAGAGTCTGGCCAAGCTTTATTTCAGGTGCTCACCACAAGAGAATGGCTGATGCGTTCGAGCGAGTGGCTGCTGGGACGTGCAAACGGCTCATCATTAACATGCCACCCCGACATACCAAGTCAGAATTTGCTTCATATCTGCTCCCGGCGTGGTTTTTGGGCAAGTTTCCCCATAAAAAAGTAATTCAAGCGTCAAACACGGGCGAATTGGCTGTCGGATTTGGTCGTAAGGTGCGAAATCTGGTGGATTCCGAGGTCTATAACGAGATATTTCCCGAATTGACGCTCCAAGCTGACTCAAAAGCGGCTGGCCGGTGGAACACCAGCAAGGGCGGTGACTATTTTGCCATTGGTGTGGGCGGTACAGTGACGGGTAAGGGTGCTGACGTACTGATAATAGACGACCCGCACTCAGAACAAGAGGCGGCGATGGCTGCGAGTAACCCAGAGATATACGACAAGGTGTACGAGTGGTACACGTCAGGTCCGCGTCAGCGTTTGCAGCCGGGTGGGGCAATTGTGATCGTTATGACGCGCTGGGCACAACGAGATTTGACCGGTCAGGTGCTGAAAGCTGCCGCTGCAAGGGGCGGTGAAGAGTGGGAGGTGATTGAGTTTCCCGCCATCATGCCGTCTGGCAACCCCCTATGGCCGCAGTTCTGGTCCATAGAAGAACTTACAGCGTTGCAGGACGAACTGCCTAATAGTAAGTGGCAAGCGCAATACCAGCAGAATCCTGTAGGTAACGAGTCAGCTATTGTGAAGCGGGATTGGTGGAAACTGTGGGATCATCCCGACCCTCCCCCGTGCGACTACATACTTCAGACTTGGGACACTGCGTTTGAAAAGAATAACCGGGCTGACTACTCTGCGGGCACGACGTGGGGTATCTTTTATAACAATGAAGATCACAGCCTGCCCAACATCATTCTGCTCAACGTGTACAAGCGTCGGGTGGAGTGGGTAGAGCTAAAGCGCGACGTACTCAAGGAGTACCACGACTGGGAGCCTGACGGAATACTTATTGAGAAAAAGGCGACGGGGGCTCCGTTGATATATGAACTTAGGGCAATGGGTATTCCGGTGCAGGAGTACACGCCCAGTAAGGGGCAAGACAAAATTGCCCGCTTAAACTCTGTATCGGACATAATTGCATCGGGGAAAGTGTGGGTGCCTGGAACTCGTTGGGCTGAAGAGCTAGTGGACGAGATTGCAGCATTTCCAGCAGGCGAACATGATGACTTAGTGGACGCAACCACCCTTGCGTTAATGCGTTTTAGGGCCGGTGGGTTTTTACGACTTCCGAGTGATGAACCGGAACCTACAAGACTCTTCAAATCTGGCCGACGCGCTTCTTTCTATTGATGAGGTTTTAAATGGCTACAAACAGCATGGTGTCTTCTCTTTACGCAGCCCCGCAGGGGATTGGGGACTTACTCGGGCAAGATGAGCCTGCGATGGAGATTGAGATTGAAAACCCTGAGGGGGTAAAGATTGGCGTGGACGGCCTAGAGATTGATCTCATGCCCGAGAACAACATGCGGGAAGGCGAGGAGTTTGACTCTAACTTAGCTGACTTTATGGACGAGAACGAGCTAGAGTCGTTGGGGTCTGATCTGCTAGAGGACGTGGACGCAGACATCTCTAGTCGCAAAGACTGGGTAGAGATGTTTGTTAAAGGGCTGGACGTGCTGGGTATGAAGTACGAGGAGCGCACCGAGCCTTGGAACGGAGCTTGCGGGGTGTACTCCACAGTGCTAACAGAAGCAGCAGTGCGGTTCCAGAGTGAGACCATTATTGAGACTTTCCCCTCCACGGGGCCAGTAAAGACCGAGATCATTGGCGCGATTGATCGCTTGAAAGAGGAAGCAGCGGACCGTGTAGCAGCGGACATGAACTTCCAGTTGACCGAGGCGATGCCCGAGTACCGCCCAGAGCACGAGCGCATGTTGTTTAACTTGGGGCTTGCGGGCTCTGCGTTTAAGAAGGTGTACTACGACCCAAGCCTTGGGCGTCAGACCGCAGTATTTATTCCGGCTGAAGACATCATCATTCCCTACGGCTCCAGCGGTGCTAGAACGGCTGAGCGTGTTACGCACATCATGCGTAAGACTAAGAATGACGTTAAGAAACTGCAAGTAGCTGGGTTCTACCGCGAGTGCGAGTTGGGTGAGCCTGTCACTATCCACACGGACGTAGAGAAGAAAAAAGCAGAAGATCAGGGATACAGTTTGACCGATGATGAGCGGTATCAAATCTATGAAATACAGGTGGATTTCAATTTGCCTGGATATGAAGATGAGGACGGCATAGCGCTTCCTTACATCATCAGCATTGACAAGGGCTCAAACAAAGTTCTTTCTATCTATCGCAACTGGGACGAAGAAGAGAAGTTAAAACTCAAGCGTCAGCACTTTGTACAGTATGACTACATCCCCGGGTTTGGCGCATACGGGTTCGGGTACATCCACCTGATTGGTGGTTACGCCCGTGCGGGTACAAGTCTTATCAGGCAGTTGATTGATGCGGGTACGCTCAGCAATTTGCCCGGTGGACTTAAAGCGCGTGGCTTGCGTGTAAAGGGAGACGACACCCCCATCGCCCCCGGAGAGTTTAGGGATGTGGATGTCCCCAGTGGCTCTATCCGCGACAACATTATGGCGTTGCCATACAAAGAGCCTAGTCAGGTTCTTGCAACCTTGCTGGATAAGATCACCGAAGAAGGCAGGAGACTGGGGTCGATTGCTGATATGAACGTCAGTGATATGTCTGCCAACTCTCCCGTGGGTACGACTCTGGCTATTTTAGAACGGCAGCTTAAAGTGATGAGCGCTGTTCAGGCCCGTGTTCACTATGCAATGAAACAAGAGTTTAAGCTCTTGAAAGGCATCATTCGGGACTACGCTCCTAAAGAGTATGAGTATGACCCCGCAGGTGGGGACCGCAAGGCCAAACAAGCCGACTATGACCTCGTAGAAGTCATTCCTGTTAGCGACCCTAACAGCAGCACAATGGCTCAGAGGATCATGCAGTATCAGGCTGTGATCCAGTTGGCCCAACAGGCTCCACAGATATATAACTTACCCATGCTGCACCGGCAGATGATTGAGGTCTTGGGCGTTAAGAATGCGGATAAGCTCGTACCTACAGAGGACGATGAAGTGCCGAAAGACCCCATCAGTGAGAATATGGGTTTCTTGCGCGGGGAGCCTACGAAGGCGTTCATGTACCAAGATCACGATGCTCACATTGCTGTGCATACGACGTTCATGAAAGACCCGATGATTGCGGCGCAGATAGGCCAGACTCCACGGGCGCAACAGATGCAGGCGTCCATCATGGCGCATATTTCAGAGCACTTGGCGTTTCAGTACCGCAACAAGATCGAAGAGCAGATGGGTGTACCGCTCCCACCGCCCAACGAGAAGCTTCCAGAGGATGTCGAAGCGCAGTTGTCTCGCCTCACCGCGCAGGCGTCTGCTCAGTTACTGAAACTTAACATGTCTCAGGCACAACAACAGCAGGCTCAGCAGCAAGCTGAAGACCCGATCATTAAGATGCAGCAGCAGGAATTGCAGCTTAAGGGTCAAGAGATTCAGCTTAAAGGGGAGAAAATAAAAGGCGACTTGCAAATCAAGGAAGCTGAATTGGCGCTTAAAGCCCAAGATATGCACGCCAAAGCTGGGGTGGATAACCCACAACTGATCGCCCAGCGCCACCAGCAAGAGATGGCTGCGTTACAACAGGCGCAAGAAATAGAAATGCAGAGGCATCAGCAAGAGCAAGCTATGAAACAGCAGCAAGGGCAGCAAGCTATGCAGCAAAAAAATATGCAGGCTCAGCAAGCACTAGCGCATGGTGGGCAGGTTCACGCTCAGAAGCTATCCCACGCAGAGCAGCAAGCGCAACATAGGGCAAGACAGGCCGCTATGCAGGCGTTACAGGCATCAAAAGATCGACCAAAGTCAGATAAGGACAAATAATGGATACAAGTGCATTCTCGCTGCTTAACTCCAAATTGGAGGATCGCAAGAAGGAACTTATAGAGATTTTGAGTGATGGTAGCGCGAAATCCTACGATCACTACAAAGAATTGTGCGGGACTATCCGAGGTCTCCTAACCGCGCAATTAGAGCTAGGTGACCTCGTGCGTAGAAACAAGGAAAACGACGATGACTGAATTTGATGTTGCGGCAGTAGACCTGTCTGGTATTTTGAACGCGCCAGCGGAAGAGAAGGCAAAACAAGTGCCGGACCCCGCTACGTTTCATTTGCTATGTGTTCTTCCCGATATTGACGAAGAGTATGAGAGCGGCCTAGTGAAGGCTGGCCAGACTATGCACTACGAGGAAGTTCTTTCCCCTGTGCTGTATGTCGTCAAGATGGGACCCGACGCTTATAAAGACGAGAAACGGTTCCCTACTGGTCCGGCTTGTAAAGCTGGGGACTTTGTGTTGGTTAGACCCAACACCGGTACACGGATCAAAATTCATGGCAAAGAGTTCCGCATCATCAACGATGACTCGGTTGAAGCGGTGGTTCAAGACCCGCGTGGTATTTCCCGCGCATAAGGAGTAAATCATGGAAAGAGAAGTTTATAAGTTTCCTGATGAAAAGCAGGCAGAAGACGACGCCAAAGACAATATCAGTTTTGAGATCGAATCCGATACAAAACCTGAGATCGAAGTCCTAAATGACGTTCCTGAAACGGACCGCAATCGTGTGCCTATGGAGAATACGCCAAAGGACATGACTGATGATGAGCTTAGTAAATACGATGAAAGTGTTCAAAAGCGAATTAAACACTTTACTAAAGGCTATCATGAAGAACGTCGGGCTAAGGAAGAAGCCCAGCGGGAACGGGAAGAAGCTCTACGCCTAGCGCAATCGGTTGTTGCTGAGAACCGGCAACTACAGGGGTCACTGTCTAAGGGCCAAACTGCACTGCTAGAACAGGCCAAAAAAGCCGTTAATGTTGAGCTAGAGCAGGCCAAAAGACGGTACAAGGAAGCGTATGAAGCAGGGGATTCCGATGCGTTGGTAGAAGCGCAAGAGGAAATGACCAATGCAAAAATTAAAGCGGACCGGGTTAATAACTTTAAACCAGCCCCTTTACAAGAATCTAAAGATAGTGTACAAATAACCCAAAGAGCACTTGAGCCACCTGTAGACCACAAAGCTATAGAGTGGCAAAAACGTAACTCTTCATGGTTTGGGGCTGATGATGAGATGACTAGCTTTGCACTTGGACTCCACACCAAGCTAGTTAAATCTGGAGTTGATCCTCAGTCCGACGAGTACTACGAGAAGTTAAATTCTCGTTTACAACAAATCTTCCCGGATGCGTTCGAGTCCGAGAGATTAGTGGATGCGCCTACTCCACCAAAAAAATCGAATGTTGCGCCCGCAACGAGAAGCACAGCGCCTCGAAAGATCGTGCTAACTCAAACACAGGTAAATCTCGCCAAACGGCTTGGGGTTCCATTGGAACTTTATGCGCGTAAGGTTGCTGAAGAACAAATGAGGAAATAAAAATGGCAGAGCAAAACAAACTTAGTCGTGAACTTGAATCCCGCGCTCGTGAAGTGCGCCCAGTAACCAAATGGGCACCTGCTGAACTTCTACCCGAAGTTGACGAAGAGCCGGGGTACGCGTTTCGCTGGATTCGTACCAGCATGATGGGTCAAGCCGATGCCAAAAATGTTTCCTCAAAATTTCGTGAGGGTTGGGAGCCTGTAAAGGCTTCAGAACACCCCGAAGCACAACTTTTTGCCGAGCCTAATTCCCGGTATAAAGATGCGATTGAAGTGGGTGGACTTATCCTCTGTAAAACTCCGGTGGAGTTTATCGAGCAGCGTAATCAGCATTTCCAAAAAATTGCTGATTCACAAATGGCTTCGGTAGATAACACCTACATGCGCGAGAGCGATGCTCGTATGCCGCTGTTTAATGAGCGCCGCTCAACAGTGACTACGGGACGAGCTTTCGGTTCTGGTTCTTAATTTTTAGGAGTCTTAAATGGCTTATCCTACAGTCTCGGCCCCTTACGGTCTAAAGCCTGTAAACCTAATAGGTGGACAGGTATTCGCGGGTGCAACCCGTTTGATGGAAATTGCAAGTGGTTATGCCACCAGCATTTTCTACGGTGATTTGGTAAAACGTGTAGCAGCAGGAACAATCGAAAAGGATGCCGGTACAGCAACCGCCACCCCTGCCGGTATTTTCTTGGGTGTTCAGTTTACTAATGGTTCAACTGGTCAAATCCAGCAACAACAGTTTTATCCGGCTAGTCAAGCAATCGCTTCGGGGACTAAAATCTTCGCTGTGGTCGCTGATGATCCTGATACGCTGTTTCAAGTTGCCGTAGTTTCTAGCGGAACGACTATTTCCGGTGTTGGCATTAGCGCCATTGGAAATAACGCCGAGTTGGTTCAGAACGCTGGTTCTTCTACTACTGGCAATTCAGCAGTGGCTCTTTTGGCGGCGACCGCAACAACCGTTACTTTGCCTATTCGTATTATTGATGTAGTTCGGGACACCGCTACTGCTGCTGATAACTTCCCTGAAGTTATTGTCAAAATCAATGCGACTATGCATCAGTACAACAATGCCACTGGCATATAAGGAGCATAAACCATGGCTATTTCACGCGCACAACTACTGAAAGAGTTGCTCCCTGGCCTGAACGCTTTGTTTGGCTTGCAGTATGCGACCTACCCTGAAGAGCACAAAGAGATTTACGAAACTGAATCTTCTGAGCGTTCCTTTGAGGAAGAGACCAAACTTTCTGGCTTCTCTGCCGCACCGGTCAAGAACGAAGGTTCTGCGATTGCGTACGACAACGCCCAGGAAGCATGGACGGCTCGCTACAACCATGAAACCATTGCAATGGGTTTCTCCATCACGGAAGAAGCAGTGGAAGACAACTTGTATGACTCGTTGTCCAGCCGCTACACCAAAGCTCTGGCCCGTGGTATGGCGTACACCAAGCAGGTCAAAGCTGCCTACGTGTTGAACCAAGCGTTTACCACCACGGTGACTTACGGTGACGGCGTGAGCTTGTGCTCTACTGCCCACCCGTTGATCTCTGGTGGAACCAACAGCAATCGCCCAACCACTGGCGCTGACTTGAATGAGACTTCGTTGGAAAACGCAGTTATTCAGATCGCTGCCTGGACGGATGAGCGCGGCCTGTTGATTGCAGCCAAGCCCAAGAAGTTGATTGTTCCTCCTGCTCTGATGTTCGTTGCAACTCGTCTCTTAGAGACCGAATTGCGTGTTGGCACAGCCGACAACGACATCAACGCGTTGAAGAACAATGGCTCTATTCCTCAGGGCTACTGTGTTAACCACTACTTGACTGACACCAATGCTTGGTTCCTGTCTACTGACGTGCCTAACGGGTTGAAGCACTTTGTGCGTATGCCCCTGGACACCAAGATGGATGGTGACTTTGACACTGGCAACGTCCGCTATAAAGCTCGTGAGCGTTATAGCTTTGGCGTGTCGGACCCTCTGGGTATCTTTGGATCGCCCGGTTCGTCTTGATGAGACTGGAAAAGGGGCCTTGTGCCCCTTTTTCTTTTGGTGTATATTGCATTCATCCCGGGGTCCCCGGTGTATCTGACAGTCCCGGCTGACGACATGCAGACAGATACGCCTCACTTGCATGTAAGGAAAAATCATGGCACGCAGTACATTTCAAGGCCCAATTCGTTCTTTGGGCGGCATCTATCAGCAAGGCCCAGCCGCTGTTGTTGAAATCACAACCAGCACCACTTTGAGTCCTGAAGTTCATGGTGGTCGCATCCTTAGCGTTGGTGGATCATTGGCCGCAGCACTTACGCTGACGTTGCCAACTATCAACGCATCTACCAACCCCACAACTTCTGGTCCTGGTCAAGACCCTAGCACGTTGAACAACGAAGGTGTTG
>Ga0181346_1001562_pt1 | contig 10113 bp, 6 predicted proteins | sample Su13VDMM15DN_FD_130100 | JGI IMG/M metagenome (GOLD analysis project Ga0181346, IMG submission 130100) | Freshwater viral communities from Lake Michigan, USA - Su13.VD.MM15.D.N | ecosystem: Environmental > Aquatic > Freshwater > Lake | place: USA: Michigan | collected 2013-07-15 | reverse complement strand
AATGTCTTGGCAAGACTGGGCCTGTTCAGTTATACTGTCGGTCAACGACGCGTGGTCGTTCGGTACGCCACCTGAAGAGGCCCTGTGGCGCGACTGGGCGGTAGGGCTGTTGCGTGCCTCACCATTTACGCAACAAATTATTCCCGATCCGTATCAGTTCTCTGATTGGCGTGAGTGGGGAATGCGTGTATATCCAATGCTCGAAGGTACAGGTTAATGAACTACATCCCCGGCTTCACTAATTATCTGCAAGCATCCGTACCCGCATACGCGAACGGCGGACGCGTGGATTACGGCGAGCCTATGATGTACGGCGACTACGGCGGGTATGGCGACCCTATAATGTACGATGCCGCACCAATCATGGACACGCCCCGTCAGGCGGCGGTTATGCCGATGACGCAAGAGGCTGTGCCTTACGACCTGAGCAGCTTGGCTGGCTTGGACCTGAGCAGCTTGGCTGGCTTGGACCTGAGCGGTCTAGGCGGCTTTGGTGGCGGTCGGATGGGCGGCGTAATCCAAGACCCAAACATACAGTACATTGGTGCGCCAGTATCTAACAAGGGCAACCCCACAGGAAAGATGGGCGGCAATGTTTTTGCAGTTACGCCCGACCAGCCAGTTCGCCTCGTTGACCTCAACACTAAAACAGTTATCTTCGAGGGCACAGGTGTTGACGCCGCACGCGAGGCGACCCGACTAGGTCAGAGTATAACCGACGCAAAGGGCCGCAAGGCGTCGTACGACATTCAAACGGCAGACCCGTCGGGTAAGTACACGACCGTTGCTAACGAGAAAAGAAACAAGACTTTCCTTGGCGAGGTTGCCGAGATTGCGGGAACCTTAGCTCCGCTGGCAATGATCCCGCTGACTATGGGTCTCTCTGCGCCCTTGGCGGGCCTAAGTACTGCGGGCAAGATTGCCCTTGGAGCGGGCCTCGGCGGACTAGGCTCTGGCCTCAAGGGTGATGATGTCCTTAAAGGCGCGGCGATGGGCGGCCTCTCCGCCGCTGGTGGCGGGTATCTTGGAAAAACACTAGGTTCAGTAGGCGACATTGGCCTTAGAGCAGGCACTGCAATAGGCACTGGCCTCGGCTCCACAGCAGGCGGTTTAGTTACCGGCCAGAGCCTGAAGAACTCACTCCTCGGCGGGGTCGCTTCTGGTGCGCTTAGTTACGTCACGCCCGACATAGTTAAAGGCCTTGGTATAAATCAAGGTGCCCCAGTAAACTCCAACACAAGCGCCGACACGAGCACCAGCACTGGCGCGGACGCAGGCGGCTTTGACGGCATAAATGTAGTAGGCCGTAGTCTTACACCCAGCTTTTCGACCACAAACGTAAATCTCGGCGGGTTCAAAACACCTACTCAAAAGTATTTGAGAGACGCCGAAGCAGACGACGTAATAAACCCCGAAACACGCGCGCCTTACGCCAGTGGGTATGATGGCGATCTCATCAACGTCACTGGCTCAGTTCCCGGTGCGGTTACTGGTGGATTAAACTTAGATCGTTTCATAGCGGACCCTGCGGCGAACAGAGGCGACGAGATTGTAGTTTCGGGCCAACTCCCCGGCGCGGTTACCGGCGGCTTCACAGGAAACCCAGCGGTAGACCGGCTTATTCAACCAGAAGTGACAGAACTCAGTGATGAAGACATCATCAAGGTAACAGGTCAGCGCCCCGGCGCGGTTACTGGTGGCTTAAACTTAGGCGCACTTACCGCCGCAGCGCCGGCAGTTTCGCCAAATGATATTGTTGTAAAAGCTACTACGAAGACTACGCCGGGCCTCGGCTTTACCTTGTCACCAGATACGGTTTCTGACATCGACAAGAAGGCGGCAGAAGAGGCTGAGAAAAAGAAGAGGCTCGGCCTCGAAGAGTACTTGCGCCTCGCAGGTCTCGCCTCTGGCCTCATTGGTAGCGCCGCTGGCAGCGGTGGCTCAGGCTCGTCGGGCACATACGGCGGTGGCACAGGTCGCCTGAACCCGATCTTCTCGGCCAAGCTGCCATCCGCAGGCGGCCTCGGCTCTATCGGCATGAACCGCACCCAGCGTCCGATGGGCGACGTAGACTGGCTGACATACGGCACGCGACCTGAGCTTAGTTTCTTTGACTACGCGCCGCGAGCTGCGTTGCCGACACCTGTAACAACGCCGGTACCGAACAATCCTGCTGGCCCAATCATGGCCGAGCGCGATCCAATGCGCTTCGCAAAGGGCGGCCGCAGCCAATTTGCGGTCAACGGCGCTGGCACTGGCCGCAGCGACGACATCCCTGCGGTGCTGTCCGACGGTGAATATGTGATCGACGCCGAGACTGTCGCCCTGCTGGGTGACGGATCGAACAAGGCTGGCGCAAAGAAGTTAGACGACCTGCGGGTCAAAGTTCGTAAACACAAGGGACAGAAGTTGGCAAAGGGCCGTTTTAGTGCTAATGCCAAGCGCCCCGAAGCATATCTGTCTGGAGGACGTATTTAATGGCTGTCAGTTCATTCCTGTCTGAAGGGGCAGCAATCCCACAAGGCTCGGCCCTCACGGACATGACCAAGCAGCAGGTGCTGCCTGAGTGGTACACCAACTACGCGATGGACATCCTGTCGGGTCAGCAGGCTATAGCCAACCGTCCGTATGCAACGGCTCCAATGCCCCGCGTTGCGGGCTTCACGCCACTGCAAGACAAATCCTTCGGCCTGACAGAGACTGCGGCTGGCGCGTACCAGCCTCTCCTCGGGGAAGCCACGACTGTCGCGCAGGCGGCAGCGAACGCGCCGGGCGCGTTAAACGTAGCCCAGCCTTACTTGACGCAGGCGGGTCAGACATCCGTGGCGAACATCGGTTCGTACATGAACCCGTACAACGAGGCCGTCACCAATCGCATCGCCGAGCTGGGCACACGCAACCTTACTGAAAACATCTTGCCTGAAGTTGAGGGCCGCTACATCAAGGCGGGTCAGCTCGGCTTCGGCGGACGCGGCGGCTTGGGCGGCACGCCGTCGGGCATGATGACCGACACGTCACGCGCCGTTCGCGACGTCAGCTCCGACATCCTCGCACAGCAGACCGCAGCGCTACAATCTGGCTACAATCAGGCCGCTGGGCTTGCAGGCACCGACCTGTCGCGCTTTGGCACTCTCGCAAATACGGCTGGCGGCTTGGCTCAGACACAACAACAACAGCAACTCGCGGCATCTGGCGCTCTGTCGAACCTCGGCGCACGGGCGCAGGAACTCGGCCTCACTGGCGCGGGTGCGATTGGTAACGTCGGCGCACTGCAACAGCAGCAGGGCCAGAGAAATCTCGACGTGGCTTACGCCGACTTCCTACGTCAGCAGGGCTACGAGCAGGAGCAAATCAACAATCTGCTCAAGACGTTCCAAGGTGTCGCCTCTGGTGTACCGAGTGCATCACAAGAGTATGGTCTTTCACCGTCGGGCGTTCAGCAGCAGTACTCATCGACTGGTAAGGACATCGCCAGTGCGCTAACTGCTGCGGCGGGTATCGTCGGCTCTTTGAAGGGTAAGTGATTGTGCAAAACGCAGCCCTTACGCCGTTCCAGATAGAACACATTCGTAAAATGAAGGAAGAATTAGGCATGCCGCAAGCGGCATCCGACGCAGAGGAAGATACGATGGACGAAGAATTGGGTGCCCTCAGCACCGTTGCTGACGTAGACGCCGTTGACGCCGAAGATGCCGCTGACGCGGAGGCCGTTGGCCTGTCGGTGTATAAAGACCCTAATGTTCAGTCGAGTGTAAATCGGCGCAACAAGCTCAACGACGAATACAAGAAGTATTACGACGACCTGACCGCGAAGATAATGGCCCAGCGCACTGGCCCGACGTTCAGTGAGCGCATGTTCCAACTGTCGGCGGCGTTAGCTCAACCGACAACGAGACGTGGCTTTGGTGGCGTCTTGGAAAACATTACGCCCGTCTTAGCGGCGCAGCAGAAGGCCCAGCGCGAAGGCATAACTAAGCGTCAGGACGCGCTCTCTGCGCTTCAGGCCGCCCAGCTTGCCCAGCGGGTCGCCCTCGCCAATCAAGACGTGTCGACGGCGACTGCTATGGCGAAGATCAACGCAGCGGCTAACAAGCCGGTCGACCCGTTCAGAGGCGCGGTGTATGATCCAAACACAATGCGTTGGGTTCCGCGTCCGGGAACTGCGGGCGCGCCGCCGGTTCTTACCCCAGAGCAGGCCGCCGAGTATGCCCGCGATCCTAAAAATCGCGGTATGAAGTTCTACACGACCGACGGTCGTTCGATGGAGATCAAGTAATGGCAGACCCCTACGCGCCCTACGCCAAGTCTACTGAAGAAGGCCCGACACCCCAGCAGCGCAAGGATACCGCATCTACGGCGAGTACGGTGGCTGGTACCGAGCGCGTGACGACGTTGACGCCGCTTGAGGCCACAGAAAGACAGCTTACGATTGAGGACAAACAGCGGAAGGCGGCTGAGGCTGCTGCGGCTAAAGAGGCGGCTAAAGCGGCGCAGGCTGCGGCTGCTCAGAAGAACCGCGAGCAAATGCGTAACTTTCTGGAAGACATCCAGCGGGCGCGCAAGCTGCTGAGCAATCCTATGGCTACTGGCCCTGCGGCGCAGCTTACTGGCGGCATCTACAGCACACCTGCGTATGACCTTAGCGCCATGCTTGCGGCGCTCAAGAACCCAATCGTCCTCGAAGCTATGCAATCGGCCCGCGCTGGGTCGAAAGTAGGCGCGACGGGCTTTGGCGCGCTGTCCGGCAAGGAACTAGATCTTTTGGCTGGGTCGCTGGGCTCGCTACGTGAGGGGCAAAGCACTGAGCAGCTTATGGACACGCTCAACCGCATTGACATGTCTACTCGGCGTTTCATGGCGTACAACGCTGGGTACGACCCCAACAAGCCAGAAGGCGCTATCTTGGTCGGCCTTCCGAGGCCGAAGGGCACTGAGGAGCCGCCGACGCCTACTGGTGGCGACCTGAAGGCTGGGAAGTTTGTGAAGAACCCTGAGCTGCTCGGTGTAGACGTTGCCGTGACTTCGATGATCAAGGGCGGACGTTCTGAAGCTGAGATCCGGCAGTGGTTGAACGAGTACCAGCCTGAACTGGGAAACACGACACAGAACATTCAGGCCAACATCGACTACTATCGGAAGACTAAAAAAGACCCCCGCGTTGGGATTGAGCGGCAGTTTGTTCCGAGCGATAGCAAGATCGGCGCGGCGGGTGACAGCTCCCTTGGCGCGTTCGCCGCAGGCGGTGCCGACCAGATCCTTGCAGGGACTGTGGACGAGCTTTCGGGAGACCGCGAGCAGACGGCCGCCGTGATGCGCGGCTTACAAGAAAAGTATCCGCTTGAGTACGGCGGGGGTCAGCTCGTCGGCGGTGTTACGTCTTCGCTGTTGCCAGCCGTTGGAGCCGCAAAGCTCGGTTTCAAGGGTGCTGGCCTTTTGGAAGGTATAATACAGAACGCCATGTACGGCGCGGGCTCGGCAGAGCCGGGCCAACGGACGTCTAACGCCATCTACGAAGGCCTGATGACGCCCCTCACCAACATCTTCGGGAACGTCGTCGGCAAGACCATCGGCGTGCCTTTGCAGGGCGCACCTGCGCGCGTTCGCCTTCTTGCTGATAAGTATGGCATCAACCTGACACCGGGTCAGTTGACTAAAGGCAAGGCCGAACAGACAATAGCGGCTCTGCCTATCGTCGGTAACCAAATCCGCGCCCGCCGCAACGAGACCTTGGATCAATTTAACATCGCGGCATTTGACGAGGGGCTCAAGCCTATCGGCGTCAAGGTGTCCGCACCGGGGCAGGCGGGTATTGCAGAGGCGCAAGATGCCGTGAGCGGCGCGTATACAGACGCGCTCGGCGGCATAACTTTGACGCCCGACGCGGATTTCATCCAACAGGTTCGCGGGTCCGGTTACAGCAAATTGTCTAAGTTGAGCGACGTTGGCCCTGAACTTCAGAAAGAAGTTGACAGCATCTTCACGCGCCATGCTGGCCCGAATGGTGAAATATCGGGTGAAGGATTGCAGATGGCTCTGCAAGACTTGCAGAACCTCAAAACCGATTACAAGACGGATACGCGCTGGAGAACGCAGATTGCCCCGCAGCTGGACGAGATCAGCGATGGCTATAGCGGTCTGCTAGAACGCCAGTTCCCTGAAAACTTCCAGAAGTTCAAGAAGGCGAACGAGGCCTATCGCAACGTGAGCATTCTTGAAACGGCTGTCGATACCGCAACAGACGGCGACATGTTTAATCCGGGCAAACTGCGTCAGGCCACTAGGCAAGGCACGACCCGCTTCGGCGGCAAGAAGGCTAGTGCGCGCGGTGATCGTCCCTTCAACGCCTTGGTGATGTCATCCCTAGATGTCATCCCCAAGAAGTACGATGAAGTTTCGTTGGCGGGTCGCATTGCCACGCCTGCACTCGCTGGCGGTGCTGGTCTGACTTACGGTGGCCTGTCCCTCATGGCGCAACCCGAACAGGGCGGCAACGATCAGGGCGAGGGTGAAGGCAGCACTGTGCTGCCCGCGCCATTGGCCTACGGTCTTGGGGCTGGCCTCCTCGCGTCGCTCCCTTACAGCAGGTTCGGCAATCGCGGGATGGCAGGCCTGCTTCGCGGATCTCGGACACCGGGGCAGCAAGAGTTGGGCTCGCTCATCGAGCGTTACACCCCCGCACTGTTCCGTGGGATTGAACGCGGTGCGACCAGCGAGCCGGGCGTTCCCTCGCCGCAAGGGCAAGTACCGCTCCTCGACCCGCAGACGCAGGCCCTTCTCGACCAGATGGCATTTGCCGAGCCGCCGCAGGACAAGGAAGGCACTGTCACAATAGATGGCCGTGACACGGACGTGGACGAGAACGGGCGTCGCTATTTCGTAGACACAAACGAACTCGTCGAGGTTGATCCACTTGCGGATCGCAGCGATCCTGCACTCGGCATGTACCGTGGCGGTTCCGTGCAGGAATTTGCTATGGGCGGAATGGCGCATAGTTTAGGCGCAGAAATGCCGCAGATGATGGTGCCTATGCCTGTCAGTGCACTCGCCCGAGAGGTCGTCGTTCCTATGGGCATGCGCCGTGGCGGCACCGTGCAGGCGTTCAGCAACGGCGGCATGGCATCCATCGCCGATCTGGCACGGCACTACGGCATGCGCCGCTAAGAGGGGTTGGTAATGGCCGGTAGCCTTTCAGTACGTCAGAGGAATGCAGCAGCGGAGCGTAAGCGTCGCTTTGAGGTGGAGGTCGCCAGATTAAAACGGAACAATGCGGAAGCCTTTAGCAATATGGGCGCAATGGCCAGCGGCGTCGCGTCTGTTCCGGGGCAGGTCTTTAACTACTTCAAGACATCAACACCCTCAAAGGTGCTGCGTGACGCCAAGAGCGTTGCGAAGGCAACCTATAACGCAGCGGCGGAAAACCCGAACGCCTTTATCCAAGATGCTATCGCGTCCGTACCCGCAGGTTTTCGAGACTTTGCTGACGTTCGTGCAACTGCGCGCAGGTTGCGTGCGCAGGGCCGCACTGCTGAAGCCAAGAAACTGGAGGCAATGGCAGGAACTGCCGCGTTAGGTATTATTCCCGTCGTGGGGCGCGTCCCCGGAGCCGTCGTCGGCAAGGCGGTTAAAGCTGCAAACAAAGTACCCACGCCGAAGGCACCGGATCTAAAAGTTACGCCTAAGTCAAAGGCAGACGCACCCAAGCCAAAGACGCCGGACATAGTGGTTACGCCGAAAAAGAAAGGCCCAGACGTTGTTCAGCGCAAGACGCGCAACATCAGCAAGGCCAAGGCAGAAGGCCCGAAGATTGTAGGTGCGCCACTCGGCGTTAACACCCCAGCCGATGAGGCGCTTCGCCGTAAAGAGTACGCGAACACGATGGAACTCGGCCGTGCGGGCGCAAGCTGGTACGACGACAGCGGGAAGGCCATCCTTGAGAACGTCGGGGACGATCCCGCCAAGGCGCGTCGCGCTGCGGAGGTGTTCTCGATCACATCCTCTGGCACGGGCGTGCCGGCAAACACTGGCTTTGCCATCAAGGGCATGAACCAAGCATCCTACGGCGACCCCGTAGACACAGGGCGCTTCCCCACCGCAATGGGTGGTCAGATAGAGGACTTGTATCAAGGTGACACGGCCGTAACTGGGAATAAGCGCACGCCCTTTGCGGACCAGCTTGGGATTGGTGGGGGCTTCTATGACCCAAGTCTGACAGGACAAGGTAATCGAGCCGTCCACGACATCTGGGACGGCGAGGCTTGGGGCTACACCGACGCCGAGGGGCGTCCTATTCGCCGTGCTTTCACAGACGCGGAGCACAACTGGATGGACCGCCAGATGAACACGGTTCTTAGCAATTATGTGGACGACCCAGACATCCAAGGCCTTCCGGGCCGTGGTCAGGCCGCGACGTGGACTGGTGCCAAGATTAGGGCGGGTGACATCAAGCCAGAGGACGCGGCCTACAGCTACGCCGACGACATCTCAAGGCTCTACGCGCAGGGCAGCCGCGAGGCCGTCCCCGGCTCGAACACAGGAAACCTGCAGGGTCTGTTGGACGCGCCATTTGAGCAGCGCAAGGCGTACACCGACGAGTTTATGCCCGTCTTCTTCGATGAGGCAGGGCGCGACCGCATTGCCTTAAACAACGACATGCTCGTTGGAGAAAGTTTTGAAGGTCCGGGCATTTACGAGGGTGTGAACCCCGGACGTCAGGCGCAGTACGCCGTCGGGACAAAGCGCGTTGAGGTGCCGAACACCAAGAGCACCGATCCCCGTATAGACCCAGCGTCGCGCAACTTGATGCTCAACAACGAGGCCATCTTTGGGCTACTCGGTGCGCAGAAGGGCATCGCCGGCAATCGCTTCTTTACTGATGTTCCACAGAGCCGTTCGAACGCATTCGAGATAAACGTCGGTGGTCGCCCAATATCCTACGACGAGGGCAACGCGGCACTTAGCGCATTGTCGCGGGCTGGCTTCACGCCCGATGATTTTGCGATTGTACCCTCACCGCGCGGCGTGCGCGCTATGGACCTTGGCGTTTTTGACGAGGACTTGGTGCGGATGCAGGCCGAAAACCCAGAAATGTACAAGCAGGCCATCAAGGACCGCATGGAGCGTTTGAACCGTTTCTCCGGCGAGTTGGGCGATGAACTTGGTGGCACCCGCACACCGGGCTTTATGGACACCATTTACGCCGAGAACGCGTTTGACACACCAGAGGGCATGTTCGGGCAGCAGTACCTTCCGTACATTTTCCCTGACGATCGCCCGCAGTTTGTTGAGCGCTTCAACGCCATCGCCCCAAGCATGGCCGAAAAGTTACGTGAACTCGACAAACAAACGTCCAAAGATTACGGCTTTGACATCTCCAGTAACATCGACGACATGCGCGCCGCGATTGCAGCCGAGGGTGAGGCGGGCCTACGCGAGCTTATCCGCAGACGCGGTCTTGGTAAGGCCAAGGGCGGTGCGGTCGAGCGCCACATGGTCAACGCTGCGGGGGATCTTGGCCTTCTTTCTGAGAAGTATGCTTGATGTCCGCCGCAGCCGTTCGCTTGTACTTCTCCTTGTCGTAATAGCCTCGGCTCAGGTTGGTGTAATAATGGCGGTCTTCCGGGGATATAGCTTGTAGGAACTCTTCGTAAGTTTTGAATTTCGTGCTCATTTCTGTCTCCGCTTCAATGCTTCTAATAATATCTCCTGCACGCTCTTCTTAGAGGACAGTCGCTCCATGACCATGTCGTCCACCGTGTCGCGTGCGAGAATGGGGTAAATATGCACCGGGCGATCGTAGCCCGCCTGCTTCTGCCGCATGGGCCCAATGCGCTCGATGATCTGCATGTGCTCTTCTAAATTCCAGTTAACGCCGAAGAAGGCGAGTATGTTCCCGCCGTCGGCTAAGTTTAATCCGTGCCCCGCCGACGCAGGGTGAGCGAATAGTAGCGGCACCCTTCCGGCGTTCCACTGCCTGATCGTATCAGGGTCAGCGTCCAGCACCCTGCCTTGACGGAAACGAGCTTGTAGACGTTCGAGATCGTGCTTGAAGTTATAGGCCACAATGACCGGCGCTCCGTTGGCCTCCTCGATAATACTCTCCAGCGCGTCCAGTTT
>Ga0181346_1001561_pt1 | contig 10116 bp, 6 predicted proteins | sample Su13VDMM15DN_FD_130100 | JGI IMG/M metagenome (GOLD analysis project Ga0181346, IMG submission 130100) | Freshwater viral communities from Lake Michigan, USA - Su13.VD.MM15.D.N | ecosystem: Environmental > Aquatic > Freshwater > Lake | place: USA: Michigan | collected 2013-07-15 | reverse complement strand
TAGAATGGTTAATGATTCTGTTAATATTAAAGATGCTTTTATTATAAACATAGGAGTAAATTTTGATGTTATTATTTTACCTAATTACAATAGTAATGAAGTTTTATCTAAATGTATTATTTATTTACAAGTATATTTCAATATAACAAATTGGCAAATAAATCAACCAATATTATTAAGAGATATTTATACATTATTAGATAGTGTTGAGGGGGTTCAAACAGTTCAAAACATTACTATTAATAATTTAGTAGGAGAAAATTTAGGATACAGTAAATATGCTTATTCAATACCCGCAGCTACTGCTAATAATGTAATTTATCCTTCATTAGACCCTAGTATTTTTGAAGTCAAATACCCTAACACAGATATTCAAGGAAGGGTAGTAAATTTATAACAAAATGGCAGTACTAAAAATATTCCCCGATAAAGACGCTACATTATATTCTCTATTCCCTAATATGAATACGGGATTAGATGAAATTGTAGAAGCAACAGAAACTGTTTTTGCTTACTCAGACCCTAACCCTCAAACAAGTAGATTTTTAATTCAATTTGCTAATGAAGATTTAGCATCGGCCATTAGTTTAATCCCACAATCTTTATTTAATTCAGGATCAACTACATCTACAGGAAGCTGGAATGCTAAGTTACAATGTTTTATAGCAACTGCTACCGGATTAGCGGTTACAACATCAATTAATTGTTTTCCTGTAGCACAAACTTGGGATATGGGAACTGGAAGATATCTAGATGAACCTATATCTACAGATGGATGTAGTTGGATTTGGGCAGGATACTCAGGAAGTACTATTTGGTCAGCTCCAGTAGGTGCTACTAGTTCATTTACTTCATCTGTTCCAGCAGGGGGAGGAGTTTGGTATACTGGATCTCAGTATACTTCTTCAGTTACTTTTTCATATAGAACAAATAAAGATATTAATTTAGATGTAACTAATACTGTTAAAGCTTGGACAACTAGTTCGGGCACAATACCAACAAACAAATTACCAAATTATGGTTTCCTTTTAAAACAAAATTTAGAATTTGTTGATAACAAAAATTACCAACCAGAATTAAAATATTTTTCTGTCGATACTAATACAATTTATCCTCCAGCTTTACAGATTAGTTGGAATGATTTTGTTTTTAATACTGGTTCTTCTACTCAAACAATTTTAAATACATTACCTGCTACAATTACTTTAGCACAAAACCCAGGAACATTTTATAGTGAAAGTATAAATAGATTTAGAATAAATGCTCGTCCTGAATATCCTATTCAGTTATGGCAAACAGAATCAGTTTATTTAAATAATTATTATTTACCAACTGCCTCTTATTATGCTATTAAAGATTTAGAAACTAATGAATATATAGTTGATTTTGATCTCACTTATACTAAATTAAGTGCTGATTCTACTTCAAGTTATTTTGATATGTATATGAATTTTTTACAACCAGAAAGATATTATACTATTTTAATTCAAAGTACGATTAACGGTTCAACAATTGTATTTAATGACCAATACTACTTTAAAGTAATTAATGGATAATGGAAATTATATCTTTAACAAATACATTATATAATAAATCCCAATATCAAAAGGTAATTGATACTTCATTTACTCAATTAGGATTAGTTTCTCCAACTAGTTCATTTGTTGCTCCTACAATTTCCGTAGCTGAATTTTTTCAAAATTACCAAGAATTATTTTTTTCTATACCTAAATTTGGAAATACTAATTCTCATGAGTACCTTATTAAAACAAGTACTGATTATATTGGTTCAAATCAAACAATTGATACAACAACACAAGCTCTTATTGAAGAAATAACTCAATTAAGACAAGAAAATTTATTATTACAACAACAATTAACATCAGGGAGTGTAACTATATAAAATGGCAGAACTTTTAATAACAACACAATCAATATCACCAACAACTTTTGAATATCAAGAATATTCAAATAGTGATATTGCTTTAATTAATGAACAATCTGTACTTACAACGTTTGATCCCCATACAGATTATATTGAATATTTTGTTTATGATTTAAGTAATAATGTTTTATTTAGTGACATTGATGGTTTTCCTTATTTTAAATTAATTGATAATCAAGTATCTTTAGATCCTGTTCAAAATTTAACAGTCACAGGATATAATGTTGGTTCTTATAATACTCTATATAATTTTTTAAGAAAAAGATTAGCTTCTTCACCTTCTCAGTCATATTACATAGATGAAATAAGTTCGAATAGAACCGAAATAAGACTTAACACTACAGAAATACCTAACACAGAAGTAATAGCTTCAACTATAGAGTTTGTTAATGTTATTCAATCATCATCATTAGATTATGTAGATTTTTATATAGATTTTGGGTTTAATGAATTAGTTATTGCTAATAATATATTATTAGATACTTCTAATGCTGATGATCCTACTATTTTAATTAAACTATATGAACCCTTACCTAATACTATTGAAATAAATGATCAGTGTTGGGTTGTTCAAAAAATAGCAGATTCAGTAGCATATAATATTAATGTTAATGAAATTTTTAATGCTACTGGTAATAATATATACATAAATAGACCTAATTTTAATATACCTGTAACTAATAATCTTAATAATTCTACAGATTATATAAATTATACTACTTTAACAACAACATCTTCCTCGTATTCTCAAGGAACGGGAAGTTTACAATACCAATTAAATAATTTATTAGCACAAAATAATATCCAAATTAATATTGATTATTCTGATTATTCAAATTTTATTCATTTTTCTTCAGCCCAAACAAGATTAGAAAATTTTTATTATAAGTTAGGATTATTAGAAAATTATACTTATAGTGCTAGTTTATCTAATAATCCTTCAAGTGGTTCTTATTATGTTTCCTCTAGTAATACCTTATGGCAAAATAAAATAGATGAAATAATTACTACTTTTGATCCTTACGAATATTATTTATATTATACATCAGCTTCTACTGCTTGGCCTAAAACTAATAATACTCCCCCATATACAAATTATTCTACAACTTCAGTAAGTGGTTCTCAATGGTTTGTTTCTCAATCACTTGTAGCAGAAGAATATGATATTGAAAACAATAATGCCTTAACCTTAGCTATTCCCTCTTATATATTAGATGATTCAGATAATTATAATTTTGAATTGTTTATTGAAATGATTGGACAAAGTTTTGATAGTATTTTTGTTTATTTACAAGATGTTACTAACAAATATAATGCTGATAATAGATTAAATTATGGTGTTTCAAAAGATTTAGTAGCAGATATATTAAGAGGTATGGGTATAGGTATATACCAAAATAATTTCTCTTCAAACGATCTTTATCAAGCATTAATTGGTTTAACCCCTTCAGGTAGTTTATATAATTTACCATTTACAACAACACAATTCCCAGTCCCAACAGGTTCTGGTTTAGAATATATAACAACATATATTACAGCATCATCAACTTCCTCATTATATCCTACTAATGATATAAATAAAGAAACTTATAAACGTATATACCATAATATCCCTTTATTACTTAAGAAAAAAGGATCAGTAGCTGGTTTAAGAGATTTAATTACAACTTTTGGTATTGATGATACTATTTTACGTATTAATGAATTTGGAGGTAAAGATAGAAACCCTAATAGTTATGACAACTGGCAAGATGAATATAATTATGCTTTTTATACAAGTGGCTCAGCGTTTATTAGTTCATCTTTTGTATTAAATTCAACATGGGGTGCTCCTAGTAATAAACCTCAATCAGTAGAATTTAGATTTCAAACTACAAATTTACCTACAGCTTCAGGATATTATTCTCAAAGTTTATGGTCAACAGATACAGGAGTTAATATTAGATTAAGATACACAGGCTCAGGATATACTAGTGGTTCATATTCAGGATCTACTTTAGATCCTTATTATCAATATGCTCTTTTAGATTTTATCCCTGATGCTACTTCTCCATCTACTTCAGCAAGTATTTATTTACCTTTTTATGATGGAGGTTGGTGGTCTGTTTTATTAAATAAATCCCAAACAACATCTCATGCTTATCAATTATTTGCTAAAGATAAAAATTATGATGGTGAGGATGGAAATGTTATTGGATTTCAAGCATCAGCTTCAGTAACAGCAAGCAATAGTAATACTTGGACAGGAAGTACAATATCATATTTTGGTACTTCTTCTTTATCAGGTAAAATATTTTCTGGTTCATTCCAAGAAGTTAGATATTATACATTACCTTTACTAGAAAGTAATTTTGATGCTTATGTAATGAATCCTTACTCAATCGAGTCAAGTGAAAATTTAGCATTTAGAGCAACTTTAGGAGGTGAATTATATACGGCTTCTATTTCTGTCCATCCAAAAGTAACAGGATCTTGGGTTGCGACATCTTCATTTGCCTCTAATAGTATTTTTAATACTAGTTCTGGAGGAATATATATACCAAATACTGAAGTATTTTATTTTGATCAAGTACCAGCAGGTATTCAAAACGCTATTTCTGATAAAATAAAACAACAAAATATTGTTTTACCTTATAGTAGTAGTGATTCAAATATTCCCAATGCTAATGTATTATCCCCATTTATTTCAATTCAACAGTTTCCTACTATAAGTTCTAGTTATACTAGAGATATTGATTATGTAGAACTTGGTTTTTCCCCACAAAATGAAATAAATGAAGATATAAACTCTCAAATAGGATATTTTAATTTAGGAGATGTAATTGGAGATCCTAGATTTCAATCATCTTCTTTAGATACTTATCCTGCTTTAGATGCTATAAGAGAATCATATTTCCAAAAATATATTTCAAATTACCAAGAATGGGATTATACTAGATTAATTCAATTTTTTGATAATTCCTTATTTAAAATGTTTGCTGATTTTGTGCCTGCTAGAACAAGTTTAGCATCAGGTATTATAATTAAACAAACATTATTAGAAAGAAATAGATATAGAACACCACAGGTTAGTCCATCTGCCTCTATTGCTTTAATAGGATCAGGATCAAGTTCAGTTGGTACCCCATATACAGTTGAAGACCAATTAATTACAGGCTCTATAGCAGTAGGTAGTACTGTAGGTACTAATGGAGGTTCATTACCCGATGACTATTATTTAGCTTTAAATCCTTCAAATTATAATATTCCCTTTTCAAGCAGTGTTACATATCAATTATCTCAATCAGGAGTATATAATATAATATTTGATGTATCAAGTTCTGGAGGATCAGCTGCTACATTAAAAGTTTATAATTCACCTACAGTTCCTTCTTCATTTTTAGGAAGAGCAACATCATCAGTATTTACGGTTTCTAGTGGAAGTGATTTAAATACAACTGTTAATTTTATAGCAGATTTTTCATCCCAATATGTTACTATTTTTAATGACACAGATACAGGCTCAGCTCAAACTGAATCTATATCTAATATAAAGATGTATCATATACCTGCTTTTAAAGCAGCAACACCTTCATTATCAGGTTCAGTAACACAAATATTAACTAATTATTATGATTTTAATGGTGAATTAGAGGGAACAAATTTAGTAGTTACTAATGGAGATTTATCAAATCCTACGGTTATTACTCCTATTGTTTATTCAACTTCTTCTATTCCAGCAGCTTACACTTATCCTGCTCCTTTTTTCGCCCCAGGAGTTTCAGGTGGGTTTGACAGAGTTACACAAAGTTATTCAAATTATGTACAATATGATTTTAATTTTGATAAAACTTATTATTTAAGTTTCACAGCTAGTATTACTGGTTCTGGACCTGAAGCAAATTTAGCAATAGTTAATTCAGATAATACTTTTGCTAATGGTGTTTCATCTGGTTCTTATACTAATACTATTAATCTAAACTCAGCAACTACTATAATTCAAGATTATGAAGTAACAGGTTTAAAACCTTTAATATATTTTTTAGATATTGATGGGGGAGCTACTGTATTAAATATTAATCTTTATAATTTTGTTGTTAAAGAATCGGAATTATTAGATCCTGAAGGATATGTTGTTGAGAATGATGTTCAATTAGAAAGACTAAATTCTAACTATATGGATGTTGATTTTTCAACTAATCCAAATATTGCTGTAAACTCACAAGCTATTTTAAGTGGTAGTGCTACTCGAGCAGCAGTTCCTGATTCATACTATACATCAGCTAAACAAATTAATCCAAGATATGAAGGATGTAAATTAATTTCTTCTACAGGTTCAAGATATGAAGGATTTGTAAACCAACCAATGATAACAGGTAGTTCAATAGGAGCATTAGCCAACGTAGAACAATATTGTGATTGGTTTGCTTATTTTGATAATATTTCATCTGTAGATTATAATTTTCTTACGCTTCAAAATACTACAGCTTTAAGAACAGGATCAGCAGTTCATATTACTACTTTAATTGATGTATTTGGTAATAAAATTGATTTATCTCCAACAAATAATATTCTTATAACAGGTAGTAAATTAGAAACAACATCCTCTCTTACTGTAAGTAGTGCTAGTTTAGCTCCACTCACACTTGATACTTCAGGTTCATTTATTGTAAATGGTATTACTATTAAAACTACAGGAAGTGTTCAAGCTAATACTGCTACTCAAATTAATGTATTAACTGGTTCTAACTTTGCTAACACATTAATTTCAGTTTCAACTGCCTTTAATTTTAGTTCTTCTATATCTCCTTATAGTTCTTCATTACAATATATTTCAAGCAGCGTAACTACAACTACAATATCTTTCTTTACTACATCATCCTTAATAGGAACTATATTTTCAGCTAATACCTTAAATAATTATACTTTCGTATCTGGAAGTACTACTACTAACTTTAGTGGTGCTACTAATGAATTATTCCCTAATCCATTAATAAGTAATATTCCTTTAGTTAATTCAATTTTTCCATATAATTTAATGAATGAATCGGGGTTATCTTCTGAAAATACCCCTGTATCTATAAGACAATATATTATATCAGGAAGTACTAATGTTACTTCAGGAAGTTTTTTAAATTATAATGTTGTTATAAGTGGAATTCAACCTTTATATAATGCTGGAACTTATGATAATGTTTATGGTATTCCTAATGAAACTATTGTTGTTTTAAAACAAACAGGTTCACAGGTTTCTCCAGCAACAAATATTCCTGGTTTATTAATACCTGGAAACTTTAATCCAAATTATACAGATAGTTTATTATCTATAGCACAAACCGCAGGATTCTTTAAAACCATATAATAAAAAACATAAAACTATATATTTATAATAAAATAAACAAATGGGATATTTAAATAATACAATAGTAACCGTAGATGCTATCTTAACAGATGTAGGACGTCAATTACTAGCTCAACAAAATGGTCAATTTCAAATTACTCAATTTGCTTTAGCAGATGATGAAATTGATTACACACTTTATAATCCAAATAACCCTTCAGGTTCTGCTTACTATGGACAAGCTATTGAAAATATGCCTTTATTAGAGGCATTTCCTCAAGCTACTCAAACCATGAAATATAAGTTAGTAACTTTACCTCGTGGAACAGCAAAATTACCTATTTTGGATATTGGATATTCATCAATTATATTAAAACAAGGTGCTTCATTAGCAATTACTCCTCAAACATTAAATTATTTAGGTGGTAATACTTATGAAACAGCAGGCTACACAGCTACAATTTCAGATATTAGATTATTTAACACATTTGAAGGTGTTGGAATTAATACTCCTGCTGTAACTGCTTTAAATTTAGCAAACCAAACTACAACCATTGGTACTAGTGTATCAAGAACAGTTGTTGGTTCTACAATTAATATGACAGCAACAACTATTAATACATTATTTAACACACAAACACAACTTCAATGTACATTAACTATTGAAGGTAGAGATAGTGGTGCTTTTATAACAATTCCCGTAACTGTAACTAAAGTTCAATAATATATAAAACATGTCATTTAAAAGATTAGAAGCCGACGATTTTCTAGTAAGCTCAAACGCTATATCCTCTGTATGTTGGACTACAGGTAGCCCTTCATTAACAAGTTTCTTTACCTCCTCAGCTCAAGCAAATGGAAGTTCAGGTAATTATTATTTAAATGTATTTGATACTACTTCTACACAGTCTGTCCAATTTGCTATTGCTTATGGAAATGCTAATGGTAGTGGCAGTGCTGTATATAACCCCGCTGTTAATGGTTTATCACCAACAAGTACTATTTTTGGCCAATGGCAAGATTTAGTAATTGGGGATGAAAATACTAATTTTACATTTGGTGCCATTACATCTTCAGAATTTTTTGCTTTACCAGTTGAAAGAGCATGTTATAAAGAATCATTATTTTTAGGTTCTTTAACATTAAACTTAACTGGAAGTGGAACTTCATCTATTAAATTAACAGACAATAGTGCTTATGTAACATCAGTTCAATTTTGTGCTGCTGGTAGAGTATTTCAATTAATTACAGGTTCAGCAGGTGTTATATCATCTAACTTAACAAAAAATACATCAGATGGTTATTCAGCTAACTCAGGATCTTATGGTTGGTTCTTACCAGATATTGGAACTATTATTTTAAACCCATTAGCTTTAGCAGCTCCCGCTGTAAGTGGAGGTATTGCTTTTGTTTATAGTGGATCTGCATATTCTGGTTCAGCAACATATACTAGCCAAACAAATGCAAATGCTCAATTATATAGAGCAATTAGTGGTTCAACAGGATTTACTTTAAATTCACAAGAAACTATTGTATCGGATTATATATTTGTTCGCCCAAGAAGTTCAGAATTTAATTATTCAGAAAACCCATCATTTATTTCAGGTTCAACTGGAGAAGTATTATATCCTCAATTTATTAACAATCCTCAAGTATACATTACTACTATTGGTTTATACAATGATACTAACCAATTATTAGCAGTAGCTAAATTATCAAGACCATTAGCAAAAGATTTTACCAAAGAAGCTCTTGTAAGAGTTAAACTTGATTTCTAAAATGAATGGGTGCTTACAAACAATTTTTAGCGTCGGATATAGTAATTACTCCGCTTGAATTAAACAAATCGTTTAATTTCGAGGGGGCAGCCGCGTTAACTAGTTCTGTTGTTGGAATTGATAGATATCAAGGTTTAAATTCTAGTTCATTATTTAATCCTTTAACCGATCCTACAACAGGACAAATTACTACTCAATATCAAAGATTAGTTTATAGTTCTATAGAACAACTTTATTATTCGAATTACTTAAATTCTACAGCTAGTTATGGTTCACCCTTAAATACAGCAAGTTTAGTTCCTGGAGCTAATATTACTGGTGATGTTTTAGTAGGTACTACATCTTCAGCAGGAAGATATTACAATTTTTCCCAAACAGATTTAACATTTGCCCATTATTTTCCAACATCATCTAATTCAATAATAGGTGTTATGTCTATTCCTGTAGGGTTGTTTGGAAATTATATTCAACCAAATACATTTAATTGGATAGCACCAAGTGGTTCTATTTATGATGATGGACAAGGTAATTTAATATTTTCTTCATCACAACAAATTTGTGGTAATATATTTTATAGTCATGGTATAGCAGTTATTACTAGTGATTCACAACCAGGATCAGATACTTATGGAACTGCTATTTATGGATCTTCATTATATGGATTATCTGATGTTTTAGTAATAGAAAATTTTGTAACATCTTCAAATGTTACTTGTTCGTTTTCATCCTCCCTTACCATTTATGAAACCCAATATAAATGTACTGCTAGAGAAAATGAATTCAGTTTTAGCCAAAACCCATCAATAACTTCAGGTAGTACAGCTAATTCAAGTTCAGTAGGAACATTCTATACTCCATCACAAGATATATATGATTTTGCTACAGGTTCTTATTTTTCCCCTTACGTAACTACAATTGGTTTATATAATGAACAACAACAATTATTAGCGGTAGGAAAATTAGCTCAACCATTACCTTTATCGCCTACAACAGATACTACAATACTTATAAACATAGATAGATAATATGTGGTTATACAATGAACAAGTTATAGAAAAAATTGAGGATATGCC